>Ga0210036_1000557_pt1 | contig 44491 bp, 24 predicted proteins | sample CryGeymeta201515_FD_185469 | JGI IMG/M metagenome (GOLD analysis project Ga0210036, IMG submission 185469) | Groundwater microbial communities from Crystal Geyser aquifers in Utah, USA - Crystal Geyser metaG 2015-15 (SPAdes) (version 2) | ecosystem: Environmental > Aquatic > Deep subsurface >...
ATCATATGCTGTTAAAAATAACGGTTCATATTACTTAAGCCCAACAAATGCTACTTCCAAAAACAACCCCGGGAATGTGTTTTTCCCTATCCCGGGGTAATTTTGCAATTCCCGCCGGGGTAGGGATATCCCTCGATTGGTGACAACACACCAACTTGCCTGCTCCCACACCATAACATGAGCAATTTAGACCGTGGATACCCTCACATCACAATGAAACGCAGCCATTCCTTTTTCTTAGAGCGTTGCTATGAAAGGGTTGATAATGACAAGACAAGTCGTCAACAGGAACGCCTTGAATGGATAAGGACATTGATGAAATTTTATACTGACTTGCACGCTACTAAGATGAAGGGCCTGAAAATACGCAAGCAGAATGATGGTTGATCTGTATAAACCTGCTAATGAGTTTCGTGCCAGGTTCCAAACGAAAGCTATTTTGTGCGAACTGGAATATGCCGTGCATGTAAAAGATGGAGATGCCGACTTGATATAACCCACCAATACAAAACTGCACTATCATGAACAAGACATATGTTTTTTTAAAGCTACTCGCTCAACGTCATGACCGACTCTCACTCGTGTTGCTCGTGAAGAAACCGACGGCATATTTCACCTACCCAAGTCTACTTGCTAGTAAGGGGATGCCAACCTTCCCATCCATCGGGAGCTACGCCACCCTTGGACTTCATGTAGTTTAACAAAAAGAGGCTCGCCCCATCACCATGTTCCGCCAGTTCGTCCTCGTAGGGAACAGTATCCGTAGAAGAGTCAACGAGATATCCGGCTTCCAATGCACTTTCCAGCATAATTCCATTAGCACTGTTCAGCTTCTCAATCGCCAACGGCCAGTCTCCTTGCAAATAGGCCTTTCGGCCAGCTCTAAAATCGTCCAGAAAGTCTTCGGTCAAATGTTGTCTCATGGCTTTCAAATCTTGATCAACATTCCACATATTGGGAGTATACCGGTCGGCTTCAAAATCAGCTTGATCGTCCGTTCTACTGAACAAAAAAAAATCAACTCCACGACTGCGAGCATCATAGGTATAGATTCTCTGCTTGATACTGCTTCCTTTCACCGTGACAGTATCCAAATGACGTAGCTTAGCTTTAGCTGCATCTGACATGAGTTCTTGTACAGCCTGGCTGAGAAGAATACTGACTCCATATTGTTTACAGGCACTCATCATTCTTGAAGCCATATTAACATGAGGTGAGAGATACGTAGCATCGATTTTGTATTCACTTCCCACAGCCCCTTCCACAGCCCATCCAGCATCCATTCCATAGATCAAGCTGACAGTGAAGGCTCCAACGCCAGCTCCCAACCGGAAGTCATCATTCCAAGTCAACAGCTTTTTGTCACGATGCATACCGGCATAGCTCTTCAACATACCAATGACAGCACGGTCGGTGAATGTAGAGATACCTGGAAGCGACTGCAATGAAACACTCATCATAGCTTCTTTTGCGGCATCGGCTTTCCGTTTCGTGCTCTTGGCTTTCAATTTTGCTCCTGCCGCTTTAGATCCCACAAAAGCTCTAGAACCCATACTCCCGGGTCTTCGAGCTTTGGCTTTTTGTTTCAGTTGCGACATCGCGCGGTTTTTCGTGTGAGTGGAGAAGATGACATCGGTTGCCTGTTCAAGCTTATCAATGACTTCCTTTACCAATCCGATCCGAAAGACCATAAGAAAAGCTGCTCCTAGATTCTTATTACACTGTCCAGAATCACCAAAGCCCCACCGGTACACTTCATCATGAAGCACCTTGGCCACATCATTAATTAGTACCATGACATCTCCACCAAGATTTTTTAAGGCATGATCAAATCCATTTATAGCAGCAAAACCAAAAAGGGCATACACACTCTTTCCAGGTACAGTTGGGTTAAAAACCTCCGTCAAAGCGCCCTCACGAGTTGCCAGATTTGTTGAAATAATATCTGCCCCAGCTACCCCCCAACACTTTCTCAGCAAGTCAGTAATCTTGGACACAGCATTGATGAGCTGCTCCGTCTCATAGCTACCAAGGTCGTTCTCCACCGTATCGCCCCCGTCCAAAGAATCGTCGCTATCTGAAAGGGTATCATCAGAATGGTCGGGCAAGGATTTGTTAACAGAATTGCGAGTGTTTCTCCGCCGGTGCAGCTTTGGCTGGATCAAAGGATTTTTGGCATATCCCGCCACAATTCTTAACATACGACGCAACGGGCCCAAAACCAACACTTCGGCATCTCGCCGGAGAACAGACAGGCCACCAAGAACTCCTACCAAGACGCAAAATTGCAAGTAGAAACAGGAAATGGCCCTGCGTAGTAGCGAAAAACGGAAAGCAAAACGCAATATGAGCTGCGATGCGCCAATACAATCGCCTCCTTATACGAATTCTCAAAAGGTGATACGAGACTTACGAGCTTTGGATTACGTAGGTCTCATTGAATGCAGCCTCCACCTTGAAAGTGATATTGTTCAATGTCTCCTCTTTGACTTGCGTTCCGTTGTCCGCGAATTCATAAAGTGTATAGTTACCAACGACCACATAACTCTCGACCATAACAATGGAGCCGCTGCGGAGATCGGTGACGCTGGCAATGTTTTCCGCGGAAGACTGTTCGCGTACTTTATTCCAAGTTTGACAATGCTCCAGAAGAAATGCGCTTGATACAGGGCCCAAACCAGCAAGTTCTGCATTCAACGCACTTTCTCCCCCTATAACCTTCACCAGGTCGCAAACATCACCCAACAAATGGGTGGTATTCGTGGAATCAACGACGTTTGGTTCTGCTTTTTCGGTCGTACTATTTCGAAGATCATCTGCGGCAGCACTTATCGTAGAGAGGCAAAAATCTGGAGTGATTGATAGCGACAACAAATATGTATCTGTGTCCGTCGAAATCAAACCTCTTTCTTCACTCGGAGTTAGGCTGACCACCCAAGAAGAGATCGAATCTACAAGGAAACGACAGGAAGCTTCTGAATTATCATTCACCAAAACATTGGTAGCTTGAAGCTGGTTGGTCATCTGAGTTGACGTTTTGTTGATGCTTGACTGTGCTGATAACGCATGCAGACCTGGGAAAATACCCACAATGGCGCACAGCATTATCATGGCTCGATATGAATTCGTCACCATGAGAGCAGTTCCAATATTGGATGCGTTGGTCAAGACAGTTTCCTTCTTTTTTCCCTCTTTCTTTGCCCTGTGGTTATGATGGTGATTGTTGTGCTCGTTCTTCAAAGGTGCAACCGCCTTCTTGGATCCCAAAAAGAAGCCATACGCCGCCTTCCATCGCATGTTTATAAAGGTATTGTTGATCCACATTTTCTTCCAATGGCGTACCAATCCAAAGACTCGGAAACGAACCAAAGCAAAGTAAGCTGTACCGTAAAAATAGTGCAGAGTAGTCGGGCCCACCACACCCATGAGCGCGGCATTGAAAAAGGAAAACCTCAAGCGTTCATCGCATTGCATATTCTTTGAAAACAAGCAATAAAATTCAGGAATGAAACAAAACAGTGAAATCGATTCAACAAACAAATGAAAGGCATTGATGAATCGAACCGTCGTGGGTGCGTATGCTTTGTCGGATATAATCAGCTGCTGATAGCCGTCAGGTCGAATGAAAAGTTCAAAGAGGAGTTCGAGCAGCAAAACGCAAAATACAACTAGATTGACCACTGCCAAGGTGTGGTCTGCATCGGCCGGGAAAAAGGCAAATCGCAGCTGATCGCTGAACATGTACCAAGTGCTGCATGCAACCACAACATTGACCGAGGTAAGCCGCACCGAGCACATCCACGGCTTTTTACCGTTCAAACATAATTTGGCTTGTCGTCTGGTAACTTTATAAAATCGATTGCACCATCGGCAGAAATATTCACCCAAGAGATATAGAAAGCAGTCGAAAATCCATAATAAAGGCATGAAGACAGTCACGCAGCAATTTTCAAGACCTTGCAAACAGGCACTGTTGTTACTTTGGCTTGCATGGAGAGGATCCGATTGTCGTAAGTCCTCCTCCTGGTCTATCGCAGAGCTCTGTGTGGCGGCCCGCAAAGCAGCTTGTTCACCGCGCGTACTTTGAAACGGTTCAATAAAGTCTGCGATAAATAGTAAAAAAAGGACCGTAAGAACATTGCAAAAAAAAAGTTCTAAAGAAAAAAAAAAGATGCTTGTACCTTGCCATCTACCCTTGACATACCTGAGTCGGCTCGCTGTTCTTGGGAGTTATCTGCTCGTTCGACGGTGTAGTACTCGGCAAATTCATCGAAATGTACCGTCTTAATGGTGGCCATGACGAAACAGTACGGACCACATTGTTCTTCTGCAGTGGTTCCTTCACCGGGTGGGAATCCATACCGATTGACCAGTGTCGTCCAGTGTGCATTGCAACGTATCAGGACGCGTTCTCCGACGCGGTACCGTCGATAGGCGGCCTTTGGTTTGGTTGAACTGAAAGGTTGACTATTGCTACTGCATGCATCGATATTAGAACTGAGCCGACGAGTAGATAATCGGCCGGACAAGGGATTGGACGATTGACGACGGTGTCGACTGGGCCGAGCGATGCTCGCAATGAAACTATTATTCCGAGTTGGCCTGTTGCCGTCACTTTGTGATTTTCCGAACACCATCGGGACTTCAAAAAAAAAAGCTTATTCTGGTGTGGGAGTGACAGATTGTATCAGTGGTGTGTGTATGTGTTTGGTTGTGGGTGATCTCAGATACCTACTGGGTTTGACGTCAGATATCTGCAATGGAGCTGTCGGTATAGCTCTAGTCTCTAGTAGTAGGTCGGAGAGTAGTGAGTGCGCCTCTACTGGCTCTCCCTTTGTTTCAAATAGGGACCGGGAAATGTTGCCCTGACGAATCTAGGAAAGCCCTCTCCTGTATTGCTCGTTATCCTTTTGATGAGAGTATCTGCAACGAGCGATAGCAGCTACTTTCAATGAGAAGAAGTTGAGAAATGAGAAGACACTATTAAAAATGAAGCTGCTACTCGTACTACTTAGTACTACTACTACTAGCTAGCTAGTAGAGTAGTCTACTGCATCATGATAGCGAGGAGAATGGTAGATAGTACCTGGTAGCTTAGCTACGAGTAGCTACTAGTGGAGTAGACTACTGTAGCTACTAGTAGTAGTACTCGAAGTGGTCGTGGACACCACTACTACTACTGTACGATACAGTAATGCCAACTGCACTTAAATAAATAAATAATAGGAGTAATAGTCATGATTATCCCGAAAAGAAAAACTACAATAGGGCGCGAGATCTCGCGCTGGGTATTAATAATAATAGTAGTCCAGTCTCTAGCTAGTAGTATGGACAACAAGCCCTGGTAATCGACAGCATGCCAACCCCTTTGACGAACCCAATTGCTGCCAACTTTGCAATTTCCAATTCTCCTGTACAAGGGCAGCTCTTCCAAACCTATCAATGTGCCAGTGTTGCTCCAAAACCATACTGGTCACGCACCACTAGTCAATGGTGGTAGGGATCAAAGGGCTATCTGGACCTTCATTTCCAATGGATCAACCTAGCACCGTTTTTAAGACTTCAAGATTGCACTAAGAGTAGTCTACAGTAATTTTTTCTATCCTTGCGGCTTTTCATCATATTGGCCATCCAAATATCTTAGCCGATACGCTTTGCGTGAATCCAATGGCATCGATGTTAGACAGTGTCCAGATCGAACCTCTGCTCGACTTCGGAACTGATAACAACGTAAGGTTCATACCAGAATGTTCGCCTTTTTGTAGGTACAGCATTCCGGGAGATGCTTTTGATACATTCAAGGATTCTAAATGATCTTTCCAAATGGACTCTTCTTCCAAATTGTCAGCACGACGAGAGGCATAGGTAGCAACGTCAATGGGAAATTCATTCAAAAACAGCACACCTTTATCTTGGCCAACAGTGTTGACGTTGGTTGATCCGTGTGGCCCATTCTGTTCCGCATTCCACCATGTTTGAAATCGTTCAAAATGAGGATCATGAGCTTGTGTAAAGAATTCCGACACAATGCCTATAATTCCTCCATTATTCAGATGACGACTGGCAAGTTCAATGATGCGCTGCAACAAAACTTCACCATCTCCACCACCAGAAGAATATAGTCCATACCGTTGAGCAATTGTAGAATTATCAGATTGTTGTGAAGAATGTGCAGTCGTTGATCGACGTCCTTTAGAATGAGTCACCACACGAGCGTCACTAGGAACGGGTAAGAAGGGTGGATTGGCCAAAATGATATCATATCGCGTTGACTGCTGCTGCAAGTACTCATCGAGAGTTGAAACAGAACGAGGATCATCGCCGAGAAGCTCGCCGGACACCAGGTCTGCGTAAAGGCATATTATGTCGTCTTCGAAACCATTTAAAATGGCATTGAACTTGGTAAATTGAAGCGCTCTTGGATTGATGTCTACAGCTGTCATTTTCAACGTTTTCGACAGATTGTCTTTGTCTTGTCCTAGCATGCTTTTGTTGGCAACTTTCCAGTGCGTCAATGCTGCCAAGGCTTGAATGCCACTACCCGTTCCTAGATCAAGTCCATTAATGCTGCCAGTACAATTGTCTCTCAAGTATGAGTAGGGAGAAAAGTGTTGGACCAAGGCCATCGAGTCAGGTCCAATATACATGACAGTGTTTCCTCTCTGATTTCGTTGGTCTTGTCCGACTGTTGTGGTAGATAAGATCCGGGGATGCAAATCGGTCACCAAATGGAGTGTCGCCGTACAGTCCCTGTTCATTGTGGTGCTGTAAAAGTCCATTGGAAAAACATGGACATAGGGTATCATCAGAGGGGGGTCTGAGGAAGTACAAGGGTACATCCAACCGTAAGTTTGCATCAACATGCAATGTTCCTCGCCCAAGGTATCTACAAGCCATGCACGAGGTACCACCAATCCTAATAAAAATAAGGTGACCAAACAGGATAGTCCCGAGACATTGGATTTGGTGAGGGGATAGCTGGAGGATGTCACGGCTCCGGGAGGTGCCGGAGAAGCAAAGAGGGGCCCATTACATGACAAACTTGGCGAGTTTCCGACAGAAACTTGCAAGAAGCGAGAAATACTGCAGTGATTGTAGCTATGATCTTCCAACATGTTCTTGAGTTTTTGTATTTCAGCTCGTTTATGCAGTAAATCGTCAATTTCACCGACTGAACAGTACTTGCCCCCACAAGCCTCATCTTGACGCAGGGGTGACTCGATACATGCAGCCAAGCGTGTCCCAGCTGTCCAATCCTTGGGATTTTGTTCCAATATTTGTTGGTAGAAAGGTTGTCCAGCCTCCTGTCCTCGAAGCGTTCGTATGGCCCGAGCACGATCGTAGGCCTGCTGCAAGTTGAATGTATCCTCCGTGTTCAACGAGAGAAAGATCCTCGACGAAGCCATATTATTATTATTATTATTATTATTATTATTTCTTTTCTTCGTAGTAGTGAATATTGGATTGACTTCGAAAGCGACCACATGTCGTATCCCACGTGAATCCGAAGACAGCAGCAATGCTTTCAAAAGGCATCTGAATAGACCAAAGAGCATGCTCTTTTCGTAACACGTCTTTTTCTTGTCCACTTGCCTTCACCTTTCAATTTTTTGTCAATTTGGTCCTATTTACTCTACTATTTTGTATTGACTTGAGTAGACTACTACTACGTAGTAGCTACTACTCTACTCTACTTGTTTTTATTTTGTGTTGGTTTTGATGCATAAACTCTAACTCTAACTCCTATCATGCCTGCGCCAAAAGTCCTTGGCTCTATTGGAGATCTTGTACAGTACTCTAGTTTAATAAGTTCCAATAGAATAAGCTCTTGTACTGAATTTCCTATAGTAATCCACGTAGACGGATACGAATAAAGTCGTTGTACGGCTTACCTGGTACTAAGTAATTGCTTGCCTGTTTTCCTCAGCCATGATGAATCCATCCAAAATCCATACAAACGAAAATAAACACGCACAGCAGTCTCGAGGGGAACGTTTTTAACTTCCTTGGCTCAGGCATTTCTCACCTCCTAAAACAAGTCTCCGGAGGCTTATCATCGATATCAGATATCAGGCATACTGATTTTTTCTTCCCAACTCGGTGCTTACCCAATCTTCGAAAATCACACACCACCCTTGTTCATCACATCACATCACATCACATCACATCACAGCACAGCACAGCAATAAACAAGCACCTTCCTTCCATAATAATGAGAAAATTCCGACCGTGTTTTCTTGCTGCCCTTATACTTGTTTTCTCATGCGTTTCGGCAGAAAGAAAGGCATCATCCAATTATTATCAGATGAAGCACACCACTATTCGGTGGCCTAAACAACAACAACAGCAATCACAAAAACAGATAGGATGGAATGGACGCTGTGGAGCCCTTTTCGATAATGAACCACAATCCGACAGCTACGTCGAACTAAATCCTGCGTACGAAAAATCTAGTAGGAAAGACATGTTCAAGAAAGGGACAAAGTTGACACCACAAGGAGGGATAGCTGATTATAACAGTCGAAATGCATATAGACAACAACGAGAACAACAGCAACTACAACCGCCCTTGATGATGCATGACTTTAATGGCATGCAGCAGCAGCAGCAGCAGCAACAACAACAACAATTTTCGTTTTCTCCAAACATTGTAACGGCATCTACGTCGACAAGCGAGTATTTTTCGTCCCTTGTGTCGGCATCTGTTGCTTATCTACAGAAACTATATCGCACCAGTCCCGATCTTTTGGCCGTGTCTGTCGCCTCCGTAGCCATATTTTTGGCGTGGCGCATACCTGCATTGCACTCCTTCCTGCAGTCTCATTTTATTTGCAACCAACACAACATCATTTCGGGCTGGAGAAGTTACAGCTTAATCTTGGCTTCAATGTCCCACATTTCCCTTGCCCATCTCGTCGTGAACCTTGTCACATTTTTAAACCTAGGTCCTGCGGTCAAGGACATTCTCAGACAGAGAAGACCTCGGTGGCCTCTGTGGCCACTGTTACTGGGATCAGCTGTGACGGGAAATACGGCGCATATCCTCTTTGGGCGTCGCGATGGCTGTCTGGGCTTGTCTGGTGTTACACTGGCCATGGTGGCCGTGTTGGCGCAAATGTATCCAGACCGCATCTTGGGCATTCGCTTCATGGGTGTTTTCCCCCTAAGCATGCCGGCCCATATCTTGTTGAAGGCTATGTTGCTGCTTTCTTTCCTGGGATCCTTTCGTTCCGATTCATCCGTTGCTCACGCAACTCATTTGGGAGGACTGCTCTTTGGTGTGATCTACGTAGAACTCTGGAAGCGACAACACGCGCTCGCAAAACGTTTTGAATTTTAGGAGCCGCGCAGCATTGATTGGCAGGGATCGCTCCAGGCACCTCTTTCGAGTATCAGACAGTAGTTGGCTAGTTAACCACTCAGATACTCATATCTAGCTACATAGAAGGAGTAATCTCTCTAGTTTTGTGCATCCGAAGGTCACACACAATCGAAGATATCATTATTTTTGTCTTCTTGCAGCATATGTGCGTCTTAAACGATACGCGAATACGAATGAGAGTACGATGTTGTGTGTACGTGCATGTCCAGTCCATCTAAAACAGGGCAGTAGTAGTCTACTACGCGACCACACAGCCACACGTTCAACATACAACATTAAATCAAAACGTATCATAATAAAACGAAGAGAAGTCCTCTTATGCCAATGATGGCGTAGTGATTCCATAACAATGGCATTCCGGTTTGTGATCCAAGGTTCCCGTTGCCGATGGAATGGTCGAAGCAGAAAGTTTTTGAAATTTTCATTATTGTTGTCAGGAGTGCTCCTACTTAACCATATAGTAAGCCGCCACCTTAAGAACAACGAAGGAAGGACTTCTGTAATCGGCAGTTCTAACGATCACAAAATTGAGATTCCGAATCTTCTTCTTCAACATCCTGGTGATGCTATGTCAAAAGGAGTGAAGGAGGCCAGATCTTCTCATGCAATCCATGACAATACCGAACAGATATCAATCCAGCAAGGCAAAAAAGCCAATCTACGAACTGACAAGACAAACCCGAAAAGGAAGACAGATTCTTCAATTGTTTGTGGCGGACACACCGCCAGCTCATGTGCAGATTGTCCACAGGGACACGGAGCCTCGTGGTGTAATGGTCAATGTGCTTGGGTATCTGGTAGATGCACGGACCGGCCATCTCATGTTCACCCAGACTACTACACACTGCTGAAGGAGTATCCATTTCAGCCTGTTGCAACGGAAAAGGGAGAACACGTTAATGTTATTTTAGTCCGGGCTCCTTTGAATCAACGGCGCAAAAAACTTTATCACAAGTACAAACATGAGATCCTGTTCCTCGGTATTTCGTCGTTTGAAACATTTCCCTTGTCCTCTCCAAATCCGTTCTCGGCCAACTTTTCAAATGAGGAATATCGCGGCCTTTTCCCGGGATTTCTTACCATGATGCCAAATCCAGATGCGTATTTTGATCCTCACGTGAAAACCATTCTCATGTCTCAATCTGATTTTAATCTGCAAGGACCGATGAAATTTGGTAGGAAACAGAGCACAGCCGTCAAGAAATATGATTTCACGTTTTCCGGTACCGACCAAGACGTTCATCGTAATTGTGTGGGGTGGTCATCGTTCGCAAAAAACTGGACGTTTGTCTTGGAAGCGTTGGAGGTCATGTGCAGTGACGAATTCGGATTGACGGGAGTCTTGGTCGCTACCAAGGACAAGCAAGGGATGAGGGCATGTTCCATTCCCGAGAGCTGCAATGGCAAGATGTTGCAAACGAGCTTTCTCGACCAAAATGACTTTTTCAATTACTTGGTGCAATCCAAATTTGCTTTCGTGCCGCAAGTGTACGATGCGTCGCCGCGAGTTACGACACAGGCTCTCTCTATGAACGTACCAATGCTAATGAACGACAACATTGTTGGCGGATGGAAATATCTTAACCAACAGACGGGTGAATTCTTTCACGATATGAGCGACTTTCGCCAGAGCTTACGACGACTTCTGAATAGTCTTGATACTTATACACCGCTTGAATATGTAAAAGCAAACTATGGCAATCAAAACGCGGGTGTCAAGTTGAAAGATTTCGTCATGAAGCATTGGGGAGATAGAGTGAAACTCCCAGAAGGAACGAGACTGCTTATTCCTTCCGGAGCCTAGCCTGTATAGTATGCTTTGTCAGACTTGCTATTCGTGGCAGCAGTCACGGTCGTTCGTGATTCGACCCCGTATTGGAGCCCTCGAAGACGGCGCGTTGCACTTGACCTCAATATCTTATACCTGAGAATGCAAATGTTCTAAACTAAACTCAAGAGTGACGAAAAGAGATAAGCTTTACGATTTCATATTTAAAGCTCAACACTTTCAGCGAAAATCGACCAAGATGAAGCGATCGCAGTTTGAACGCAAACTTCACACCTTCTGTTGGAGCAAAGCAAATTGCGGGGAGCAGAACCTGCACGGATCCTCCTACCACTTTTATTAGGCGGCTTGAAACACAAAAAGAATATGCAGGGTGATCATGGAAATTAAATTATCGTATTATTACTACTATCGGCTCGTTTTTCCAAGTTTACTACTGGGTCTGTTCTTGAACAAATCTTGTCAAGGATTCATTGGGATACCACTTGGCTATTGTAGGATCGTCGGCCTCAAAATGATCCACCAAATCCATGACTTGCAATTTTTCGTTTCGACCTTTTTGAACGAGGCTTGCAGTATTCTTCTTGCCTGCACTGGCAATACTGCTGTTCAAAGGTTCCAACCACTGTTTTCCAAAATCTTTTCCCAATGCTTGAATCGATTCCGCGACTGCCTTTTCATCACCATCTTGCCATACCTTTGCCAATGATTTGTTTTGTAAAACTAGAAGCGTAGGCTCTTTATCATCGCTGTTTGTAGTGACCAAACTAGAGACGATTTTAAGAGCAGCTGGTCCGGGTTTGTCGTCGTCGAATAAACGCGGGGAAACATACCATCCCACAACCACTACTTGCTTATTTTCGGACAATTTTTCTACCAAACCTAGTGCAGCTTCGACCAAGGGGTGAGTAGGAGCACCATGACAAACAGGAACGGCTTCCGTGACAGAAATTTTGTCATTATCATGCTTGCCCAACAAGATTCCGTGGACAGCCTCATGAACGTGATTGGAAGCGTGCAACATCATGGCAACAACGGCTGCTGGTGCAACCTCAACTGATGATTTTTTCGTTGACATGATGTTATTGTGACTGTGTTACTGTTGTGATTGTGTGTGGGGGCGTCAGAGCTTATATCTGTGTATTGTCAAGTGCAATTGTGGAGAGAACTTGTGTACTCGAGGAGAAGATAGCCAAGTATCGTATTATGTTGTGTAAATTTTAATACTCCCGACTACAGTAGCTACTGTACTCCGTAGTAGTCTACTCTAGCTACCTCTTCTACTACTACCGTAGCACCCTGGTACTCTATCTGTCGATCTGGTCGCTTCGCCGGCCAGACTAATGATAGAGTTGGAGTTTTTCAAAAATGAAACGATACAATGGTAAAAAGATCGATCGATCTACCGTACCGAACCACTACAAGCACCGCCCTAAATGCCAACTCGCGCAATTGTTTTGTCTAATATTAATTAGAAAACTTACTAGCATCTCCTCGTGCCATCAAAATGCCAGACTATCAGTCCAAGATTGCAGGATCTGGCAGTGGACAACTGCGATCTCGTCGTGGTCGTCACAAGACAAAGATCCTCTGCAATGTGGATTCGGTAGTGGATGAAATCTACAACAATAATAATGCCAATGTAAATAATATTCAAACACACGATTTCCCAACACGACAACCAAGGAACGCCTTCAAGATTGTACACGCGCATCAACCTTTCACAAGAGTACTATTGGTGGTGGTGGTGTTTTTCCTTCAACTGCTACTGAGGCCTGTCGAGTCATCTAATGGTGTGCCAGATGCCCACGACCTTGCCGTAGGAGATTGGGATGTGAAATTAAAATGTGGGAAAGAGTTTTACCAGACTCTACTGTTTCCATCGATAACTGAAATTGTTCCGTCCAGAGAAAAACATTCTTCTTACGATAGAAGCAAGAAGATGCTGTCAAACTTTCATTTACCTCCGTTACCATTTCTTCAAGTCAGAACCTTTCCTTGTCAATTGACACTGCATCCTGATCATACCTTTTCATTGAGTCCTACTACTAAGAGCGAACCTACAGAAACTTCCGACCGGTCGAGACTCTTGCTGCGCGGTACGTGGAAAGTGGAACCGAATCCCTATTGTATTACAGACCGTTTTTATGACGAATTACACTTAGAAACCTATCCTCGAAAGCTGATGCAACGAAAACGACAAACATCTCAACAACCAGCTACTGCCATGGATAGAGAGTGTCGACGACTATCGATGCAACTGCATTGTCGTATGTGTGGTCGATATGCCTCGGCAGGACCCTGGAGGACTATCCGTGGTAAAACAGAAAAAATTGCAAGATTGACGCGAGGTATGCTGATATGGTCTTCCTCCCAAAGCGAACTTGAGAGTAAGCACAATTTCGTCAAGCTGTTACCCTTGGGCGCTTCTTTTCAAGGGAAACGAATGGTTTACCAGAATGAGTCTTCTGTGTATGAAGAACAAGAGGACCAACAGTTGTTTGGCTACTAGTAGTCAATGTTTGCACAGCATGAACTGTAAACTGTTTGCTGCATACACTTTGTGGATATGCGCCTTTGCTAGGATTGCGATTTGACAAATAATTGGACGAAAACAAAAATACTTGCTGGACCACTAAAACCTTGCTCCCGTGAAACAAAAAGAAGGGAAACGAATCTTGTGGCTGCCACCGTGGCGGAAAGCTATCAGATAATGAAGCGACGTTGTTTTCTGGAAAGAACTCTCAGAATTTTGGATCAGACAACGAAGCTGAACCACAAACGGCGCTTCACAGTCTTGACTCCGAACCTTCAATCTTCAACTGGAGTTTCTTGACCCTGAGGGAGTTGTGCTTTGAGTGACTGTAATCCATTTAAATCGCAACATGTCTACCGCAGGAATTAGTGGCATTGAAACGAAAAACGACGTACTAGACAATGTTGCAGTAGCAACGTCTACTTCTAGTAGCAGCTAATTGCATCAAAGACAAGGTTCGCTCGAAACTCGATGCAATGGCGATGATTGCGATGACGACGCACAGGCAATCAAACATATTTGCAGTTACCATTCATTCCTCCTAATAACTACGTACTGTAGTTCTGAAACAGACAGCAAAGAAAACTATTGAGCGGCGTATGAATGCAGCAATCCAGGCCAAGCGAGAACTGCAGTATCTTCAAAAACCTGTGTGCCAAAATATCCAAGTAGAAGATGCTGCAGGAGCAAGCCTATGGTGCTGCTAGAAGTAGTAGTAAACTAGCTATTACGAATAGAGTAGACAGTATTGGTTAGCTAGCTGGAAGTAGAGTACTAGCTAGTAGTAGTAGTTCTGGTACTAGCTAGTCCACTACTCTCTACTACCGTACTAGCTAGTAGTAGTGTCTACTACTTGCTACTCGAGTAACTGGTAGTAGCAGCAGTAGTAGTAGAGTACTAGCTACTACTAGTAGTCTACTCTAGTCTACTGTATTTCAGAATTCAGTCTTGTCGTCAGCAAACAGTTTCTACAGCGCTACTGATGGCTTGATGACGATATCAACGAACGCACGCAGAACAGCTTTCTCAACAAGGCTCAAAAGTTCAACCGAAATCAAGACAATAATATTATTACCGGTACCAGTAGTCTACTGTACCAGGTACCAGTACCTTGTAGTCTACTATCAGGTACCTACGTACTAGTCTAGTACCAGGTACCACTCTGGAGTTGTTGAACATCTGGAAGGCTTCAATGATTCGTCTCCGTTTTGTTCTTTGTCGAAAAATGTAGCACTTCCGCCAAAGTCAATGGCTCCTTGCTGTGTGTACTACCAGGTACCAGGTACTACTAGACCTACCACACCAAACAAGACGTGTTACCAACTTGCTTACCGGTAGGTAAAATAATTTTTGTCTGCTGATCAAAATCTTCAACACTTTTTTGACCCGCCTAATTAGAATTACTCGAGTAGTAGACTACTCTGCCGTACTACATAATATTGGAGACAACAACAAAGAAATACTACTACGAGTAAAACTATTCCCGTATCTGTTATCCACAAAAGCACAGCAAGCTTTTGCTTCATTCACTCTTATATCCTACCACACCCTCCTCCCTGCGCTTCTAAACGAAGAGAAACCAACCCCGATTGAGTTTCAGGGCAACCTTGAATGTTGGCCGTCAAGTACCGATACGTGAGAATACAAATCAACCAATTCATTCCTGAAAAACATAAACCCGTTTGTTTATTAACAACCTGAGCAATCGCCGCAACATAAAAAGGCACCTCGGTCGGATCGTTTTTTTTCTCTTTTCAAACCTTAACAATTATTTGTTCAGCATGATCTACAAGCTGAATCTTTTGTTCTTGATATCAACCCTGGTGGTACCTCTTTCCCGTGGATTTTTGAGTGCGAATGCTGTTGCTGTTCGCTCTCCCGCATCGCTATTGAAACAACAACAACATCATCATCATCAACAACAACAACCACACTGGGCAAAAGATGACAAGAAGAGCACCAGTACCGACCCAATTGATCTCAAAGAATTGAAACATCGTATCAATCGAGTTACCAATCCATATTACGAATTGTTTGCCGCCACCGAGGTGTGGAATGTGGTAGAAGACCGGCCCGATCATGTGTACATTGTGATTTTCAAACCCGACACGGATGAACAGGGTTTTCATTCCATCGAATATCCCAAGGGATCGGGAAGCAATTTTGTATTGGCCTTTCAGTCCTACCAGTCCTGCAACAGATTTACGAAAGCTCTCAGCAAGGCACAACAACAACAATTTGATGCCTGCATCGTTCCTCAGCGCTTTGAATTGGATTTTTTGGAAAATATGTGCGATTCATTGGGTGTTTTCGTTCAGATTGTTCCCAGGGACTTGGATATTATTCCACCGACACATAATGTTCAGAATTTAGGACAACACCATCACAATTTAAGGGATGAGAAAAATCATCTCGATTATCTTTTTGACATGTTTGATATGGACGAGGTCGAGGAACTGGGACTTGCGGTGGACGAAGATTCGGAATTTGCCAAGGGATCCTGGCAGTGAATGATTCTCGCCAACGAATGAAGAAAATAACTCAGTTATCACAACTCTCTCGGGAGAATCTATCATCGGGATTATCTACCTGCACGAATAAAACAAGATGCACTGCACAAGATTTTATTACAGTACGTATACAGAGATAATGAAATTTAGGTACCCGCAATAAATAACAATATAAATTATTGTGAATTCTATAGCTATTTTGGCATAGCAAAGTTGCTATTAGGCAAAAATTGTGGTGCCTAGGATCGCGAGCACCATCAAAAGACCAAGTGCTGGGTTGCCACTGGCACTGCTAGAGAGAACCTCTGTTGCACCAGTGCTGCTTTCGCTGTTAGTGCGATCAGTGTCCGACTTGCCATGTTCTTGTACAGATTTGTCCAAGTTGATGCTGCTGGTCAATATGATGGGTGTTGACGTGGGAAGTTCTTCTGTCGTCACTTCCATGCCTTTGCTAATTACGACAGGCGCGTTTTCTTCTTCCACAGTCGGTTCTAAACTGCTGCCTACTGTTGGAACTTGGCTAGCAATTACTGTAGGAGCCTCAGTGGGAGTCGGTCTCAGCGAAGGCCGTTGCGTAGGCCTCAGGGTGGGAAGTTTAGTGGGGGCTACCGAAGGAGTTCCTTCTTCACATCGAAGCGAAGGATATACTTGGCCTGTAGATTCATCTTGACAAATACCGTCCACCAAGACAAGGTCAGGACAAACGTGAAGACTACCCTGCCGATTGTTGCCCTCAGATTGATCATATGTCATGTCCGTCCATTCCATGGGAGAGTTAAGGCCTTCAATCACTTGAAGATTTTGTTTGCCATCTGGCGTCCAGGCAAAGGATTCAAACGCGTTATTTTGCTCACTTTCACTGTTCCAATCATAACAGACGAGGGAGTTTTGTGTATAATCGACTGGCGTGAGTGCCTCTGCAACGGATTGACCTGGACATCGCAGAAACAACCGAGTCCATGATTCCCCGCCAAGGGCAATAACTGTTCCATCACCAGTCATGTCGGCCCGAAGCCAGGGTTCTCCCAGCAACGGAATCTTGGTATTGTCATAATTTCCAACTGCCGCTGGAGCGTACGCGGCCGGTCCCGTTGCATTTTTTCCCGTCACTGCACTTTCCCAGGCCGCGACAGGAACACGAAAGAGACGATTCTTCCTTCCACCCCACTTGGTGATGACATACAAATCACCCGGAGTTCCTCCTCCCCATCCAGTGTGGTCCAAAAAGGCACTTTCACTGTCGGCATACTTGGTAGGCGAGGTTGAATGACTATAGTTAAACGATAAAATTGACACGGACGAAGAAGGAAGGACCGCATAATCTGCGTAGTCCGACCACTTGGGTTCATGCAGTTTGATAATGTAATAGACACCGTTGCGATCCGAGGTTGTACCTCTCGATTCCCGTGCCGTGTTATCTCCCGTATCCATGATATAGAGGCAGGTGCTCGAACCTCTCTTGCTGTTCTTGCTGGCATCCTCATTAAAGTGACCACACGTACCAATCGTCAAGTCTTCCCAGTCGACATTCACAACGTGGGGTACAGAAAAGGTTCGTAACCGTGCACCGGTGCCCGAATCCCAAAGTACCAAACGTTCACCATTGCCTTTATCGTTGATACCATAAAGAATGGGTTGCCCAGAAGGGCCCACATACTTGGATGAAAAGGAGATCCCCGAGATCTCAGCATTGTTTCCTATGGCATCGGAGGTTTGGAGGCTATTGCGACTGTAAACCGAACCCATTGAACTTGGGCACACAATGGACGATTGAGCCAAGCACATGTGCAGCAGCAGCAGTAGGACTGCTGCTAAGGGTGGTTGGGACAAAGTTCGTTGCCGAATGGCCATGATAAAGTAGAGTCGGTTTTGACTTTGTTGTGTTGGCTGATGCACGTTGTTTTTGGTCTTGCGAAATTTTGAAATAAGTAAAAATAATAATGATGATACAAAAACACAGCCGAATGCTTAAGTGAACTATTGAATACTGTAGTTATCAGTCCAGCGTGTGTGTTCGCTTGCCAATGATCGGCTGGATAAAGAAAATAAATAATAATGGTGACTCTCTCAACGTGTTGACTCACACCAGTCTCCTCACCAATATAACTTCACGCCCAATGCACTTTTTTACATCTAGAGTAGTCTAATTATCATACAACGGTTTGATAATACACTTTTGATTCCGAGTTGCCCCTGTTGTGACAGTAGTGTGTTGTTATTAGTTATTACACAGTTGATTCGTACCAGTAGCTTGTTTGCCGATTTTGTTATTATTACGTACCAGGTACTCCTAGTAGACTAGAGTAGTACAGTAATAATCATGTGTTTCACCCAAAATTCTTCGAACTCTACTACTGTACCACGGTACTCTTCTAGAGACTACTGTACTAGAGACTGGTATTAGTCTACCGTACATCCCAACAAGTTGTTGACTGTTTGAACTGTACCATCCTGTACAGTACCAACAAGCAAATTTGAATCAGTTCAAAACCAATTACACGAGTCGAGACATTCACGTGAATGACATCATGACACAAATGCAAAGTTTTGTGACGAGACTTTAGGACCGAAGGACTTTTTCAGTCATTGTTATGACGTCATTGAATTCATTGTTCAATCATTCGATTACCAGGTACAGCAATAAAAAAGAAGCGTTTTAAGAAGCAGTTCGGATTCCATGATATCCGCTGACGACGCCGGAGATGTTCGTAGTTCGAGCGAACTACTGGTACCCCTACTACTACTACTCGCTAGCAGTACCTGGTACCTGGTACTGTAGTATGAGACTAGTACCATGGTGGTAGTTCATACTACTACTAGCTACCGTAGCTACTAGCTAGTAGTAGTACGGTAGTAATACTACTACTATTAGTGGTAGTAGGAGTAGCAAGGAAATTCGAGCTTGTCAAATGAAAAAATCATAATTTTCGCAGATAAAGAAAAGAAATTAAAAAAGGATGCGCAACTCTTTGATCTTGTTAATTTCCGCTTTGTATGCGGCGAACGCTTGTCCCTATTTGAAAACCCGAAAACTGCAAGGCATGGGTATGGGTATGGGTATGGGAGGAGATGGAAATGGTGGAGCTCATGGAATGGGAGGAGGAAATGGTGGCATGGGCCCTGGCATGTTGATTCAACGGCTCTTTGATAATCATGAACAAATTGACCGGAAGATTGAGTATAACAATGATGGTACTATTCGCACAACTACCACATCAAGTGACAGCACAGTGGTCAGTGACCTGCAAGATCATGTGGAACAGATGCAGGATCTCATTCAGGAAGATTGGCAAATTCGTGCCTGGGATCCATTCTTTGTGGAACTCTTTGATCAACACCAGGAATTCTCCATGGATCCAACCAATCTGGACAACGGTGTTGAAGTTCACTTGTCAGCTGAGACTGATTGTGGTCAAGCATTGATTGAATCTCATACTGCTGTTGTCACACTTTTTGTCAATACAGGACGAGAAGAAGGAATGAAATCCCACGACGTGCCAGCTGCTTGCCTGATAGTAGTAGGTGATACAACAGAAGAAGTAGATGGGGACAACAACCAACCAGAAGTAGACACAGACAAAGAATCTGACCTGGATACAATGAAGGAAGATGAGGTACCTATGGAATATAAAGAATCTTTGACTACAACCAATAATATTACCTCGGGCAACAACAACACTCTCTTGGAGGACGAGGGAGTGGCGTTGGCAGAAAAGAATGGGACAAGTAGCAAAGCCACAATTGCAGAATATGAGATCTCATCTGCCTCCTTCTCCTTGACTTGTCTTTTGCCTGTATCCTTTTTGTTGGTGTCATTTCTGGTCACATGTTGTACCATGTAAACATAGCTAGTGCACTAGAGCCAATGCCCTTTAGACTAATGCAATAAATATGCGCTGCTTCTTTTTGTCTTTCGTAGTTTTCTATTGGATTGGAAGTGCCGAAAAAACAATCTGGGCTTTCGGGAATTCACCTGTTCGCATGATTCGAGTTCAACCAAAGAAAAGGAATCCCGTAGTGCCTTCAAAATACTGCTAATTCGTTGACGTCTTGATCGAACATTCACATGGATTCAGTGAATTATCGCGAGCTCGTTTGGATCGCTGTGGTCGTCTGCTTGTGTAGTTCACAAAAGGTTACCGTGTTGTGCTCTAACCGAGTCGTTCATTGCCGAGGATGGTTTGAAGTTTGGTTGATGTTTTTGGAGATAGCTGCTCAAGCTCTTTGGCCTCCTTCGCACACAACAAAGCAGCATGCCGTTGTTTCCTCGTCAACGCAGAGGAGCCATGTCATTCATATTACATATTAGAGTATTACTCAACGAATTCAATTTTGATATTCTTCCGTAGGTAAGCGTATTTCCTTCTACTGAAGTACTGTACCTGGTACAGTACTAGAGTAGTTATTAACAAGAGCTACTTGAGTACAGTACTACTATTAGTACCGGTACTACGGTACCTCCTACCTGGTACTAGCTAGCACTACCATAGTAGTACCAGGGTATTTACGGTACTAGTCGATGAAAATTCTACCGGTACTACGCGTATTTTGGAGTACTACGACTACGTAGTACTGTTCCGTTGAAAATACCTACCAACTCAGTCAAAATGATACTCGAGTACAGTACCTGGTAGTGGTACCAGGTAGAGTTTGTAGTGGCATGTAAGAAGTGGAGCAATTTAAAAGAGTAGTACTAAGGACGAGATTCCGGCGAAAATGTCTTTTCGCCGCTTACCTGGTAGTAGACTACCAGTACCTTACTATAAAATATCAATTCTTGGCGGAAAAGAGGCCGATTCTATTTCCCCGAACGCCGACGGAGTCTTGCCTAATAATTCTGGTGTGAGAACGCGCCTCGACTCTGCAAGCTTCATAATTTTTATATTTTTACCGACAAACAACATTATTATTTTAAATATTATGATGCGCGTCTCCTCTTTCATCCTTGTGATTTTCGCTTCCGCAACCAGCGCTTGCCCTTATCTCAAAAGTCGTCGATTGCAAGGCATGGGAGGTGGTGGTGGACATGGCGGAGGTAATGGTGCAGGAAAAGGAGATGAAAATAGTCCAAGTGTGTTGATTAATCAGCTGTTTGCTAATCATGAACAGATTGATCGAGAGGTTGAGTATAACAATGATGGTACTATTCGCACGATTACCTCATCAATCAACAGTACCATGGTCAGTCTCTTGCAAGACCATGTGGAACAGATGCAGGATCGTAGTGAGGAAAACATGCAAGTTCGTGCCTGGGATCCCTTCTTTGTGGAACTCTTTGAACGACACAATGAACTCAGAATGGATGTCACCAATCTGGACAATGGTGTAGAGGTTCACTTGTCAGCTAACACAGATTGCGGACAAGCATTGATTGAATCCCATACAGCCGTTGTCACACTTTTTGTTGAAACAGGACAAGAAGAAGGAATGAAATCCCATGATGTGCCAGCAATCTGTTTGGAAAGCGATGCAGCTGAAGAATCAGAAGTGGGTATAGATGAGGAATCTGACCTGGATTCTATGATGGAAGATGATGCAGCTATGGAATCTGAAGGGGAGTTTGCGACGACAACAAACAATAGTATCATCTTGGGTGACAACAACACCCTTGTGGAAGATGAGGAAAGCACCAAAACCGCGAGCACAGAAAGTGAGGTCTCATCAGCCTCCTTGGCTTGTGTTTTGCCTGTGTCCTTTTTGTTGATGTCATTTCTGGTAATGTGTTCTTCCATGTACTAAGGCAAAGCTGATGCCCCAGAGCCAATGCCTCTGAGTGTAATTAAAAAGTGAGGCCATTTTCTAGTGTTCTATTAATGACGTAAAAGCCGTGCAATGTTACTAGTCTTTTCACATAAAATCAGAATTGGCTGACTCTATACACCTTTAAGCTATCTTTATCATCGTTTCTTTAATTTCACTTTCGAACGGAAGATGCCATTTTGGGTGTAGCAGAGACCAAATAATAATATGCCCGAACAATGTTTAGCTAAGAAATACAAAAAAAAGAAATACAGTTGCTATTACAATCATAGGTATAATGGGCGATATATTTCACCTAATATATCCGTGACAAATGGATCAGCCTTATATCAAAGTAACGTTGGTGGCAGCGCCTGTCAAGTGCCTTCACTCATTATGCAAACGAGGAACAACATGTTGTTACAGTCAACAGTTGTCTTAGTCTTGATGAACTTTGTTTTCGTTCCAGCAGTTATGCACACTCTGATGGCCCCGCCGTAGAACGACTACATAATCATCATTGGTTGTTTCATTGGTGATATCAGCCGCGAAGTCTGACTTGCAAGCTCAATCTTCCATCTTCCCCATTTTTGTGTGTGCGTACTTCGCGAAGAAGAAGTCATGCGACGCTTTATTCCCATTGCAGTTTCGCGTTCTCTCGGAAAGTGAATCCAGAAACAGTAAACAAGAAACACGAGTGCGATGTCCAGTGTTTCTGTAAGAGGAAGTGAAGCTATTGCAGTGGTACAGTAGTAGTATTTCAGCTCTGTCAACTGTTATTTTTTTTAATCGTTTCGCTCGATTTCGTTTTGTTTTCATTCACGTATTGTCAGCCCGGGGGACAAAAATACGTTCTTGCTTTGCTAGTGATTTATTTTACCTGGAACGTTCGAAAAAATAGGGCAGGGGTCCACCTGTTATTTTATTAGTAATAAGAACTGAACAATCAACATCAACAACAAAAGTTTGGAGGATTGAACATTTTTTCATTACACAAATAATTAGTACACAATGCACACTGTTTGGGTTCGATTAAATGGAGTGGTCTTCTTCGGTCTGACAGTTCTGTTGGGATTGAGTGGTCTCGCCGCCATTTCTAAAATTGGTCATGCCAATAGGCATAAACCAAGTGAGTGTCGTGGTGTGGTTGTGTTTTTTGTGTCTGTAGTCTGTACTGCAGTGGCTTACTGGCGGTACTTACGATGAATGAATGGATGATCACTAGTAATGCTACGATTGTGTATGTGGAATTGGCGGCCTAACCTTTAGTTTTCTTTTCTGCTATCGCATTCGCCTATATATTAAATATTAATGTATGCATTCAGTAATTGATAGTCTGCAACTCAATACACTGCGATCGCTCAAATCGCACGGTGGCGTCGATCGCGCTCTTCTATCCTTTGATCTCAAGGTCGATATGGCCCCTGCCTTTCATTGGAACATTAAGCAGCTCTTCGTCTACGTCGTTGCCAGTTACCAGAGCGACAAGAACGTAAACAATCAAATTGTGATTTGGGATAAAATTATCGAAGCCGTCAAGCCGGAAGATATGAAGATCGATCTGGAAAATATTTTTGTCAAGTACGCCCTCGTCGACCAAGGCGATGAACTTCGAGGCAAAGACGTGAAATTGCAGCTCATGTGGGATCATATGCCCATTACAGGTCTCTTGTACACGGGAGAACAACCGCTCGCTGAAGCTTCCTCCTTTACACTACCTACCGAATATCAATAAAAAATATGGACTTCGCTTTGATAAAAAGTGGTTTGCTTTCAATCTATTTGAATATTATTATGTTCTGTGCTATTGTTGATGACGCACACAATGTTGCTACATCATCTATGTATCGATGTTGTATTTGGCTAGATAGAGATGAAAGAGGGCTTTGTGAGCTTTGTTTTTTACAATTCTAAATATTTTTTAAAATAGTAATTGTATCCATACCAGGAGTTCACGTGAGCCATGCATCTCTTTTGCGAAACTGGAGCCCCTGGAGTAGTCTAGTGTTGGCCGTTCCTATCGCGGGTCGCATGCATAATTTGCTAGACTATGAATATCGTGTGGTATTGCTGGTTTTGCGGCTGCCGAACCTTGCATTGGAGAGTCTACTAGAGTAGTAGACTACTTCAGAATTCTGGATTTCTCATTATTTGTGTCTTGCTTGTGTGACCAACACAACACAATTTCTCAATCTACTTCTTTTTATTTTTCTTGAAAAAAGATTAGCTGCTACTAGCTACTACTACTAGTAGTACCTGGTACTACTACTAGCTCTTACTACTGCTACTACTAGCTAACTACCCCTGATACTAATAGGACTACTCGAGTAGTCTACTTTGTACTAGTAGTAGACTAGTAGTAGCTAAGAGTAGACTAGTACTACTACTAGTAGTAGTCTATTACTCTAGCTACTGTACAAGTAGTAGTCTAATAGGAAATGGTGATGAATTGAATGAGATTGACGGGAAGGGGGGGCACAAAAATTACGACTACCCAGAGTACGTAGAGTAAAGTGTGTAGAAGAATTTGATTAGTCTACTATTAGTAGGGTCTACTTTCAACAGGTACAGTACCAAAGTAGTGTGGTCTGGCCGCCAGAATACAAAGGAGCTAAAGTACGTACCGGTAGAGTAGTGTACCAGTACCACCACGGGCGGTACTACTCGTAGTACTCGAGTACCGAGGAGTACTAGTAGTAGTACTCTGGAAAATTCTGTAGAATATGTATGATGTTGTGTCATCAGCCTGCAATCGACGAAGCCGCAAACTTCAATCGAAGAAGTGTGCACTCTTGTCTAGGTTTAAGAAATGAAGCACAATAATATTCCAAACAGTGTCTACTAATAGCTAGTACTAGACTACTACTAGTAGACTAGTAGTAGTAATACTCTATTAATTATGACATTCTTTTGTGACAACAATCGACCACTTAAAACTTGAATTCGTACGTGCGACAGCTGACACCGATCATCGATCGTGGTGTCAACAACCATCAAACTACCCTCGAGTACAAGTACAGTCGTATTTTACTTTAACTTCGCGAAAAAGCGAAAGAAAGTGCAAGTAGTAGACTAGTCTACACTGGAGCAGCTTTTGTTTCGCGAGAGAAGAACACTTGCATCTACCTGTTATTAGATGCTTAATACTAGCACCTAGACTACTAAACGGAGAGAGAAGAGATCGGATTATTTGTACACTTGTGCTTTGTGTCATTTGTATACTCAAACAGCTCAAAATCGCAACGTATAATACACCTGCAGTCTTTGTAGCACCTTGCAACCGGATAGTCCTGAGATAAAATCAATCTCTTGTGATGGACGACAAGTTTGCAAAGTATAAAAATACTGTCTTTTAAAAAGTGAATTCAAGTTCCCCCTCCGATCGTAGAAGCAACCCCGCTCATAACCTACTTTACTGCACCATGGTGCTAATAATGCAACCGCCGATACATCCCACCGAAGAAGGTGACCGGGAGGAAAGCCAGGACCAGCCTCCGTCCCCACCAACTGTAAGATCATCCAGTGCCTCGGATAAGTTTATAATACCAGAGCCATTCCAACTAGAATCATTATTATTTTACAAACTGCCCGGAGAAAGAAGAACAGAAGAATTACCATTATTAATCCATGCATCCAACTCCAGGATTTCCGACTGCAGCATTATGGACAAGAATAACCGTCAGAAACGACGTCGAAAAAGATGGTCAATCATTGGAAGTTATCTCATCCTTGGTGCAATGTCGATCTCTGCGGCTATGCTCTTACATTTTGCGACAGATGAACACCATCGCTGTCAAACAACTAGTACAAGGGAAAATAATGACCTACAGCTAACAAAGTGTAATAGAAGTGCGAACAGTCAGACTATGTTGTTCTCTTTGGACCCAATGAAAGTGCTACGACATACTGTACAAACTTATATTGGACGCAGTAGAGGCGAAAGCAGCAGCAACATTATGGACTATTTACAGCTATTCAGATGGTCCAACCAATCTGCATCTGCTCCCCTGCCATTATTATTTCATATCAACGAACACAACGAATCATCATCAACATCATCATCTCATCGACCATCACGTTTCTCGGAAGAAGAAAATCGCCACTTGCTTGGTATTACAGAAGATCCATCGGATTATCCACAGTTGGTAGTGGCAGGAAAGATGACCATTGAAGATGGACTGTGCAATATCGGTCAGTTCAATCTTCACACCAAAGAGTGGAGCAAGGAGGAACGCATCCAGCTCAGTCTGTACAATTCCTACTCGGGTGGTGAAGTCTATTCATTACTGGCGAATCATACGTCTGTCCCATCATCGTATTCCAGCGACAGCAGCAGCAGAGGAGACGATCAGGTCGTGTCGGACACTTCATCGTCGCGAAGGTACGTGCGCCATACAAATATTAATCTAGTTGTTGTGTGGTCGGGCCTGTATTTATGTATGTATTTATTGGCTCTTTTGTCTTTTTTTACTATTATCTGTAATCTCACATGATTTTGCTCTTTCATCCATCAAACCAAATAATAACAAATAACTGCTGCGAAAAATAATTCTTTAATTTATAGTTCCGCCCGCCGATTCGAAGGCTCTGGAGAACTTATTGTGGTCGGGGCATTCGATACGACATATCGCAACAGTCAAGTAACGTATTGTTCTGTCGGCGAATGGAACGGAAAACAATTGTCAAAAGTTGGAGAGGGATTGTGCAATTCAGGTGGCGCCCTATCGAAGGGCATGAAGATTACAACCTCGGCGCTGGCTGGTCCGTACGATGTCTTTGTGGCCGGATCGTTTCAAACACAGGTCTGGAATGGGGATCGCCACGAATTTGTAAAGATTTTCAATATTGCCCACTATAATGCCGTCGAACAGGTATGGCTTCCGCTCGAAATTGGACAGATTACCTGCTCCTGGTGCACTGTCACAGTCCTCGCATTGGCGTGGGATTCCAAACGCCGTCAACTTCATATTGCCGGAAAATTTAATGCCATTGATGGAAGAAACGTGCCAGCTGGCTTGGCAATTTACAATGTCGATTCCGGCCATCTTGTTGCTCATCCGGGTGGAGGTTTAACCATGAAGAATCAGACTCAAGATGGAGTCGGGACAGCTTTACAGCTAGACGAAGAACGGGGAGTCGTGTACGTAATGGGATCTTTCGAAAGGCTCACCGCTACCGGCGAGTTGTGTGGTGGTTTGGCAGCGTACGAAATCAAAACGCATAGATGGACGTGCTTAGCAGATCCTGCTCACACCGTTTTGCCCACGGGAGGCGGTAACATGCTACTGACACCACATGGCTTGATGGTCGCTGGCAAAACCGCCACTTCGACGACATGGCCAGATGCTACGCGTCCCTACACGATCGCCCTGTTGAAAGCAACGTTGAAGACTGCCAAGACCAAGAAAAAAATTGCTTCAGATGACGACGACAGTTACGTCATCGAAGAAAGGGATACACAATACCATGCCTTCAATTGGTCCTGGCTTCCAGGCTTTAATGGGCACGATGAGCCACTCCATGCAATGTCAAACGGTTTTGCTGACTACGAGGGAGCTGTTTTTATTGCTGGCGACAATCTTGTTGCGAAATGGCATAAGGAAGCCAAAACTTCATCGTCTAACAGCCGCATTACGTCCAGTGTCACCTCGTCCTCGAGCTCGGAGCCTGAGTATGTTCCCGTCACAGAAATTTTATCGAAGGATTCCATTCGCGGTTCGATAATGGCGATCTCACAAATGATGCCAAAAGCTTTAAATGACGGTGCTAAGGGAGGCAAATATTCCAACAATCTGACTATCATTGTGTATGGTGTGGCTGTCGGGTGCATTATTGGAATGTTAGGGGCAATTCTATGCAACAGAAACGTGGTCTTTCCCTTTTTAGGGAAAAATCAGAATCTTAAGGGTATCTCGCTGGACACCTTGACATACAGCGCTCTCGAAAATTCAAGCATTACCGAAGCCTACCAGAGAGCAATGAACGTCCGTCACGTAAAGGATCCTCACCTTCTCACAATTATTGATCCACAGGAAATTTTCCTTCAGAGAATTATCGGAGAGGGCACATTTGGGCGGGTGTGGAGTGCTCGATGGAGCACGGCCAGTGTGGCAGTAAAAGAATTCGTTTTTGCCCAAGCCGCAGTCGCTGGAAAGTCATCGATGCAACAAGAGATTGTCGAAGAAATTATTGGTGAGGCCGGAATGATGGCCATTTTACGACACCCCAATGTACTTCAATTGTTTGGCTGTTCACTTACTGCACAAGCGATTTGGATCGTGAGTGAGCTTTGCTCCCTCGGTAGCTTGAGACAAGTTTTGGACGACAACGACAGGGTATTGCCAGTTGAACAAAGACTGAGCATGGCCCTTCAGGTGGCGGAGGGCATGACGTACCTTCACAACCAGACTCCCCCCATCATCCATCGTGACCTGAAGAGTCATAATATTTTTGTCCATGAGACATTCACTGACGCCCCGGTAAAGCCCAAAGTAGGCTTTGGAAGTTGGAAAAACAAAAGAAAAAACAACTCGGACAGTAATAAGCCAGAAAAAGCAGCAGTTCCCAACACGAATAACGCGGGCTATGCCATTGGCCGGCCAGAAAAGATGAAGACCAACTTTACCTTGGTCGCGAAAATCGGCGACTGGGGATCTGCTCGTGCAACCTTATCTGGATCAAGAACAATGACGCATGGAGTTGGAACCGCATGTTGGCTGGCTCCTGAAGTCATCAAACATGCGCGTTCTTCGAAGTTTAGCGATGTTTACGGCTACGGCATTATTTTATGGGAGCTAGCGACGCGAGAGGAAGTGTACCAGGGTCTGGAGACGACTCAAATTATCGCCAAAGTTGCGAATGAAAGCTTGCGGCCACCAGTGCCACAAGACTGCCCTTGGAAGCATGTCATGGTCAAATGCTGGGAGGAGAATCCTAACGACCGTCTTGAGTTTAGTGCCATTGTCCGGGAGTTAAAGGTAATTGCGAAAAAGTTGGCAGAGACGCAGGCTGCACAGGAAGAAATTGCTCACCGTATGGATCAAGACGGTTCTGACAAGATGACTTCAGAGAATACGGACGAAGAAGACAAGGCAAAGGTGTGAGGTATTATACTACCAAAGTCTAGTTATGAAACGCTACTAGTAGCTATTTTCTGCAGCACTAAAAAATCCACTCTGTATGGAGAGTTGGAAAACCAATATATTTTTTCTAACTTTTAACTTTATGCTCGCCTTCCAGCGCACTAGTAGCATTGTAGAGAAGTAATGCAGCTAAGCTCAAGAATCTGCTACTCGTCGTCAATTTCATTCGACAATAGTAGTGCAAACCTCTCAACCTCTTCGCAAAGTTCTTGCAGTTTAGGGTAAGATGCAGAGCTGCCATTCTCGTCAGGCATTATTTTTCGCCTTTTCGCAGAATTACCAGCTTTTGAACCACTAAGGGCGAGTTCATCATCAGGCGGCAGTGGCTTGAGCGATGCTAGTGAGCTGTGAACTCTGCCAGGAGCTGCAACCGGGGTATCCAAATGAACCGAAATATCGATTGGGTACAGAGTCAAGTTTTCTGGATTGGCAGCACATCCTATAGCAAAAAATTGTTGTTCAATGTACGAAATCTTTTTCTTTTCTCCGTCTGCCGTCTTCGATTCGTTTTCAATCAGTTGCTGGTCTAGCAGCACACTGAGCGGTGGCGCATTGAGGAGCGAGACACCGTCGACTTTATCCAACGGATCTCCAGCCCTTTAAATCGCAGTAGAGGAAAGAAACGTCTAATTTGAGTTGCGGTCCCGTTGCAATCGATCTCAACAAAAACTTTGACTAACATCCTGCAACTTACATATCATGCGTCACTGTTACTCCAGTTGCCACACCTAGTGCCAAAGCTGACAAGCCATACATGGCTACAATTCCACAGGCCTTAACAAGGGCTACACGGGCATCGCCACAAGCCGATTGAATGGCTCGTTGTCGCAGTGAAGCTGACATTCCATCTCGATCCTTCCAGACACCACCCACGCCTGTTCGATAACCCAAAGCATTCATAGATCGAGTCAAGCCATCCAAGGCATCTCGGACAATCTTAGCAATGGAATTCGCCCCGGCCACACGACGCCGCTTGGGTGGCAGGCTCATGACTCGTAAAGTAGTCGATACGCTGGTACGTTCATCGTTGCATGCCAGGTGTCGCAAGAGATGGGCCGATCGGGCAAACGTGCATAAAAAATTTCCTGTGCGAGCGTCGCAAGCCAACCTTAACAATTCGACCATGGGTGCTTCGTCATCCTGTGGGATTCCATGATAGTTTATTCGAGCAAAAACAGCAATACAAGTCCGTTCGACCTTCAAGTACATCCACGTAGGCAACAATAATAGTGCACCGTTGTTGGATTGTGGTTGTAATGCTCGTACAATTGCGTGACATTTTTGCTCCGAGCATAATCGTGTCGCGGCCAAAAGAGCTCCACTGGCCGACAAGGCAAAAGGATTCGATGCAGCATCGATCAACTCTGAAAGGGTTGCTTGAATATGGGGTTCTTCACTCGAGGGCATACCTCCACTCAAAGAGACGCGAATGCCCACATTGGTTTCAGCTCGAATCGATAAGGTCAACTGATTCGCCACGGGGGGCGTAATTTCATTGCTTAATGCATCAGCCGTGGCAACCGAGGACGCATCCGAATATTGTTGCGGTTGGACTCCTTGAGGTGATTGCGGTCGCACTGCGTCATCGTTTTCGTCATTATGTTGTAAATCTCCCATGAATGGTGGTCCGTACTGATCGTCCACCCTCCAAAAGGACATGCTCACCACTCCAATAACAGTGTTTTTCTTGGTGTTTACGGTAGTCGTTGTCATAGTCGACTTGATATCGTTGCCTGTCTTGCCCTTTTGTTTGTTGTGGACCGTCTTGTTGTTGTTATTATTGTTGTTGTTATTGTATTCATCAATTATCGGTTCTGTAAAGGTCACAGGCGTCACAACGATCGGTTGCTTCCCACCTGCTGCCCAATTTCCCCGTTTCAATGCTTGCGCTTGTGCCGAGAGCAATTCCAACTGCCAACTAAGGGCGAAGGTATGTACGACTTCGAACAGTTTTTCAAGAGGACGAGGAATGAGAGCGCTGTTGCCGTCACCATTGGTCTCTATTGCTACAGAAGAGAAGGGCTGGCCATTTCCATTCATATTTATGACTGCAGACTTCGCGTTACCATTACTAATAATCGTGCCATTCTCATTTTCTTCGCTTTCTTGTTCAGCTTTTAGTTTTCGGACCCTCGCTTCTTCCTTGGCCATGGCCAGTGCTGATAGTCGATGTAAGTTGTAGCGTTGTCGATTCGAAGCTTCCAATTGATGATTGGATTCACCAGTCTTTGGCGTTACACGAACTTCCACACTCAACAACGACCATTCACTGGTGGAAGTACTGGTACTTAAGACAGTCAATAGACATTCCATGGGATAGAGAAGCGGTTGACCAGGCGTAGAAGATGGTTTCGGGATTCCGTGAGTAAGCCGAACAATACCTCCCTTTAATGCAATGTTCCAGTTGAATTTGTTGGTATTTACAGCATTCATCATCATGATACCTGGAGATGGTTGTTGCATTTGTTGTTGCTGCTGCTGCTGTTGTTGTTGTAGCTGCTGCCGTCTCATCCATGCAACTTCTCCCGTTAGCAGTTTGTTTCGAACGGCCATTTGCCATCGTTCTGACACTTCTTGTGGAGACCACCGTGCTTCTCTCGATGTTTGAAATCGATCGGTTATCAATTGCAAATCAGTGGGCATATCGAACCACCGTCCACACAATTGTGTATCGAGAGCACCGTAAACATCGTGCGGCGATTGTCGAGCCGGAAAGAGTTGAGCATGAAAAAAGTACAGAGCATCCTGGGCCTCGTCGGCCTGTACCCACGCAGTCCTCGCGTGCTGCAAGGCTCTGGTCGAAACGCGAGTCGCCGTGGCGAAATCTGTACTGGCGTGAGCTGCACAGAGTGCGGCAACGTGTGTCAATCCTCGACTGTGCTGAATCAATCGCCAAGCCAATTCGTGACGACGCTGTGCAAAGGACAGGTTGGACATGCGTTCTTTTTTCGTCTGTGTAACTGCTGCTGCTGCTGCTGCTGCTGCTGCCGAGGCAGGATCACCTGTCGCTTCCCCGTTGTTATTGTTATTATTATTATTATTGTCATCATCTCCTTCACCAGTTTGGGCTGCTATTGTGACATCCAATTCTCCGTGAGCCGCATTGTACAGATCCGTGTACAATCCATCAGTGGCCGCCAGCAAGACGGTTGATAACGGAGCCGTCAACAACGAACCGTCCTCTGGATTGACCGACAATTCTAATCGTCTGGGTTCAATGATGGGCTGTTGCTTCGATGATTGTGATTGTGATAGTGATGAATACGACATGGCGTGGACGGTTCTGCTAGCTACTGCAGCAGGAGCAGGTGGAACAGAGAAACGAGCCAGAGGGGCGGCTGCGATCAAAAGATGTAGATCAACAATTCTTTTTCGACGTACAGGATACCTGGTATCGACGATTGAATGATTGTGCGGCTGTAATTTTTTATGGGTGGATTGTAGTTTGTTTAAGAGGACAGAGGACTATCATACTTTAACTATGGCGATGAAGACGAGTTCGGAAGAGAGGGAAGCTGGCAGCGTTTTGTTTTCATACATTGGTGGCATCAGAATCAACGGATCACTCAGCTGAAGCTACAACTGCTATTCAAGCTTGTTGTAGCGACAGCCACCACGAGTAGTCTACTAGGTAGCTTGCTTATCTATTGCTTCTTGTGGCAGAAGATCGTCTGGAGTTGGCTGATAGGCGATCAGACGTTTAAATGTATCCTGGACTGTTAATCTACACTCGAGCAATCTATCATGCCTGCGACTGCTACTAGCTACTACTCCGTACTCCGGAGTACTCGGCGTAGCTACTACTGTATTAGTAGGTTCAGCTACTACTAGCTAGTAGTAGTTACAGTAGCTAGCTAGTACTGGCTAGTTACCAGGTAGAGTTTTAGTAGAGAGTAAAAAATAGACGAGTCTACTACCAGGTACAGTAGCTAGTTTAGTAGAATTATTGTTCAACCGAAAGAACACCGAACTTTGTCCCACAAGACGACGATATAGCGGAAATCATGTTCCTGGACAAAATAATCATTTAGATGTTGCCTGCAGGATCGTATACACAAATTGAATAAAAGAATCGTACAACAATATCAATACTACTCTACTTCTTCAATGGCATTGAAACAAGTCCTTCAAAAAAATTTACTGTGTGTTCTTGCTACGTTCCCTTTCAATTTTTTTGTGGCAGTGGCTGACATTAAATGGCGAACAAAGAACCTCCCACGAACAGAACGTGCCAGTAGTAAGAAATATGATTTTATTTTATTTTATTTTTAACTAACTCCCCTTGGATAGCTGTTTGACGGGAAGTCCAAAGTAGGGAATTAGCGTGTCACCTGCAACGTAATTGGGATGAGTGTTTGGGGAGAAGGAATTCTTGTCATTGCAAGGCAATACGTAGGGTTGGACGACAAAATAAATATTCATGAGAATTCCCGTCCAGCACCACATACTGGCAGTTTCAATGTTGCCACCAAAGTAGGTATTCAGTCCCAAAAAAACGGCACACATGAAAAGAGCAATGCCAGCAAAGAATCGTTTCGGTTTGCAGTAAAACAGGGACATGCAGATAATGGCGTAACATGATGCATTGGGCGTAAACCAGCAGTCAGCCGTGGCCAGCGTCCAAAATAAATGTCCATTGGGACCAATGTAGGTGCAGGTCTCGCTGTTGATGAATGTTTGGTAGGCATGTCGTTGTACGTTTTGCCGGGGCGGTTGCATTTTAAAGTTGGGATTCATCATTTGTGGAATAACTTGACCCAAATATACCAACATGTGAATGATTGGCAAGACAATGGCAATGAGTTCCACTGCTGCAAAGAGATCTCTATTGCGGGGGTGACCAACTCTTCGACAGGGAATGATGCACAGCAAGGGTTGCAATGCAAACACAAAAATCCAAAAAAGCATGGTCAAGCTCGTATTGTAGGTGGAACATGTAGGTCCATCTTTGGCTTTTACAGATGTTAGGGTGGTATCCAACCAGAGCAATGCCTCTACAGATTCTACCAACAAAATGCTGGACAGCAGTGGTAATACCAAAACTTGAGCCTTGACGTAGGGGTTTGCAGAATTGTTGGCTCGATGGTACAAAAAGCCAATACTGGCGGCTTCCACCACGGCAAACAACACAGAAACCTCAAAGCTCCAACACATATTATGTGTGCTTCAAAAAAAATTTTCACGTCGGGGAGGCTTATCGTGTGGTAATTGAAAAATGTCGATGCGTCGACTTCGTTTCAAGAAGTCTGAAAGAAAGTGATGAAACAATATAATTGTCCTGTGCTCTTCCCAGGTAACGTTTGTTCTCAAAAGGACGGAGGACTGGAAACGCGGTAATTCTAATTGGTCTTATCTCTCCCTACGGTTGCTTTGTTCGTTGTTCGGCTCGACACTTCGACAGTTTGAGATAGAAAGCAAATCGAGCAGTGTACAGCAGTGTTGCCATTAACAGAGCGAAATAAAATAATAGTATTATGAAATACTAATAATGATAATACACACTACTAAAGAAGTTTATTGATTCCGCCTGGTGGCTTCGCTGGATGACATTTTTCTCCAGTTTTAACGAAACTCGTAAGAAATTGGAAATGTTTTGAAAACATTCATACTGGTATGCAAGAACTCAATAATTGGTCGATATTTGTCAACTTGTCAAAAATATCTTCCGATGTTTTGACTCAAAATAATAGATTATGAAACAAAATACTGACAATCTGAATAAAATAGTAACACCGACGCACACATGCCTTTCTTTGTTGCCATCTGCTCTTGGAAAAGGATTCTCGAACAAGATTATTATTATTTGCAATTAATAATAGTGGTACCAGTCAACTCTTTCATAGTACACGCAGCACAAATCATCAAAACAAAACAAAACGATGCTTCGACTCCTTTATCGATCCAGCATTTCCTTTGGCGGTAGTGTCCGTTTCGGCGTTGGCCAGATCAAAACGAAGGGCCTGCAGTCGTTGACTCCTTTGACGCCTTCTTATTCTCTTGCGGCGCATTCTTCTAGTACTTTTGCAGATAATATTATAGTAATAATTTCACCAAGAAGAACGTATGGAACAACTTCAATCCTGTCCATGCCCATGAAGGACGTGGAAATTTTTACCTTGGGATCATCGTCAAGCAAGAAACACAAAAGTGGGGAACTTGTTGATACACCACTTTTGGAAGGCAGTTTTGTAGAAGTTGGAGATATTGTTGGAATTGTCAAGGTCGGAAACGACGATAATAATTTGCATGAAATTCCATCGCCATCCACGGGACGCATTGTCAAAATACACGCGGATATTGGATCCGAAATTACCGTAGGAGACGTTCTCGTGACGATTGATACGGATGCGCTCCAACAGGACGGAACGAACCAGCCTTTTGCTGGCAACAGTAATACTCCTCCTGCCGCTACGGCTAGCACTACCAGTTCTGATCAAGAAAAGGTCATGCAGAATTTTGTAGCCAATATACAGAACAATCAAAACACACTGGATGATTCTTCCCTCAAAGAGCTGATTAATTCCATTGATGACCCTCATCTGTTGCGATCTTTGGCTGCCATTTTGATGGATCGATTTCCGAATCTCAAAGTGAAAGCCCTGCCACTCTTGGAACAAGTCTTGGAATTACAGCGAGCGCAAGTGAAAGAGGCTGCCAAGAACGCAGCAAAAATAATGACACCCGAACAAGATTCGTTATTTTTACAAGAGCAAGCAACGACACATACCGATCTGGGCATACTCTTGTACCAGTTGGGTGATTTGGACGCGGCCCTGACGCAGCTGGAATGCGCCCTCGAATTACGATCTTTGGCACTGGGGGAATCCCATCCCGAATTATCGGCCACTTTGATTCACATTGGTGCCATTAAGAATAAAAAACAAGATTTGGATGGCTGCTTTGAAGCCTTTGAACGCGCCCTCAGCATCCAAAAACAACATTTGGGCGAGGATCACGTCTTAGTGGCGGCATCTCTCAACAACCTGGGAGCCATTTGCTACCATAAAGGTGACTACCAAAGGGCCATTCCATATTATCAGGAAGCATTGAATATTTATAAAAAACAACAGGCAAGTGAAAACAGTGAGAAGGACAAGAGTGGAGAGTTTAGTCCAGATACCGCAGGCTCGTACAATAATCTTGCCGTGGCGGTCAAACACACAGGTGACTACAGCTTAGCAATTGACTATGCGCGAAAAGCGTTGTCCATTCGTCTGGAGGTACTGGGCAAAGAACATCTGGATACAGCAACGTCCCACTACTGTCTAGGTCAAATTTTTACGGAAATCCGACATTTCGACGCGGCTCTCGAACAGTTTGACGCGGCACTCGAGATTCAATCCCAGCAACTGGGAGCACAACATCCTACCACGGCAACAACTCACAATAATATCGGAGCTACATACTACGAACAGGGTAACTTTGATAAGTCTTTGGAAGAATACAAGCTGGGATTGGAAGGATTTCAGACGGCCTTGGGTGAGGAGGCGCCGCAAGTTGCGGATTGTTGGAACAATGTGGGCATGGCCCAAACCCGATTAGGCGATTTTGAAGCCGCCCTAGAGAGCCACCAGAACGCCGAAAAGATTCTGAAGCAATCTTTTGGGGAGAAGCACCCAACTCTGGCCACAACGCTGGCTAGTATTGGAACTGTTTACAAGAATATGCAAGAATACGATCAAGCAATGGATCATTATAAAACCTCGCACCAAATGCTAGAACAGGCCGTCGGCAGTGGGCATGACTTGGTAGGATCCTCTTATAACAATATGGGTCAAGTCTTGGCCTTGCAAGGGAAACTGGAAGATGCCTTGACGGTCTATCAAGCAGCTCTCTCTATTTTCAAGAAAGCACTGAGTAAAGATCACGTCTTTACTGGATCCATTCATTACAACATTGGATTGGTGTTGCAACAACAAGTAGACGTGCAGAACAACGTTCAGAAATCAATCTCATCCTACCGGGAAGCTTACGAAATTTGGGAGAAAGCGCTGGGACCGGATCACCCACAAACTAAGTTGGCAGAGTCTGCCATTGAGCAGTTGCAACAATCCTAATTAAAGCTTACCTCTCATTGGTTTAAGCGCCTACAGTACTTAGTACCTAATCAAATAAACTATGTACTAAGCTTCCTGAAATTAGCAGCGTGCACACAACATCATATTCATTCGACACACCGAAAAACAGGCTGGCTGACTACTGCACTTGAATTCCTCGTAAGACCTGCAACAGTCGTTGCAGAGGGCGTCGTGCTTGCGGGTCCGTACGTCCCATTTTCTCATTGACACCTGCCACGAGTTGCTGCAGTACGCCTGGTAGATGTTTTCGCATACTTTCGTCGATTGGGTTGAGAGACAAGGATACCTCCTGTAGCCAAGCCAATTCAGTTTGCAGATTTTGGTCATCCGTAGCTTGGACCACGCTGGTTCCCAATTGATGCATCAAACACAACAAAATAGGCTGGCTGAGAGCAGGCGAATGGCCTCCCAAGACATCAGATAGATTGGCATTGCGGCAAACGAAAAGGGCCATTTCCACTGTAGACGCCGAAAGAGCTTTGGTGAAAGCAGCTTCGTATTGCCGCTGTCCCAAAAGGTTCGTAACTTCTTGCTCCAACAATCGCTGCTGCTCGGCAGCTGTGGGAATACCCACCGAAGAGGCCAGTGATTCGCTTCGCCCTCGCGTCGCATTCTGTTCCTGAATGTTAGATCGAAGAAAAGAAACCTCCGAGGAGAGCTTGTTCACCATTGATGTCATCTCAGCCAGTTGCTGAGAAATTTCGGTCAATTTGCTACTGTCGGCGTCTGCAGCGGCACTTTTCTGCGCAAGGCCTTTTTCGAGTGACCTTGAAATTTGAGCAAACATTTGGCCAGAAACGGATTCGAAGGCAGGAATCAAGACATTTTTCATGTTCTCCGCAAAAACAGCCCGCAGTGGAGCTTCCACTTCTTTTGTAATGGCGCTGACCAATTGATTATGATCAACCTGGATGCCTTGTTTTCCAATAGTTGTGATCGATGCCAAGACGGGATCGACTGCTTGCTGTACGCTCTCGCGAACTTTTTGGTCAATCAGCGGCACCAACGTGGTCTTCATTTCCTTTTGTACCGCATTCTGAATTTCTTTTGTTATGAAATCCTGTTGTTGGCGGAAAAGACCTGCCAGATCGCCATTGCCGACCGCAACAGTTGCTGCAGAGACAACAGGGGCTTCTTTTTGCAAAATAGAAACGTTGTTGGGTGGTGGTGAGTTGTTACGACTTTTTGTACTCTTTCCTGCAGGGGTTCTTGAACGCGATTCTGACTTTGCTTTGACTTTTTTCTCTCCGCCACTATCGTTCCTTATAATATGAGATAAGTGATCAAAACATGAGTGTAAAAAACGTAACTTTCATTAATAGCTAGAGCACACTGTTTTGCAAACATACCTGGCATTCTGGATTGACTGTGGTTCTTGAGTACGACCACTGGCTCGACTGCCATCATTGCTTGTTGTACCTATAATAGAAGGATGGTTTGGAAAGAGATCTGCTGGCGTTAACATGGTGCTATTGTTGCTCGCGGTGGATTGCGTCGCCGAAACCACAGGAGGAGGTGGTGGAGGAACAGGTGCAGGCCCGGACGCCTTGACTGCCAATGCTCCAAGCCAGTTCGCAAAGACACCACCACCACTACCACCTGGAGCGGAAACTTCCGCCCCCGGGCTGTCCAAACCTTCAGGAACTGGCAAAGCCGACGCCTCTGGAGGTTCGGAATAGTCTGCATCGTCCTCTCCATCGTCCTCCTCTTCGTCCACTTCGTAGTCACCAAATTCGTCTGAAAGTGCCATCTCAGAAGGTACCTTTTCCGCCGGTACTCCCGCACCTGCATCTTGTTCCAATTCTTCTACCGTCACACCTGGTGTCGATACATTCCATGGTTGTCCTGGTGGTAGACACATAAAGCTGGTCAAAATAAGACTTTGGATGACGGTACTTTGGTAAGAAAATAATTTCATATCGAAAACGAGTCCTCCACCAGTGGCATTATCATCGCCCATATCATCTTCACTAATATCGGCTGCTGGTTGTACCTGACAGCTCCACGAATACATGGGAAAACTCGTCACAAAGGGAACAACAAAATTGCATCCCACGAGTGCCACAACAGTTTTGTTGCTGGCCCACTCCGATTGGACGTGCCAGGCAAATAATTTACCAGCTGTCTGATCTGCCATCAAAACAAACATGGAAGGAGGTGGACCTTCGGGAGGACTGGGACCGTAACAGATATCCAAAACGTAACTAGAATCTTCTGCAGTATAGGACGGGTCCAGTCCAAACACTTGCACCTTGGTAGGTGGATGGGTCCTACAAGATTCTGTAAAGGGAGACCACAAGGTCACTTGAGAATTGTTGTTTGCGGCCGTTAGAAAACAGCTCGTCAAGGTGTTGTTGTTGTTGGTAATGTCGGTATGAGTGCTATCATCGTGGGAACATTCGTGTGGTAAGAATTTGCACCTCGATAAGGCCTCTCCTCCTCCTCGAAGGATGCACAAACAGGCGGGCAACATCGTCGCTCCATTGATTTCGGTTTGACGGAGATCCCACAAACGAATGTCTCCATTTTCGTGACACGTAAGGACGTGACGGACATCCTTTTCGGACCAATCGAGATCGATCAAACTGCTTGCACTGGTCGCATTGAGACACGTCACACCATCCATAACAACATCGGTTTGATGGAACATACAAACAGCGTGGTGCTCTGTGGCATGTTGCAACGTACTGATGCGAGTCGTATCGACGAGACTCGCAATCTTGGTATCATCGCCTTCGTGACTACTACTGCTGCTGCTGCTGCTGCTAGTATGAATCATCCAGAACTGATTCGGATTGAACGGATGCCAAATGACACGTGAAATTTTGTACGCCATGGTGGTTATTTCCAACAGTATTTCACTCATAATTTCTGGTGTCCGTTCAAAGACACGCCAGATGATCAAGGTCGAAGTACCGGTGTTCGTATCGTATCCGACACTAGCCAACACATCGCCATCCATGAAAATTTGAATATCCGATACGGTTTGTCCTGCGTGACCGCGAAACAAACTCCGGAGTGTCGAATGTCGGTGCAAGATTCGAATCAACCCCTTCTTGACAGCGTAAATACAAAAGTGCGGATTCACATCCAACACCGTAGCACCATTCACAGCATCAGGAACCTTCAATCCTTCGTAGGAAGCAATTTGTTGTGATTTAGGTTGCTGTGCGACATCCCAGACATCATCCCCAGGATTGTACTGGATTCGGATCTTGCCTCGATTGACAGGCAATGGTGTTGTGCCATATGGCTCTGTAATGTTGTAACGAGTAGCAGGTTGCATCGTTTAGAAGCGTATACTTTCTGTACTCTGTAAACCCTTTTTATAATTTGGGTTGTACCACGATAAAGTGCGAGCTTTTGAGCTTTCACTACGAGGATATGATTGTTTTTTTGCTTCGCCAGTAGAAAATATTGCTCGGTACGGTAGTAGATGCAGCAGTAGTGTACTGTATGCAGATGTATGATGGCTCTGCACCTATCGTCGTCGTCATTGCCTCCACACTCGCACACGGAGAGTCAACCGAAAGATTCTCTGGTTATGAGCTTTGTGGGACCAATCAATGTTTGGAAGCAACCTGCCAACCAGACCCTCCCACCTGGTCGTTTTTTCTTCTTCTACGAGTAGACAACAAAAGAAAAAAATGATTCCCACACTCACCCATCAGTCATTCAGTCATCGACCATCGACCATCGATCATCGAAATTCGACTCCACAAACCACTGGCACGTACGGTCAAGCAAGGACTCCCATACAGTCATTATTATTTTAGCCTCGAATAAGTCAAACAAAATGAATCAAAGAATGAGCTCATAATTCAAAGAAAACCATTTGAACACACAATAATTTAAAACAAATTGCAATTTTTTGTTTCATTTTATTTTATTTTTTCTCTCTCGAAATATAAAACATTCATTCCTTTTTCCCTCCAATCGTCATCATCATATCTTCTCCACAATCATGAAGTTTTCTGTTGCCGTTTCCTTCCTCGCTGCTGCTGCTGTTTCCACTGTCCCCGTAAGTAACTTTTGGTGGTTGTTTCGATCCCAACAAACATTGGATCACACAAAGAACGGATGAAATACTTGTTATCTAACCCTTCCCAACGAACAAACGATATTTTTTTTTTAAATTTCTAAATAATTATCTACATATCATATATACGTACAGTTTGTTGCTTCCCACGATTTGGTAGAAGAGCCAACGACTCATTCCAAGCGCTGGTCTCGTTCGTTGAACGAGGTCGTTCATTTCTGTGGTACAGACGATGTCAGTGCTGCTCAAAAGGCTGCTTCGGATGACATCGTTCGTAATTTCCTTCTCGAAGATGGACATCGCAAGTTGTACGAAGGTACCATCTCTGTACCAGTTCACAGTAAGTCTTATCGAAACCAGCAGTGTGTCATCCTCCTGTTTTCCTCTTGTTATTAGTTTTTTCGTCAATGTGTGTGTGTGTGTGTGTGTGTGTGTGTGTGTGTGTGTGTGTGTGTGTTTATGACTCATCATATTCTATTATTCAATCTGCACCCACTCTTGCTACTGCTGCTGATTCATTCATTTACTAGTTCATTTGATTAAGGACTCCTTTGGCTCTCCTGTTGCTTCCGAGCAAATGGTGGAGGTAAATACTGTTTTGGCCGTTTCTTGATTGTGTGTAGGCTTGACCGTAGGCTTGACCGTAGGCTTGACCTCGTCGTATACAAGCTTACATATTCTTTACCTGATTTGGAATTCCAGGATCAGATGGCTGTACTGGAAGATGCCTTTTCTCCGCAGTTTTCATTTGATGTCGTCAATATTACTACTACTGTCAATGATGAATGGTTCTCCAAGACCCGCCCACGTCGGGCTGTTGACTTGGCCATGAAGGAGGCTCTCCGTGCTGGTGGACGTGATGCTCTCAACATCTTTATCAATGGCTACCCCGGTGGTGGATACGCCACCTTTCCCGAAGAGTTCGTTATCTCCCCTGAGACTGATGGTGTTGTCGTCCAAGGTCAGACTCTCCCTGGGGGCTCCGATGCTCCCTACAATCTTGGAACTGGCCTAGTGCATGAGGTTGGTCATTGGCTTGGCCTTTTTCACACATTCCAGGGGGGTTGTACTGGCTTTGACTTTGTTGGTAAGGGTGATTCTGTCCGGGATACACCTCCAGAGGCAAGCCCTGCCATTGGTTGTCCTGTTGGCCGGGACACCTGCAATGGACAGGGTGAAGACCCCATCCAGTACGTAGTTCCTATTCTGTACCTCGTTTTTGTGAAAACAATGCACCTGCGCTCACCCATTAATCACCTCTCAAAATCACCAGCAACTTCATGGATTATACTGAGGATGCCTGCAAGGAAGAAAAATTCACGGAAGGTATGTGTCTCCTGCTTTTTGTCTGTGATATTCGGGCGGAACATTGTTCTAGCTCACACAAATCGTCGTTATCACCACAACTTATAACCTCCAGGTCAGATTATTCGAATGCTCAGCATGTGGGCAACCTATCGTGCACCTAGTCCCATTGATGGGTTGAAGCCTATTGCCTGCACCCAGGTTGGTCTCCAGAATGCCAAGTGCAAAAGTGGCGCTCGGTGCTGCGGGGGTACTTGCGAGCCCTGCTTTGAGTAAATTGCCAGATGCACTCCTCAGGACTAACTAGATTGAAACGTCCATACAAATTTAAAATAAGAGTCACTGTACTTGTCACTGTGTTCTTTTTCCCAGACATTTAGATATGTAGACTTGTGCGTTGACCTATGTCTGCTATCACACCACTGCCTCTCTCTTATAAGTTTCGTGTGGGATCGTGCAGGGTGCATAACTAGCGCGCGATGCGACACGCATCTTTTGTTTTTGCAAAGGATACGCCAGTGAGAGCCATGTAGTGTTGCGCCTAGCTTGTTATTGTTTCAATTTTGGATTAGCACTGCCTCGTGAGATGGTCTGGTGAGTGGCTTCGGAAAAAAGTCGCAATCGTCCCATGAAAAGGGAATGACAATTTTCAGAATTCGGCGACAGCGTCTTCCAATGTCGTTTTTGTGCCTACGCGCATCGCTAACTGTACCAGAGCCTTTAAAGGTCTAAGCAAATGTGAGCAGAAATTATTTTATAAGTTCAACAAAGTTTCATCGGCAAGCCCTTGACAAAGACAAGGAGCCGTCAGATCAATTTCAAAAGCTACGCCGTATGCGGAGAAGGACTGGAAGCGAAGAACTGTGATATTAAGAGTTATGCATTTTCTAATTAAACATCTAAACGCTCTGTTTTTGACGTCTAATCTAATTCAGATCGGTCATCTGCTTCCCATCAAAATCCTTAGACTAATTGGGCGTTAGGAATAGAGGTGACAATTGGCGGAGCCAGGGGAGCACCACTTTTTGAAAGTAGATTGCGCAATGACTTCGTCAAAGTAGGCGAAATATTGAGGGACCCCCTGTGGTTGCTGTGTTTGTCGTGAGAGCTGCTAGTCTCGGTCGTGTGCTGCTGCTGAGATGACGAGATTTTTTCCAACGACATATCGCTGGGCATGCAAAAGTTCCCTTGGCGTTTCAAGAATACACAGAATCGGCACTGCTTCGTTTTACGAAAGGATCTGGGAAAATCAACGACTTTCTTATCCTGGCCACAATTTGAACATTTTCTCAAATTTCGGTTGTCGATTTCGTTCTGCACGAGAATCGGGACGCCATCGCGAAAATTATAACCCTTCTTACTGGCCGAGTAAGAGGTTAGAACTGTTGGTACGGTCTCCTCAAAAGGGTTGTTATCCTGAATTTTCATGGTGGTGTTCAGAGTTCAGATTAACAGCTTTGACTGATTTCTCGTGGAAATTAGTAGACTGCTTTTACCTTCTTAGGTTTTTGAGTACAGCTGTTTGCAAAAAACTTGTCAACAGGCAAATCTGGTTCTTGTTCGATTCGGTTGAAAACGACCGTTTGCGACTGCATCGCCAAAGAAGCAAGAATCGTGGAATCTTTATTCGAAAAGATTTTGGAACAAAATAATAACATGATACTACCCCGACAACAGTACTAATAGAGTAGTGGTAGCTAGCTCTAGCTAGCTACAGTATGGTTGATCACCATGACTAGCTAGTAGTAGTAGCTAGTAGTACATCAGAGAATGACCATCTGGGTAAATCCCGATTCCCTGTGTAAATTACCCAAACACAAACCCTACGGGGTATGGTTATTGAACCCGTGTACATTGTTGTAGAATTATGTAATTAACCAAAATTAGTAATAGTACTCTTTACTTGTGTAAATATAACAAATCTTTAATAACCACGTTACCCTGATTTGTTTTCAAATGTAAGATGCACCCCTT
>Ga0210036_1000559_pt1 | contig 44422 bp, 32 predicted proteins | sample CryGeymeta201515_FD_185469 | JGI IMG/M metagenome (GOLD analysis project Ga0210036, IMG submission 185469) | Groundwater microbial communities from Crystal Geyser aquifers in Utah, USA - Crystal Geyser metaG 2015-15 (SPAdes) (version 2) | ecosystem: Environmental > Aquatic > Deep subsurface >...
CTGTTACCTGAAGGTTGGTTTTCTCAGGACCAGATTTGATTTATTGCTGGGCTACAATGTGATGTGATCCCTATCTCCAAGACTTGGATATATGAATCAAGGGGACCAAATTAAGCCCAGGTGGACTGCCATAGGACTCAGGAGTTAGGTCTTACTCTATTAGGTCGTGTGCCTATGCCTGCTTCCTATCCACACTATAGTCTCTAGTCATAATATTTACTCTAATATTCATGAGTCTCCACACTAGCTTTTTACGAACAATCTACGAATACGCTACAAATAAATATTATGAGAAACTTTCAACAGGTGGCCAAGTAGTACTCCGGAGTAAATCATTTACTTATTAGGAGTTCGACCGGGACATTTTGCACAATTCACAAGGTAATTTTATAGTCGGCAGATAATTACTGTATGAGTGACGAACATCATGAGCGTCAGTGTGTTCAGTGGAATGATGAGTCAAGAGCAAAACAAGAAGCGTTTCTGTTTATTGGATCTCTCTACGAACGCTATAGTGGTAGCTGAATGAGTGCAATACCAGGTACTGATGAAGACTGATCTACTATTATCTACTCGTAGACTAATGATTGATTCTGAATAAAGAAATTACGGAAGTCGATGTTTGAAGAAATTGTATTCGTAATAAAGCGTCGTTGCAGTAATTGCTAAACAGTAGATGTTCATCAGTCTTCTAGATGCTGGCTCGAATCCATGAACTTCAAGGTGTTCAAGGCAGTCTGTAGCGCTGCCATGTGGTCCCGTTTGAACGAATCCCTATTCCCGCCGAAAGCTGAACTTTTGTTGCTTTCCTGACGCAGAAGATGCTGCAGGGAACTAGATCGCATAACTCCACCTCTTGTGGCGCTGTTTTGGTTGAAAGGGATTGCTTTCCTCTGCATGGTTTCCAAAGAAACTATCCCTTTTACGTTATCCCGGCTATTCAGTGAGTGAGCCATATTATATTCTTTGGGATTAGGCCAGCTCGAGCATTTTTGAAACGAACTGCGCCGCCCTTTTTGTTTAGCGTACTTGGGATGAGTGGTATCACATTCCAAACAGGACATTTCTGGATGGTCTTGTGAACATTCATCGTCCGATTCATCTCCTCTTGAGCGGCATGGGCTCTTCAATTTTGTATCTGCACCTGCTGGTGCATTGGCACAGCTGTCCCATCGAGATCCAGATAAACGCGCGGATAATGGTGGAGGCAAAGGTCTTGGTGGGTGGTCTGTTGAAATAGTATCTAAACTAGGCCGTTGTCTTATTCTTCTGCGACTAGCAAAAATGTGCATGCCAAATGTGGCGGTAGTATGCTGATGTTGAGTGGCACCGTGGGTTTTAGCATTGTCTTCTACTATTTTGATAGATGATATCCAAGGAAACAGTGCATTCATACTGTATCCTGTGTTCAAAGGATTGTGCAGTTTTTATGAACGTTGGCTCCTGGCGTAATTTGGATGTGGTCTCATTGGATGTGTTCGTTTTTAGATTTTTCTGAACTCGGGACGGGACCGGAAAAAGGTTTTGCTATTATCAGTCGCGCAGTAGTCTAGAGAAAACCAAATAGATGTCAGAGCTCCACTGGCGTTCGGTTGCTACTAGCCTAGTAGGTCTATAATACAGTACCACTTGTTAGCAATGGTCAAGAACTGCACGAACATAACTTTCACGATCAGAAATCAAAAATGTGAGGAGAAATTTAAGTGGTAATCGTATTGCACTGAGAGAATATCACTAGATACTCGTTGCTTAACATCCAGCTACCCAGAGTCATGAGGCAGACATGAACTACTTAACAACATGCTCATTGACATTTTTCAGTCCGATCGTAGAATTCTCGTTACAACGGCATTTTGGCGGAGATTTCCCAAGCAGTTTGAATGTACTACCAGGTACCAGGTACCAGCTACTATCTCATTGGGGAGTACTCCTACTAGCTAGTTGTAGTAGTAGCAAGAATACCCGTGGTTGAAAGCGGTTTTAACCTAGTACTAAAGGGAGTACCTGGTATTGGGTAAACTGCAGTAGATGGAGAGCTGAAGGTCGAGGCCTGCTAGCTAGTAGTTTAGCAGAAGTCTCGATGTTGTGCCTTTCTGGAAGCTACTCGAGTAGACTACTTCATTGTGCCGTACTAGTAACTGGTGGTACTCCGTAGGATTTCAATTTTTTTCAAAGATACTACTAACACATTCAACCTAATAGATACACAATCTACTGTTGGTACAGTAGTGCTACCTCACACATGCTTTGTTGGTGCATTTGCCACACACCACACCATGCTGGCTCGTAATCCTTTCATTCGTCTTTCAAAAATAGATTAAATAAAACTCTCTAATACCGGCAGGTACCAGGTACCATTACCTCGTACAACTAGTCTAGCTAGTCTACTACTCGAGACTTCGGTAGTACTTAGCTTAATACCGGTACAATAGGACAAAAAGCCAAATTTCATTCGCGTTAAAAGCATGTTTCTGTAAATCGAGGCTGGCGCGTGAAATTTTTCTGGAATTCATTTTCAATTAAGAGATGAGGATCTTTCCACCATAGTTGTTAAATACTTTAGCATGTAATCTTTGTATGCTCATCTTCAGCCCTGATTATATTCATATTGTTAATTCGGCGGAAAAGGCGCCGGAAGAATGAATCTGTTTTTCTGAAACAAAGAAAAAAACTTCTCTACTTCTTGGTGGTAGTCTACTAGTAGAGTCTAGTAGTGTGATCGATTGAGAGTGGTCGACTATTGCTAGATGCTCCTAACAACTAAGCGTCAAGTCAGCACTCGAGCAACAACTGAAACGGCTACGCTTGTCTTGGTTAGAGACAGCTTTAGCTTATCCATCTTCGTCTACTCAGAACCTCAAAGAATTGTAGATTAGCCCTTTGTGATCACGCAGCGAATACTACATACTCCATTCGTTCACCGCGCGGAAAAGTATCCTTTCTAGCATACGTTCAATTGTAAATTTAGCACGACTCCACTCGCTTCTCGTCTTTGGATCGGATTAAACATTAAACTCGCTGTGCACTACCATTACCCACTACCCGCTACTACCTGAGCTGATTTGATTGAGCTGGGGTGATACGGTGATACACAATACACAGCGCAACTGTGCAAACATCATGCAAAAAGCACCCTTTAGTTTTCACTGCCGGATCTGCTACGAGCGGTTGAACCTGACGGATCGTCCGCCCGTGGTGCTTCCGTGCGGTCATACTTATATATGTCAGCAATGTTCCCAGAGATTAACGAGATGCATGGAATGTCGGACGCGGATTGTCCCCAAAGCCGTCACCAATACTGCCAGTGCCAATGGCGCTAAACCCGCTGTGGCCGCGGAAGCACATCCTGCTTCCGTTTATCCCAGGGAAAGCTACCGTGCTCGACAGCAGAGACTGTACCGACAGCAACAACAACAAAAGTACAGCATGACAAACCAAAGTCCGCAAGCCCGCAAGGATGCCGTTCTCGCGGCCGTGACACAAGAATCGCCGCCTCCAATCCTTCCCAAGAATATTGTTTTGATGAGCCTCATGGAAGCCGCGCAGCAAAAGCATGGAGTGAGGGACGAGGACGACGAAGGTGTTGGATACGAGAGCGGAGATGATGATGCTCAAGTATTGGATGGGATAAAGTCCTTGGGTAGCGCATGTGGCACCTACGTTGTCAAGGCGAAGGAGGGATTATGGGTCTATGATGCCTTGCCACCTCCGACAGATGCCGCTACTCCATCTGCAGCTACAGCGACGACTGCTGCTACCTCTATATCTGATGATGATGACCCCAAATCCATGAGTGGTAGTAGTAATGCAATTCACCGTTGTAGATCAGCTAGTTCAGCCGATCCTCCTGGATTATCACCGAGCAAAGAGAACAATCCACCCAAAGCACAGTCCATGAAATTTCTAGTGCCGACAGACATGCAGAGAAGCAAGACCAACGATGGTAATAGAAAACGTGGCAACAATAACAGTAGTACCAGTACTGTCAACCAAAATCACATGAACAACAGTCATCGACACGCGGGTTTAAAAAAGCAGCTGTTTGCTTCCAAGGCTATCGAAAAATTGGAATACGGTGACGAAGTACAGGTGGTATGTTTGGTCGATTCTAACACGGTAGCGCAGTTAGCACGAGGCATGGGCTTTGTTCGTATCGTGAACCATAGCAGTAGCAGTAGCAGCAGCGACTCTGCGTTGTGTACCAATAGATCCAATGATCAAGAGGAGGTACTGGTCAAAGGTAAGCGATGAATTTTGTGACCCATGTCGGAATGCATCTGTTGGTGATAATATTCAATAGAATACTATTTTCATTGAGATGCTGCCAATTTATCTTGAGACTGGCCTACTCTCACACACAAGCTTTTGTTTCTCTATATTCATATCAACAAAAGTTGGAGAAGCCAGCGATGATGCGTGTCGCATGGAAGGTATCATTCACTCGATCGGAGAGGAAAAGAAAGAAACGAAAGGGCGCATCGCCCACTTGACAAGGCTGGAAAAGACGGTACACCTAGAGTTGAGACAATTCTTGAAGCGCGAAGCTTTGGAAATTCAAGAGCAGCAGCGGAAAAAGCGAGAGCGGCAGTTGTTAGAGCTTGATAAGAAAGTGCTTTCGTTTGGGAGCAATGCTAGCACCAACAACAAGATCAATACTAGTAGTGTAGTGATGGAACTGTTGGAGGAAGATGATATGTTTGAGACCACAACATATCCTTCAACGCCGCCTAACATGGTAGAGTTGACACCTTCGAGTGCTGTTAGCGGATCGGAAACTCCAATCTCCCCGCCTGGTCGTTATCGCTACAATATGGCAGCTGGCGAGCGCGACGACGGTGTCCGGGAGTCGGCACCAGATTTTGAAACGTATCCTACAAAGGTACAAACGCAAGCAACAGGTGTCTCTTGGGAGGAGCATTTTGACAATGGATGTGATCTCTTTTTTTGTGCGACCATGCCGCTTTGCGCAGGACCGTCGGCTGCTGCGTCCGTAGCTACACCCCACGTACAGTCATCCAGTTCTATTGTCGCTGATATTCCACACTTGCATCGGAATCACTCGATCGGCGAAGGCTCCAACCGAAGCAACGGTGATGGGGATGCTTCCACGGCTGGTAGCAGTTTCTTGGGTGGTTTTGGTGTCGACTTTGCGACTGGTCTCAGTGGCCACATGGGAGCTGGTCGTCAGCAGCGACGAAAACAAGGCGCTCCCTATAAAAAGCAAGTCCGTATGATGAGCGAGCATGATGGTGCAGCCCATGTCCGTCGTAAAAGGGGGAGCGTATATTATGAAAGCAGCAGCAGTGTGGTGAGCGTGGGTGATGCCACCAAAGCGTCTGTTGCAACGCTTTAGGACACTCCCGGGAAGCAATTCACAGCAGTCACAATTGTAGTGTATTGAAGAATTCTCGTCAGCACAGTTAGCACTCTCTTGTCGAAGTGCTTGCTGGCCAACACGGGGCAACACATCATTGTATTTTTTTGTATGTTTAGGATGGCCATTGATGTATGGATCTAATACACTAGTAGTATACTTTTTTCATCTTACAAAAAGAATAAGTAACAATATTTGAATCACATGTTATAGCAAAGAATTCCGTGTCTCTTCTTGAGCAGGTATGCTGGTGCTGGGGTATGCTATCTAACCATCATAATCGAAAAGCATTTTCATTTTCGTATCGCCTCTGCAGTGTGTCGCCTATTCTTGCCAAAAATCTTTGGTTCGCTGCGTCCGCCGAAGGGATTAGAAAGATGTCATCCAGGCGCTGATCACATTGTGCACCGAACTCCAGCGCTTCTCGCATGTGTCTAGGAAGTACAGGCTTTATCATAGCTGCCACCTAAATTGTAATGGCAGTGGAACGGGGGGAGAGTGAGACGCAGGTATAAGTTCGATGCTCATACAACAATAATAAATGGCACCGGAGCTCGTTTTAAGCGTTAACATTTTCGATGGAAAGGCCTCGCAAAACTGACTTAAATCAGCCATGAACCAGAGCATACCAAACTTACTGTAGTCATCGTCACTCCAGCGTTGAAGTATTTGACCTTTTCTACTCGGAGAGGGTGGATTGCCACAACTTCCGAAACCATTCGTTTGAGACCATCCAGAAAGATTCTGCTCCACGAAAGACCCTCGCATTCCAAGATCATGATGGTTCCCCTTCGCACTGCTTCGAAATCTGGATTCATGGCTATTAGTGTATAGTACGTACCTCCCAACCAACACCGTACTTTCGCTTCGGTGTTAAAAACAGATTTATCAAATGCAGCATTGTCGTACACGACGACGTAATTCCCACCATCATGGTTGTACGTAAAGCAGAGGTGAAACTTGGGAAGCAAGCGTAGATACTCCCTAAAGATCTGATTTCCGTCCTCGGCGGTATCGTTAATAGCATACTCTTGCTTAAAATATTGCATGTGATGAAGCCGCTCTAAGGCCTTTTCAATGTCATCACCATCAATCAATGCTAGTTGAGCATACAAAAAGTCCTTTACTGGGTCGAGTTCGTGGCAATTGTTGGCTGCCGCCTTGATGGCAAGTGCCTGCTGTCGTTCCGTTGGTGTGATTTCCATCCGGCCTGGCTCAACCAATCCGAGTATTCTGTTTCCTCCAGGAAGATTCTCAACAGCTTGTGCACCACCATTGTCAGCACCACCAACAACAAAAGCACCACCACCACCACCAGCAGCAATGTTATCCTGGTGCTGAGGTATACCTTGCTGGCCCTGTAGATCATCCTCTTCGTCTTGCTCGTCTTCATCCTCTTCTTGCTCATCTTCGTCCTCCTGCCTTATCAAGGCTACCTCGGGCATCTGTACCTGGTCATTCTCGAACTCAGACATGCTACCGAAGTAATGAAGGGGTACAACTCTACAGTATTTGATAGATGATTGTTGATTCAGTATTCAGTGTGGGTAGTAGGGTAGGATAGCTGATACCAGATATCTGATAGATGTATTATGGATCTGTTTTTGGTAGTGTCTTGAGCTGTACAGCTGGCTGAGGCTTTTTAAAATAGTTATGACAATAGTAATAATAGTTGTTTCTTTTTATTAGGCCGTGAAAAAGGTTTCGTTCGATACCGTGGTACCAGGTACCAGCACCAGGTAGTGTACCTACTAGTAGTAGTAGTCTACTACTATTAGTAGTACTACTATTGGCACTACGATGTGCCAGGGCAGGGTCTACCTGGTAGTAGTCTGTCTAACGTAGTACTACTAGTAGCTAGTAGACCCTAGTAGTAGTAGTAGTGGTGTGATGGTGGCCGACAAGAGAATTTCATAATTAAGGTTAATGACATAATAGATCAGAAGGACAGACGAGTCATTAGAAAGGCACCAGAAACTTTTTTTGCGCGAATCGAGACTACAAGGAAGTACGGTAGACCCTACTAGCTAGCTAGTAGCTACTACTTGTAGCTACCACTTCTCTAGTTATAGTTTAGTAGCTAGCTACTACTCTCTAGGTAGAGTAGTAGTAGTAGCTACTACTACTAGCTACTACTAGTAGTAGTGGTAGCTACTACTACTAGCTAGTAGTAGTAGTAGCGCTTACTTGTACTCTAGCTACTACTCCGGGTACTAAGCTAGCTACAGTACCTGGTAGGTAGACTACTAGTAGCACTCCGCAATAGAGGAGACCAGCACTTCTACTAGTACTAATCTACTACTCTACTAGAGCTGCAATAGTACCTTGGGTCTACTACTAGGCTACTACTAGTAGTAGTAGTAGTAGTAGTAGCAGTCGTAGTACCCCCTGGTAGATTGTAGAGTAGATTACCAAGCGGTTCTTGTGGTGAATAAAAATTTTAATACTGGAGTAGATGATTACGTACCGTACCTGGTACACCCCCAAAATGAAGTACAGTAACAAATAAATAAACAGGCCTATCCTGTACTCTACGCCGAAGCACACAGAGGCAGTTTAAAGCGCCTAGAGATACTGGTAGATCCGAGTAAACTGGTCCCTGCGCAAAAATAACACAGCGCTCCAACCATCTCATTCACTCTATTCAGACTAGAATATCAGCGTCTGAGCTTGTAAGGCATCTTAGAGATCCTTTAACAGCAGCTGATCTGTCACATTCAATTTCAAGTAGACAAGCTTTCCGTAGGGAGTTGCTTAATCTTTGCTCCCTTGATTTGCCAACGAATCTCGAGAGATTGACTCTGCTGTTGTCCAGATTTCGAGACTTGGTCTGTCCAAATCGAGTAGCCTGGTTCAAGCTAGAGGAAGAACAAGTAGTAAGCACTGGCAAGATATCACTCGAGTTAAAAAGAGAAGATTACATTAACTGCGAATCAATTAAGAGCAGCACAAATCAATAATAATACACCCCTTCATACCGGTAGACTACATTTACATCTGCACCCCAAAATAAACAAACAAAAATATGCCACCAGAAAAGGTGGAACGAGTACCCCGGAAGGCTCGCAACCTCCAGGGACGCGACAGCAACAGCAGCAACACCAACAAGAAGCCCGCAAAACGAGGTGTCGGAAGGAATCACACGTTCAAATTTCGGTCGTCCATTTTTGTAGCACAACGCAAATCATCGGACATTACAGATTATTACGATCTGCAGGAGGAACTGAATGAGGGTGCCTACGGAGTCGTGTACAAGGCAATTCACAAAGAATCGGGAGCCGAACGTGCTGTCAAGAGGATTGAAAAGTCCAAGTGGTGTCCCGAAGAAAATCAGAAGATTTTAGACGAATTCAACGTCCTCAAGGGACTCGATCATCCCAATATACTGAAAATGTACGAACTCTTTGAAGAAGAGAAACATTTTTACATCGTTACGGAAATTTGCAAAGGTGGAGACCTGCTGGACGAGCTAGAAGAATTGGAGGGTGATACAGGAGCCTTTCAGGAACGCGATGCTGCCATTCTCGTTACCCAAGTTTTATCCAGTATCAACTATTGTCACAAAAACAATATTGTCCATCGCGATTTAAAACCAGAGAATATTTTACTGGAACAGAATAAGGCACTGCACGAAATTAAGTTAATTGATTTCGGTTTTGCCGTTCCCTGCGACGAAAACATGACAATGTGCGAACAAAAGGGAACTGCTGCCTACATGTCGCCGCAGGCCATGCTCGAAGAACCCTACGGACAAAAATGTGACGTGTGGGCCGTCGGTGTCATTGCCTACATTGTACTTGCCGGATTTAATCCGTTCGAGGGGCACACAGATCCCGAAACAGCTGTTCTGGTAGAAATGGGAGAGTACGAACTGGATATTCCCGAGTGGGATCACATTAGCGACGAAGCAAAAGATTTTGTGACCAAGTGCCTAGCGTACGAAGAGAAGGACCGAATCACGGCTGCTGAGGCATTGGATCATCCCTGGATTCGCAATTGCCGGTCGAACATGCATTCCAATTTTTACAAGAACGACAGCGTAGAGTGTGAAGCGGCCATGGCCAACCTGCAAAAGTTCCACGCTAAATCCAAATTGAAGCAGGCAACATGTACCTACATCGCATCGCAGCTAGTTTCCAAAAAAGAAAAAGAAACGATCGACAAATTGTTCCGAAGCATGGACACTGACAGTGATGGAAAGCTGCGAAAGGAGGAAGTTAAAGTTGGGTACAAGGCCATCTTTGGAAAGGAATTGAGTGAAGACGACGTTGAATACCTTTATTCTCACGTTGACATGAACGGCGATGGTATCATTGAGTATTCCGAATTTGTTGTCGCGGCAGTCAACGAAGACATACTTTTGAGGGATGAAAATCTGCATAAGGCATTTCAAATGTTTGACAAAGACAAGGACGGATTCATCAGTCGTGGTGACCTAGTCAAAGTGATGAATTCGTTTGGAGGTACGGTCAGCGATGTGGTCATTGATAAAATCATGAATCAAATTGATAGAGACAACAGTGGTAGGATCAGCTTTGAAGGCTTCCGAGACAGCATGTTCAGTACAGCAGAACTCAATCCTCAAGTTGACGAAGAGGAAGAGAAGTTGGCGGACCTTGCTCCTGCAATATCGTCCAAAAGAATCAATGCCAAGCCTGCAGTAATGCTACCTCGTCGTCGGCCATCTGCGGCAGAAGATATGGTTAAGGCTGTCATGGCACAAAAAGATGGAGGCCAAGAGCTTTTGCGGAACCTTTCAAATTCTTCGGGCCGATCAAATTTGGCGAGCACATCCAGCGATGATGCTGACTCCGCAGACACGCCACCCGCAAGACGTATCAATACTCCGCCACCATCAAGCATCAAGGTCAAGAAAGAGGAATCGCCAGTACGTGCCCGGGCAGCCAAAAAGGGAGTGATGCGCACCAAAAGTGGATTCATGACACAAAGAAACGAGAAAGCGGCAGTTCGCAAAGGGAAAAAACCGGCTCATATTGAGCGACTCAAGAAAGATGCCGACACAATTCCTCCACCGCCCGTCAAACCGATGCTACTGAAGTCACCCGTCAGGGGCGCGCCTGTACTTCCGAAATCGCCCGTCAAATCAGGAGTTTCGAAAGATGCTGACACAATTCCTCCGCCGCCCAACAAACCGATACTACCCAAGTCACCCGTCAGGCTTCCGAAATCGCTCGTCAAATCAGGGGTTTCGAAAGTTGCAGACACAATTCTTTCGCCACCCAACAAACCGACACTACACAAGTCACCCGTCAGTGGGGCACCTGAACTTCCAAAATCGCCCGTCAGATCATTTGTTTCGCCAAAAAAAATGGCAGTGGCATCTCCCGCACCTGCTCCCTCATCCCAGAAGAAAGCACCTGTGATCCGCACCAGCTCGGATGAATCTCATTCCTCGTCTCACTCTTCTGCCTCTGGGTCTTCCAGGTCTGTCTCAGTCCAGGAACCTGACAACCTCGTTGACGCAAAGCCATTACAATCGGAAATGAACGATCTGATGATTGAGCCACCCGAAGAAAAAAAGAGCGACGCTACCATTGTCGAAAAAAAGAATGGAGTGCCGATAACTAAAGTCAAAGAAAACAATTCTAGCAATCCGTACTTGGAAGATACGCTCAGTAACCTTCCCTCTTCAAATCACTCAATCGACCAGCCGAAAAATGCAAACCCGTCGTTTCCCACACAAAAGTCCAATCAAGAACGACATTCCATGACATCCAAGGCCAGGGACAAGGAAATCGACAGCTCTGCACCGAAAAGGGTTTCTGCACCGGCATCCACCATTAAAGATCGAATGACTGCCTTTGCTGGTACTAGTACTGTTTCTAGTACCTATCTAAAATCGTCAACACCAAAGCACTCTCCAGTTTCTCCCCGACCGTTGCCAAGGGCCGCTCCTAAAGAGTCGCCTACTGCAGCGTTACAGAGCACTTTAAATAATGGTGATTCGCAACAGCAGCTAATGGAAGATGATTCGTACACATATTATAATGCCATTGACGATAACAAAATGTCTCAAAGTGAAAATTTTGGAAGCCACCGACGACAAGATCACAATGATCTCTTGGAGGAAAAATTTGTCCAAGTGCGTCGCAATTCTCTTGACACTACTACTGCCGCAGCAGAAGCAGAAGAACCGTTGCCAAAAGCCAGAGGGAGCTTACGTGATCGCATGAAACTGTTCGAACAAAACATTAAAAAGAATCAAGATCGTGGTGTCAACAAGAAACTTTTTTAAAGAAAAATTTAAAGAATATTCATGATCACAACAAAAGAACATTGACACTATCAAATTATAATCTAATAGCTTGGAGCTTTGCAAGTTTTAGCATGGTAGGTGAACTACAATGTAATGACGAATAGCTATCCAGGCAGCTGTGCTTAAACAGTGATAATAGGAAGTGATTCCTGTACGAGTAGCACCGAAATAAATAATAATAGTAGACCTAGTATTGTTGTAGTCTAGTCTAGCTACTACTAGAGTAGACTACTAGAGGTCTAGCCGATGTACGAGTATTACTACTACAGGAGACGACTGGTCAGTATTCTACCAGCTACGGAAGAATTAAACAAATGTATCTCCTCAGCAATCTTTTAAATCCAAAACCGTGCTAAGGATTTTTCAGGATTTTTTATGATGCGAACTCCAAAAGCGCGTCATGTTGAATCTTGTTACTGGCTAGTAGCTACAGTTGCTCGCGAGAAGCTTAATACGAGTTTAAGGAGTAGTACTACTAGTAGAGTACTACTACTAGTAGACTACTACGGCCACTACTACGGTACTCTGTACAGAGCAAGAGCGTGCATGGGTCAATCAAGATCCACACAGAGAGAATGGCCGATGACTAAAATAAAATCCAAAGAACATCCTTTTATGCTTGGCCTTACTACAGTTCTCTTCCCTACAACAACAACAAATAATAATAACACAACAGTTGGCTGGTTCCAAATTAAACTAACTATACTGTATACCTGGTAACTAACTATCTTGATTTAACTTTTTATTGTTGGTGATTCATTTCCATCACAATACATTAGCATTACTTCTACTACTGCTACGACTGCTACAACCTATTGTACTTACATAACCTCACGAGAAGCATGTTGGGAATTGCTCGATCTGCCCGTTTGGCGAGATCCATCACCACCGCCACCACAATCAACACTTTGAACAAGACTGCTACTGTAACTGTTTCTGCTGCTCCTGCTGCTGCCGCACGACGAAGTCTATCGACTACTAGTACTAGTAGTAGTACTCCTAAATTTACGGGTGATTATACTGTGGTCGATCACGAGTACGATGCTGTCGTGGTCGGTGCCGGTGGAGCCGGACTTCGTGCTGCCATGGGATTGTCCGAGGCGGGACAAAAAACGGCTGTGGTGACGAAATTGTTTCCTACCCGATCTCACACGGTTGCTGCTCAGGGTGGTGTCAATGCCGCTTTGGGTAACATGTCCAAGGATGATTGGAGGTGGCACATGTACGATACTGTCAAAGGTAGTGATTGGTTAGGTGATCAAGGTACGATTTTTTGTGCTTTGTCCAGCAATGAAGGTTAGAGAGATTTTGTATTATTTTACTTTTTCAGCTCACAATCATCCTGTCTTTTTATCTGATTTTTTGGCACTTTATGGATACACCCACACCCACCCGCACAAATTGATGTTCGATTCAATCCTTCATATTTTTTAATTTCCTCCAAAAAACAGATGCCATTCACTACATGTGTCGTGAAGCACCCAAGGCCGTACGGGAACTTGAAGAATTTGGTATGCCCTTTTCTCGGACCGAAGACGGAAAGATTTACCAGCGTGCCTTTGGAGGACAATCTCTCGAATTCGGAAAGGGTGGACAGGCACACCGATGTGCTGCTGCTGCCGATCGGACCGGACACGCCATGCTCCATACACTGTACGGTCGGTCCTTGGCATTCGATACGACCTACTTTATCGAATACTTTTGTCTCGATCTGATCATGGACGATCAAGGAAAGTGTGTCGGAGTCATGGCACTCAATATGGAAGACGGTACCATTCATCGCATCAAGGCTAACAATACGGTCCTGGCCACGGGAGGGTACGGACGAGCCTACTTTTCCTGTACCAGTGCCCACACCTGTACCGGTGATGGCAACGGCATGGCCATGCGAGCGGGACTGAGTCAGCAGGACAATGAATTCGTGCAGTTTCATCCTACCGGAATTTATGGTGCCGGTTGTCTCATGACGGAAGGTTGTCGTGGAGAAGGTGGTGTCCTGCGCAACAGCGAAGGAGAACGCTTTATGGAACGATATGCTCCCAGTGCCAAGGATTTGGCCTCTCGAGATGTCGTTAGTCGTGCCATGACCATGGAAATCCGTGAAGGACGTGGTGTCGGACCCAAGAAAGATCATGTACGTACAGCTGTTGCTTGAAAGATTGTGTGTGTTCCTTTTTGTGTGCTGTATTTTGAAACGCACATTTTTACACATTTTAAAAACCGGCCTCAACCAATATGTAATTTCCATTGAAATCATTCTTGTGATAGATCTACTTGCACTTGGATCATTTGCCCGCCGATCTCTTGGCTCAGCGTTTGCCAGGAATCAGTGAGACAGCTGCTATTTTTGCCGGTGTCGATGTCACCAAGGAACCCATTCCTGTCTTGCCCACTGTGCATTACAACATGGGTGGTATCCCCACCAATCATCACGGAGAAGTCCTCAACACCAAATTCAAGCCAGATGGAACTTACGATCGGGACGAGGTAGTACCAGGTCTCTTTGCGGCTGGTGAAGTTGCCAGTGCTTCTGTCCACGGAGCTAATCGATTGGGTGCCAATTCTCTCTTGGACATTGTCGTTTTCGGACGAGCCTGTGCCAATCGCATTGCGGAGATTTCTACACCCGGTGAGAAGCAGCCCGACTTTGATGACAATACTGGTATGTCCAGTTTGCAATCGTTGGACGAAATCCGATACAAGCAGGGAACAACGACCACGGCTGCCGTCCGTAGCGAAATGCAGCACGTCATGCAAGAGCATGCTGCTGTTTACCGAACCGCCGAAGTGTTGGCCGAAGGAAAAGTCAGAATTAACGAGGTTGTGGAGAAGTTTGAGGACATTTCCGTCATGGACAAGTCCCTGGTGTGGAATACCGACTTGATCGAATGCCTGGAACTGCGAAATCTGCTGCCCTGTGCCAGCACGACCATGTACGGTGCAGAGAACCGCAAGGAATCTCGCGGTGCCCATGCTCACGAAAACCATCCTACCCGTGACGACGAGAACTGGATGAAGCACACATTGGCGTATTTTGACTGGGACAAGAAGAAAACCGAGATCAAGCACCGACCCGTTCATGATTACACTCTGGACGAAGACGAGTGCAAGGTTGTTCCGCCCATGGCTCGCGTGTATTAAGAAGGCATCAAACATCCCTATTATTACGTCATGTTTCGGCAAAAATTGAGTACCTTTGTGTCCGTGTTTGCGTTGTACGTCTAACAAATAAAATTTCCTTTTGGAGATTTCTAAGAAGTTAGCAAAAACCAGGGACTATGGATGGCACGTATTTTATTACTATACATTCTTTATTTTTACAAGTTTCATTCCCTTGCATTATAAAGAAGAAGAGCAACAGTATAGCTTCTCGTTACGTTAAGCGCTTTGACTGAACACCTGCTTTCGTCTCGTTGATGTAGAATACCTTTTTGCATGTTGGGACGGTGGTGGGGGAAGTCTCTGATGAAACCCTGTACTGATCTGACGGGCACTGGCATAACTGCGACTCCACAATATCAGAGCTGGTAAAGATTGATCATCGTCTTCCTCCTCCTTTATCCGTAATGACGATGATGATGAGGTTCCTCTTGAATAATGTGCTTCCGCCTCCACAGCGTTTCTGCAGGCTAAAGATTGAAGTCCAGTCAATGGACGTTCCTTACACTTCAAGGAAGGTGATCGACTAGGTCTTTTGAGAGGTGTATCTACTCTATAAGAACTATTCGCGGTCATACTTCTATTTGTATCTCTACTACAGTTCTCTTCGTTATCGCTACCATCGCCATCGTCGTCATCTTTATCATCGCCACTTAATACTCGACGAGGACGTTTCGGAAGGGCATGCTGGACTGTTCTTCTACTGACTTGTCGCTCTTTGTGTGAATTTGCAGAAAGTCTGCCATTGCAGGAGACAGACGACGAACAGTGTGGCAAACTTTGCCAGCGGCAGATCGCAGGCACCGAAGAGTCCAAACACAGCTGTTTCTTGGTATTGGCACGAACTATCTCGAACACCTGGCGAGATTGGTGGCCCCTGGCGTTGTCGTCCACAATTGGCAAATGATTCATTTCGAAGGTATTGTCGCTAAAAACGAATATAAATAATGAAAGAGGGATAGAGATGAGATAGCAAAAGGATGCTCGTGAAACTCCTCTATTAAGATGAGGTCTGCGCAAACCTTCTCAAAGGTGCATGACGTTGGCTAACAAAGCACAGATAGATGTATTCCTGATTCCTGTGTCTGGGATCAACCTGGCAAGCTTTTTGGTGGAATCTACAGCTGAACTGGCAGACAGATGATGATAATACAATACTACTAGCACTGGTAGCTGCTGGTAGTGACTTTTTGTGGTACCAGGTATGACGACAATCGAAAATCGGCAGCAAGAATGCATACCTGGTACAGAGAGACACCAATGGGAAGGCATTAGTCATATACTGGTATGACTGATTCAATTAATGACTTGTCACAATGCAATATCATGTACTCCGAGTAGCTAGGAAAAATTGTTCAGCCAATTATGAGACAACAGTAATTGCGAAACACCATCCGTAACTTCTTTGAAAATATATCAATCCTCGTTCCAGGGTAACCACTTCAAAATAAATTCAAGTGCTTTACTACTACTATTATTAGAGTAGTACAGCGGAAAATGTTTTTCACTGGATCATCGAATCTTGTTTGTCAATACAGTCTTGACGCGTCAAACTTCTTTCCATAGATACCAAAGGATGCGAACGGATTGGCACAGAGTATCTTTTCAACTACCAGGAAGTAACTAAAAGCCTAATGAGTAAACGAGCACTCCTTCTCTGGAAAAAGTCCAATGGTGGTTCCAGGGTGTTATTTTTTAAAGCGCGTTGGGCCTTTTTTCAATGCGATCGTGTTGCGCGTTCCGATTTCCATATATTTATTTTTCTTCTCGGAGGTGCGGCGAAACAAGCAATATGTACCACGCCTACGCATTTTCGGGTTTGGGCCATGACCTGTTTCCTAAAAGAGAGACGAGTCATGCGGAATGTAAAAGGAGTGTCTCGTGCCACTGCCAGAGGAGGAATCTTCGGACCATGATACAGAGCTCATCGTTGTGTCTTCTGTCTCTGCTGCTGTTGCTGCCCCTTGCATGGCCTCTGCGTATTCCTTCTGCATCTGCTTGACAGCTCGCTCTGCTTCTTCAATGGCTGCGTCAATGCTGTTCATGGAGGATGTCAGATCTGATGAAGGATCGTTCACGTCAGGTTTCGACGGTGCAGGTGCAGTTGGTTGGTTCGTGTCAACAGCCGCAGCAGCCGGTGGGTTTTCACGTTGTTCTGCTTCAACAGTATTCTTCGTATCACCAGCAGGACTCGCCCCTGAGTAAAGACGCTGCCACATGGTATCAGCATACGATGGTGTCTGTTCAACGACGCCATCCGCCTGCTTTTTCTGTTCTGTAGCAGCAGAAGATGGTGTGGGTGGTAATGGCCGTGTCGCTTGGTCCCAAATTGAGTCCGCATAAGAAGAAGTTGGGACGGAAGATTTCTTCTCCGGCAATTGTTGTCTTGCTTCCTGGAGCGATCGTTGCGCTTCGGCCGTTGCTCTGTCCCAGATCATATCTGCATACGATTTGGTCCCTGCTACTTGATCTGCTGACATTTGGGATGGATTCATTTGTGTCAGTTGGGCTGTCGATGTTGTTGGAGGTTGGACTTCCATAGCTGGTGATTGCTGTTCTTGGCTAGGAACATATGCTGACGGAGGTGTCTGTTCAGTTCTTTCCTCTAACTGCGGGAGAATATTTTGAGGCTGCTGCTGCTTCATTGCCATAGAATCTACCTGCTGCTGCTGCTGCGCCTTCAATCGAGCCATAGCTTCAGCTTGCTCTGTTTGTTGCTGAGCCAATGCTTCGGCCCTTTCTTCTTGTCGTCTTTGTATAGTCTCCAGCTCTTGCTGCTGTAACTGCTGTTGCCTCGCAAGAGCCTCTGCCTGCTCTTGTAGTTGTTGATTTTGTCTTGCCATGGCTAAGACTTGTTCTTGTTGCTGTTGTTGCCTTGCCAGGACCTCTGCTTGCTCCTGCAGTTCCTGTTGCTGTCTTGCTAGGACCTGGGCTCTTTTTTGTTGCTCTCTCTCCGTGGCCTCCGCCTGCTGCTTCTGAAGCTGTTGTTGCCTTGCCAAAGCTTCTGCCTGCTCTTGCAATTGTTGCTTCTGCCTAGCCAGGGCGTCGGCTATCTGCGCCTTTTCTTGCTCAAATTGAAGCTTGGCGCTTTCCAAAGCTGCTAATCTCTCCTGCGCTTGCTTGTTGGCTGCAAGTTGCATCTCTTCTTTTTGGCGTTGGAGCTTTTCAGTTTCTTCCTTTTGGCGCTGGATTTTGGCCTGTTCGTCTGCAGCTAATCGTTCTTTTTCGGCACGGGCGGCTTCTTTCTTTTGGGCTTCAACGCGAGCAGCTTCTTCCTGTTGGGCTTTGACCAGAGCCTCTTTAGCCAGTCGTTCTCTCTCGACACGTGCAGCTTCTTCGTGTTGGGCCTTGAGACGAGCTTGTTCTTGTTGCGCCAGTCTTTCTTTTTCGACGCGGGCGGCGTCTTGTTGTCGTTGTTGTTGAGCTGCCTCTTCTTGGGCTTTGATTTCAGCCTCTCTGGCCGCATCTAGCTGTTCCTGTTGCTTCTGTTGTTGCTTTTTCATGTCTTCGACCTGCTGTTGCAATGTTTTTAATTCAGCCTCGGCTTGGTCAGCAGCTTTCGATTGAGACTCCTGTTCTCTTCGCTGTTTCATATATTCTGCAAAAGTCGTCGCGGGTGCTTCTCGTTTCGACGGCGATAATGACTGAGCAGCTGTTTGTGGAGTCGAGGACGATGATTTAGGTACCAATCGTTGTTGCATTACACTTTCGACAGATGGCACCGACTGATCCTCATTTGTGGTATCAGTTGTCGCATCGAGGGCTTTACCAGGTGTTGCTGATGCTGTGGTTGGCGCTGTTGTAGGCGGCGTTGTTTCTTTTGAGTTTTGTGTAATCCCAGATGAAACTGGTGCATTTGAATCTTGCTGCTGCTCTTGAGAATTCTTTTGATTTGTCAATGTTTTCGCATCATCACTTGATACATGAGCAGTAAAAGGAGTTGTAAGAGGTGTCGCCTCGGTAGATGGAGTCTTGGATTGCTCTTGCGGTGAATCCTTCTGCCATATTTGTCGAATTTTTTCTTCCAATGTAAGCGCTTTCGTAGTAGTAGGAGTAGTAGAACCTAGTGACGGTATACCTTGGTCTTGCTGATTTTGCTGCTGTTCTTGGAGGTTACTTGGGTTACTCCAAGCAGTCGCATCATCCGTCCTGGCGTCAATGGTGTCTGTGTATGAAGACGGTATTGTTTCCTTCGGAGGAGTCCGAGTAGTACGCTGGTACGGTTTAATGTGTGGAACTACCCATGTTTCTTTTTGGCTGGAATCCGAGTACGACCAAGGTTGGTTCAATCGATCAGCAAATCGTGCAATACGATTCGATTCGCGTGTAATGGGTGGATTCTCTTCGTGAATCCACTCTTGGTAGGCCTGAGGAATGGCTCTGCCAGCCTCGGTACCTGCATTTCGTACCCAGTGTGCCGCATTGACAAAGGGTTGTGGATTCATCACGGCGTAAGCTGTAGCAGCAGTAACTGGTAAGGCATAGGTCAAAGCGTTAACAGTAGCGTGATTCAATCTGACCTGCTCGTCGTGAGACAAGGAATTCCAATACTTGGAGAATGGGTTGTTGTTACCTGCGTTGTTGTCATTTTGATGATGATTATTATTGTTATTGTTATTATTGCCCCCGTCATTGCTGTTTTGTGTCGCAAATATTTGCTTGGTGTCACTATTTAGGTTGTTACTCCTACCACTACTATTGTCCTTGAACGACCATGATGTTCTCTCGTCGTCATCAGAGGGAGGTGTCGGGGGTTTAAAGGACGATCGAAATCCAGATTTCGGTTGTAGAGATTGTGAACCCCACGATGGAACAGGAGCATTCAATTTGTTGGTCAGCGTATCCGCATTGCTATTAGCACTAATCCTGTTGTTGTTGTTGTCATTCGGACGAATGTCCCTATCAATACTGTCCTGCGACCAAGGTCCTCCCGGCATGGTCCATGCCGACTTTTGTTCTTGCTTGTAGCTATCGGGTTGTCGTTTGCTGGCAAGGTCCTGTGACGATGCAAAAAAGGGTGCCTTTGGTCTTAATTGTTCCTCTTTTTCTTTTTTTGACATGTTCTTTTTAAATTGTTTCCTGCTGTCGTTGATGAAGTTGTTGTTGTCGTTGTTGTTGTTGTTGTTGCTGTCGTCGTCGTCGTTTTTTGAGTCAATGTCTCGCAGTTGTTGTCCATCATCGGACGTGTACTCTTGAAATATTTTAGAAATTTCTGGTGGCAGTGCCGAAGCAACGGGACTAGAAAATCCGTTCAAATCTGCTGCTCCATTACTATTATTATTTTTAATTCCATCACTTGTATCGTTGTTGTTGCTGCTGTTGTTGTTGTTAGAATTATTATTGCCTCCCGAGGGTTGATCGTCAGATTGCATGGCCATATTCCAATATTGTTGTTGTTGTTGCTGATGTTGATGTCGACTGAAAGTCAATTTCTTGGTCGTCCATCTCAATTCAGGAATTTCAAAAGCGGTTACCAGGAGATGTATGTTCTCGGTGTTATTAGACCGCGATAGTAGCAACAACAATAGTATCACCTCGAAGGATAACATGGAAGGCCTCGTCATTCTTATCTTGTGGCTCATCTGTTAGGTGTTCGTTATACCAGTAGTAGGGAATGGAGGGTGACTGCTGGAAAGAAGGCTACTACTACTAGTAGTAGCTGGGAGTCGTAGGGCCAGAAGTAGAGTAACGTCACCTCGCACACAGCTCTCTGGGTAGCGTAGGAAATTTGGCGGATGTGCTTTCGCTTTCACCAAATATCTAAAAAAAAATTATGCGAGAGGGTATGTTTCCGTTAAATAAGGGTATTGACAAAGATGTACGTGTTGCAAGTCTTGCTTGCCTAACAATTTTTGGTTATCGATTTACAAATAATTATGATGATGAGTGGATATTAATGTTTCGTTTGTTTGTTGGTAGTAGTATGTTGTTGTTGTTGCGCATGGAGAGAGGTCATCACTGAATGATGAGATATTATGATTATTAAGAATAAGACACCACCATGTGAGCAGCAGATCAAGCGAAAGGAACGTTTTGATTGATCGAAAGACCAGAGAAGAGAGGACGCTGAGTGACGTTTGTTTCTCACGAATGAATGATTCATGAGTATGATGTCAAATGTAAAGGAACAAACTGTGGAATGGGAGATTGGGTGACGTCAGTTCTACTCAAATATTATTGGCTGCAGTTGATGAGGGTTAATGTTCTGTTCAAGAACAGCGTACTAGTAGTCTATTAAGTCGACGATGCCATAGACTCTCTACTACTAGACTACTACTAGTACTGGCTAGCCAGTTTAATTTACTACTCCGAGTAGTCTAGTAGCAGGACTAGCTGCTGGCAAAGAGAATTGCATTGCCGAGAAGCGTGAAGCTTTTTTCTTTTTCTCTCTGACTACTGGACTGGTGGTGATGGCTTTTCTTCTTTCGTTTCGACGTCTTTGCTGCTGCTGCTGCTGCTGCTTCAGATTTGCTCCCGGTCGGGGCTCGATACTAAACTGGCTGGCTGGCAAGTACCAGTATGATGTACCGGTATGTTGTGAATACTCTTGATTAGGACCTGCCATGGTGGCAAAAACACGTCTCGTTTGCAACTCTCTTTGCGTCTGCCTTCTATGAAAACACTGACAACTGCTGTGCGAGTCGGGTGCTCAGACTCTCGATACTTCTGCAACTAATGCACTGCCACTCTTTGTACCTACTCTAGCTAGAAGAGAGACGCACCACCAGTCGGGAAGAACACAAGCAAACCTACCGATTAATTACAGTAAAGTAAATATATAGAATCTCGACACGCTAGGAAATATTGAAGTATTAAGAAGATATTAAATCAAATTTTAAAATCTACCATTCCAGGCTCCAGGAGGCATTGATTTCGACAAGAACACATATATCCCCCTAGAGGATACAATATGTACTAAAGTTGGAGTCATAGGTGTAGGTTTGTTTGTTTAATTAAGAGAAAGTAGCGCCGGAAAAAATAAACATTTTCACATGAGGTGGTTTATAAAAAAATATGTTTACTTCTTGGTGTAGTCAATCTCTCCAAAGAAATCATTGTCGGTATCGGTAAGGCCACCGTACTCTTGAAGGAAAAGAGTGAGGATTCCCCAATGAACAAGGAAAAGAACTCCTAATAGACGAGTGTCATCAACTCCGAACCATTCGTTAGTTCCCTCAGTGGCAAGAGCAGCAGAAGAAGTCATAATGGCGGGAACGGCTCCGGCAACAGCAGCCATGAATCCTCCGGTGCTGGTTGCGCTCAAGGCAGTTGCTGAAGCCTTGGCAACAATGGCTGCAAAAAAATGAAAAAAGAAACATCAGAAACGTTAGATAAGAGTCCAGCGCATCATTATTGGTGCAGCAGAGACGAAGGGGAGGATAGGAAAAAGAAGGACTGGAACTGGAGCGCTGGGGATAACGATATCGGCCGATACTCATGTCTTCCTGCTTTCCCACCACAGGACATCCAAGCTAAACAGCTAGAAGCTGAGTGGCAGCAGGCATTAACCTGTGGTCAACACCAGCATTCTTTGTTCCTTCATAATCGGTGCCGGCCGTCAACGCAAAATCCTTCTCTTTTTCTTTCCCACTCCATCTCTCAACGTCTTCCAAGAATAAAACAGTTTCTTTGACATACCAGTTTGGGGTGCGAAGGCACTGGCGGTGGCCAGAAGCATAAGGAAGGCGAAAACTCGTTGCATCATGGTGACTTGTTGTTGTTGTTGTGCTTGTTGAATTACAATAGCTACGACAGCGAAATAGTGCGAAGAAAAGGCAATCAAACGGCAACGAACGACTGCAAGATCTAAAAGCGAGTGGAGCAAAACCAAAGGCTAGTACTAGTCTACAAGTAATAAGAAATACGTCGTCAAAGTCGATCATGATATCTTCGAGTTCAATGACGCTTCAAGGTTGAGGAATGTCCAAATTTAGATATTCGAAATAGCTCGTAGTTCATCAAATAATCAATGCATTCTTGGAGTGATAATTTTTCAGTCTCCCTAGCATGTTTTTTCGAAAATGTATCAATAAAAGGTTGCTTCAAACGTGCTGAGGTAATTCATGGTAAGGGTTGAGTCTTCTGCGAGAGGAAAACTCGACTCAGTGTCAGTCGAAAAGGCATCCATTCGGACACAGACTGCTTGAAAAACATTAAACGTAGTGGGTACTCGGAGTTGTGGGCAGAGAACCAAGAAAACTACTCGTATCTACTGTTGCTGTAGACTGTAGATAGCCCATATATTGGTTGCTGAACTAACAGTACAGTAATAATCCATGTCTTCTCTAAAGATATTGTTAAAGTGTTGCCATCATCTGCTTTCTCTGTTCTTTTTGCATCAGTTCTGCTTCTAGTTGATCCAGCAATTCCAAAAAGTTGGACTCGAAAATGTCCTTTAGTTCCAGTGCCATCATGTGAACAGGAGTGCCTGGCTTGTTGTAGGTCATAGCATTTTCAAACGTCAGGGAGACATCGGCATGAAAGTCCAGAAGAGTTGGGTATCCAGATTTGACTAACTTTTTCAAAATAGTGCCGAGATCCATTGGTCGTGATATGACTCTCAAATAATCCGGAAATTCCGTATAATCCACGGGGGTGCTCTGAGAGAGAGAGAGAGAGAGAGAGAGAGAGGCGAAGACGAATTATGAAAAATGAGAGACAGTAAATAAAAGTGACCGAAGCGCTAGAGGAGGTTGGATCATTGGTACACTTACAAAGATCATGCCATGTTTGTGGCTCATCAGATCTGAGATAAGATTTTCTAGTCTTTGTCGATCCAGACTTGAGCTCGATGCTGGCTGACCTGGTACTTTGTTCTTTGCACCCTGGAGGGATAGACTGAGACTGGAGAGAGAACCATCCGAGTTCAAATCGGAATTTGAGTCATTAGAGACTAGGCTTTGCAGGCTGTTGGGTTTATGCATGGTTCCAGCTGAGCTGTTAGATCCGATCGTAGGGACAGCGCCGGGCACACATGGATCCTTTTCTGTAACTCCACCAAAAATTCCAAGTAAAAAGTCAGAAAACGGCTGAGCAGATACTTGCGGTGAGCTTGTCTGACCACTTCTGTCTTCATGTCTAGTCTTGTCGCGTTGTTCAACCTGTTGCTCTGCATCTACAGACCGAGCATCAATATTGCTCTCACTGTAGCCAAAATCTATGTCGTGAATGGACTCTGCTTGGTTAGCTGTTGTAATACCACAACGCTCAGATGGCACTGATTTAGGGCTCAAAATGTGCTCCTGTGGCGGTTCTTCCCTATAATTATCTGAATAGACCATGGGAACATTTTGGTATACCATAGGTTGAACATGGGTGCCATTTTCGTGTTCAGCTGTGCTGGCGATGGACTGACAATCTTCGGGGTCTTCTTTCTCTAGACTTTTATCTTCTTCTGCTACATCTTCTTCAACAGAAAGATTTTGGCGCAACTTGGCAAACGCCTCTTCTTGTGCTTGCAAGATAGTATCGAATTTGGAAGTATATTTAGACCTACCTTTGTCGTCTACCGAGTCGGCGGTACATGTCTTCGTAACATCAACTGCGTCTGGGGAAGGTTTGCTACAATTTTTCTTCTTTTTTAGCTTCTTCTTCGATAATTTTGAAAACAAGGTATCATTTTCTGACTTTTTCGTTGAAGTTTTCTTCCTTTTCGGCTTAATTGTGGAGCAAGGATTTATGATTGGCCCGTTGAGGTCCGCCATAGAAGATTCAAGTGCACCGCATTGTTCAGACAGGCTGAAGTGCGAGCTCATCTGGCTTGTTTCTCCTAGAGATGACGAGCCGCAAAATTTGTCACCAAAGCCACCATCAGCGAAAAATACGCTTGGTTTCTCAACCTGCATAGAAATCCCATACGACTTGAACGTAGAATAAAAGTTGGGTTTCGAGGGGTGGCTTGCTTCGTCGTCACCTTTGCTGACGGAAAACACGTTGTCATTGTACAAATCTATTGGAACGTTGCAAAACGGGTCGCCGTTTTCAGTCCAGACCAGGCAAGAGAAGGGCGATGTATTAGTCGTGGTGGTCGACGCACCTGTGCCTTTCTGTTGCTTGTCGCTTCGACCAGCCTTTGCCGTCGGCGTGTCCTGGTGCCACGCACCGCAGCAATCCATAGCTGATTGTGCAAATGATGGTAACTTGACACTATTACCATACAGCCAGTTGTAGTCACGCTTGTGAGTTTCGTAAGGATCCACAATCAGATTCGACGTCTCTGGTACAACACTTGTAGATTCCTCCGCCAGATGGACGCCGTTGTCAGCTTCTTCACCGGAAGAGCTAGAGTGCGCTACACTGTACATGGAATGATCGTCGTTGATATGCGGGTGTGATGGATTGCTCTCCTTCTCGATAGAACAAGTGTTGTGAGAGTGCTTCTCAAAAACATTGGCATTGTGCGATTTCTCGTCTTCATCCATTTGTTCGAGCTCGGGCAACACGTTCTCCCGAGTCGAGGAGAACAGCTTGTCATACAACTCCTCTTCTCCTGACAGCCGAGACGGATCCCTGGAAGCAGCAGCGAACGCAATAGCAGCTCTTGCTACCTCAGACATCCTTTGGTTTACCTTGAAGTCAGTCGAGAGAAGCGAATCAGTCTCTTCCAAACCAGGCCTTTCTAGAACATCGTCATTGTTCCTTGTGCCCCCCTCGTGTTCGATCTCGGAGGCCGCGTCGGCATTGGCATCGCAAGAACTGGCACCAGATCCTTGATGACTGCCTTTGGATCGACGTCTAGCTGACTTGGGCCGTTTTTTCTTACGACTGACACTTTCGGCAGCTTCCAACTCAATTGATTTTCGGATCTCTTCGCATCTTTTTCTTTGATCAACAATGGTATCTTCTCCATCTGACGCAGAAGGAGGAAGAAGATTAAACTTCTGGTCTTGAATTCTACGTGGCTTCAGAGATTCCTTAATGCGCTTCCATGTAATAACCAAGGAAGATTCCTTCTTGGCAGAGTTGCTTTTCGAGCGTCTCTTCTTCTTTTTCTTGCTCTTGCTACCTTTGGATCCCTTACTTCGCTTGGTCTTGCCCGTCTTGACTGAAGATTTGTTCATTTTAGACTTCTTTGTGGTTGGACTAGTAGATCGCTCCCGCTCAATTTCAACGCCCTCATTTACAGCCTTAGTGTCTGTATTGAAAGGTACATCATGAGAAAGCGACTCTTTCCTCATTTTTCTTTGTAGCTCAAAATTTTCCTCACTTGATTCTTTCCCATCATCCAAAGATTCTTCTGGTGACTTGTCTTCACTATCACACTGTTGAGAATGAGTACCAGTAACAAAATCCTGATCGTCTTTTGTGGACGTTTCCTTTTTGTTGTCATGATCAGCGTTTGGGACATATTTCGACGAGTCAGCGAGTTTGCTTTCCTCCGTCTTATGATGTTGGTGCGATCCTCCCACCTTGGTGGCTTGGTGGCGAGCCAATGCCGCTGCGGGATCCCAAAAAATACTGAGAAGGGATGCCGCCTTGGTAGCGGCTGTAACACCTGCCGAGGAGTTTTCTGCATGTTGATCTGATGGATCTGCAGGTGGTGGTGTACTACTGCTACAATCACTGGACTCGTCTACACCTTCCGAATCGTCGTATACGTCCAACAATGACGAATTGTTGCATTGACCTGCTACTACCTTCGCTTCTTGTTCGACAGGTGACAGCCATTGGACTTTGCGAATAACAGGCGGCTTAACAGCAGTCTCTGTTACTGCTGGGACAGTGTTCTTCTCGTCCACACTGGTCGGACCTGGTTTGGTCATCCAATCGAAACTACCTGCTTGATATCTGCTTGCAGTAGAACCACCGGATCCCAAAGAGTCACATGATCGGACATGAGCCGTCATTAAGGATGGAAAGGGATCGGGCCTGTTTTGTCCACCAAATATTTCGAAATCTTCGTAATCCGTAATGTCTTCTTCAGTGACGTGTGTCAAATCCAAAAGAACACTGCCATTTTCTGTGAACTGATCTTCCTCGTCAGACGCTGCCGTCAATCGCGTCAAGTCAACAATGGGAGAATTTCGAGCTGCCGTAACGGCTGTCAGATCTACAATATTTGAAGGAGATGGTTGGCGACTGTGGACATCTTTGACTTTCGAGACGACTTGAAAGACTCGCTTAAAGGCATCTTCTTCCTCTTCCGATAAAATGGTAAGATCATGATAATCTGCGGGATGTCGTCCTTCTTCATCCAACTCTTCACCAGGTCTTCCCAGTAGCGGTGTTCGGCAAGGAGACTTGTTGACGGTATAATGACCTGCCTTTCCAACCGATTCGAGCGTAATCGTTGCGGTGGTGTTAGTTAAATCATCACTGCTGAGCTGGGTCAAATCAAAGTATTCGCATTCAGGGTCATCCTGCCGAATATCTTGTGAATAGGGAGATTGTTGCGGCTGTTGCAAGTAATATTGTACGCTGCAAACAGATTCATGACGGGGTAGGTGGAGAGCCTCTTCGTATTCGGGTTCATCGTTCAACAAAGAATTTCTTTTGTCGGGCGATGCCACGGACACATGAGTTGCACTGGACATCCAACTGTACTCGTCATCATCAACACCGTTGTATAATATGTGATTGCAATTGCGATTGCGATTACGATTGCGATTGCGATTGCGATTCATCATTGCCAGTGATGCTGTTATCTACGGATTGAAATGCCAAATATCCAGTTCATAGACTAATAACAATCGCTTGGAGGAATTTTTAGCTGCTTCAGGAATAGGTATGCAAAATCAATGCTGTTGGAAGGGAGCATTACGTCAAAAGGCAGCACCTAGAGTACTTGGTAGTCAGCTATGCTACTACAATACTAGCTAGGAGTTGATTTGTCCCAACGGAAGGTTAATCATCTCCGCACACACTGCTGGCAAGTCGTGTGAGTGGCATGTGAGCGCAGATAATGAAAATGTGAGGTTGCTCATCCGTTTTTGGAAATCTGGCATCGGGTGGCATCTAAGTAATTATGGTATTTAAAGAATCCATTTAAATATTCGAGGTTTGAAGACTGCTGTTGAACGGCTCTTTCTTGACTGTTTAGATGGAAGACAACTGAGCGTCGACAGACATTTCATGACCCATAACCTGAAGAAGCTACCTCCCATTGTTTGTTCACAGACAAAAAAAAATCGAGGACCAGGTACTCCGAGTACCTACGATACCAGAAACAAGGAACAACAACATACAATGCACTCTCTTGTACGGCCGGAACAGTGAAAGTGAAGCTGTAATTCAACCTGGTTTTTCATCTTATCCATTCATTCACTCCTCCCCACCCACCAAGCTTACATATACGCAAAATCAGCATGTCTTCGTTTGAAGGATCCCACGAGTCCGAATCCGACAAAGTTCCTGCAGAACCTCCGCATTATCCCTTATCCACTCCGGACTCAACCTCGTTTCATTCCTCGTCACACCGTCAACGTCATTTTAATAATTTTGCCAATGCCAAGAATCAATGTCTAGGAAAACGTGACAAAAGTAGTGCAGGTCGTATCGATCCCAAAGCGGTGGATATTTGTGCTTGTATTAATCTACGCGAAGAAATGTACACTACGTCGAGCTGTGCTGGACGGTGTTTTTTATACTCCGGCGAAGGGATCAAATCAACTTCTTCGTTTGAACGATTTCGTGTGTCGCACGATCTAATTCGTGATGCCGTTCGGTACTTTGATTTATCTACCCTACAATCGGATCCAACAGGTGGAGCCGATCCTGTTCGAACCATTGGACAATTTGAACACGGGGAACGATTGAAACAATTAACAATGGTACAAGATGATGATGATGATGAAGAAGGAGTAGGAGTAGGTGCAATGGAACAGTCTTCATCTTGTCTTTCCCATACTGTAGGGAATCAATCCGACTTATCTACCACACAACAACCACCCATAATTTGGTTACGATTCGAACCCTTCATATTGCACGTTGCCTGTCGATCATTGGCGGCAGCAGCTGCACTAATGAATGCAGCACGACCTTCTTTTAAAAATGTGGGATTAACAACTTTTAGTAGCAACAAATATTTGGTTGCCATTTGGGGAGACGAAGGATTGGATATGCCACTATGTGCACCAGAACTGACAGCACCATCATCGATACCAACAACGATAATATCGTCCAATAGAACTGCTGGTTTTCTGTTCCAAGGACATTGCGAATGGTTGGCACAATTGATCAATGCACGTCACGAACGAAATTGGGATAAAATTGAACGATTCGTACAGGCAGTGCGGAACATGCCACAAACAGCAGTCGACACGGATGATTCCATTATTGACGAAAATAACGTAATCATGGGACAACCGGGATACAACCTTAATGACAAATTAACAACAACAAACGGCACCAAGATTCCAAAGCATTTTGATGTTATTGGAGACATTGCTGTTCTTAATGCCCTCCCCGAAGGTGTCGACTACGACGACAAAGAAGAACTCAAATCCATAGGGTCAGCCATTTTGAACAAGAATAAAGCGATCAAGATTGTGGTTGCACGACAATCGAATTTGGTAGGTACGGAACGTGCTGTAGGTGCATCGGGATTCATCCAATTGGCTGGAAAAATTCAACGCTATCCGCTGGTAACATCACATGCCGAGTACGGTATCAAGTGTGTCATTGATTTGCACCACACCTTTTTCAGTCCCCGCATGGGACCCGAACGATTGCGCATTTGTCAACAAGTAGCACGAGGCGAGAATGTGTTAGTGCTGTTTGCTGGCGTTGGTATGGAAGCCCTCCAAATTGCCGGACGGACCGAAGCCAGTCGTGTAGTGGCAGTCGAACTAAATCCTGTCGCTGTGCAATGTTTAACACGATCACACGCCCTGCTGTCACGGAATAAGGCGGTCAAATGCATCGGCGCCGAAGAACGACTAGACATTATCGAAGGAGATGTTTTGCGAGTCCTTCCCGAACAATTGTCACGGAATTTCTACGATCGCGTCCTGGCACCACGTCCTAAGGAGGGGTCATTGGATGGAGATTTGGGCACTGGTGATGGCGGGAAACAATTTTTGCAAGCTCTTTTGCCCGCAATGAAACAACAGGGTGGTGAATGTCACTGGTACGATTTTTGTGCTGATCATGAATATCCTCAATGCGAACGGACTCGCCAACTGCTGGAAGTATGTTGTCGTGCTCAAGGATTACACATGGACGTCTTGCACGTTGCCAATGCTGGAAGTGTGGCCAAGCGTCAACTCCGTGTTTGTGTCGATTTTCGAGTATCACCCATGTAGAAGTAAATACTACAGTTATCTTGGAAAACTTTTGTGGAGCATTCTATGTGAATGTGAACAGCCAGCCAGGAGAGGAGGGGAGGTGCTGTTTTCCGGTGTTTTAGTTGTCCAACCAGATATTAACTTTAACCCTAATGACAATCAGATTTTAGATTCACCAGGTTACAATTTTTTGCACCTTTCAGCATTGGCGGTGCAAACTCATGTTGACAGCAATGAATAGTAGGTCTGACGGTCTGACTATACGCTTAATAACCCAACTGTTAATGCTCAGATAAAACCTGCCATTCCGAGTTAATCTGTTTACACACTCTTTCTCTTTTCCAACGAGCATGAAACGTTCTTCCTCAGAACAATTTTTGGACGAATGGCACGAGAAGGCCCTCCAAACGGCCGATAGTGTGATCTTGCAGACTCACAAAGAAACTCTACCGGTTGTATCCGGTATTGTTGCATTTGGATCGACGTTGGCTGTAGCGACTTTTAGTCAGTTGAAACTGTTGGGAGTTTCTACCGGAACAAGACCTCTTTTAATCCCTTCCACTTTGGGTGCAATGTCGGTTTGTGCAGCGTCCTGGGCGAGTCATCACGTAACCGTTCGATCGTTTCAGTCCCTAGAACAATACAAACGACAACACTATTTACAATCGTACAATCACAATGAGTCGATATCTACCGTGTTTTTTCGGCAACGACGAAAGCTACCGAAACAGGTACAGCAATATTTGCCAACCATGACGGAAAACAACGAGTCCAATCCATTACGAGCAGCAAGACAAACCAATACCCATCAGAAGGTAAATCTGGGTGGAACCACCTTCCAAATTCCCATGCATACCTTGCGAGTGTACGTATTAGAGAATGCTATAGAATACTATATATATATAGTGTGTGTGTATCTGTGTTTGTAATGCTCGCACTTGTACAGGTTCTCTCTCGCTCACCGAGACTCTCTGCCGCCTCATCCCTTTCACAAAAACCAACAAAAACGTCGCGAATGCTTTAGGTGCTGTTTGGGACTACTGGCCTTTCGAATTTGTGGTGGTCGATTTTGGACTGTAGCACCTTCATCGTACACGCACATTGGAAGCTTTGCCCGTGCTAGTTTGCCGGCTAACGAACAGTATGCGACTGCAACCCAACGAAAAATTTTAGAACGAATGGGTCGATTTGGAGGATGTCATACGTGTGGATCACATCGTTTGTGGCCTTCATCGTTGACTCCTTTCAAACATACAGCATCATCATCATCAGCAACAGCAGCAACCTTTGTGGGAGATCATATGCCTCCACGCTCCGTGGCCAAACAGATCAATGCAAGATGGTACAATCGATTACTGCGACGTCAGGTAAAATTTCGTTTTTATCCTCAATGTACCAAATGTTCTAATATTCAGGGAAGTTTGCTATCTCAAGCAGTCCAACAACAAAATCAATTACAACAAAGGTCTGCCTTTTCTTTTCCACCACGACCACGACCACGACCACAACAATCATTGTCCAAGGCTGGAGCGGGTCGTCAAGCACATTTTCATGGATTGCGTCCACGATTGTCCCATATCATAGCGGGGGGAACCGTTGCTGCCGCTACAATCGTTGGAGCATCGAACGAAGAGATTGGTCGAGGAAATCCAGATCGATTCTACCAGTGGCAACGGAGAATAGAAGAATGGGTTCAACAGAAACGGCGTCAAATTTTGGAATAATTTATAATTCAATGGCAACATCATGACTTTTCAGTAGTCTAGTATATCTTTACTTTACTTTCAAATCATGTATTGTTTCAATACCAAGGTGTATGTAAATTTTGGACTTTACAAAGTAGAACGGACGATTTAACAAGAGAAAAACTAAACAACCAACATAAAATATTCCATGACCAAAACAAAAAAACACATGGGATTAATTTTTTACATTAGAAATCGGGATTCAATTGGACCCATTTGCGTCCCTTGGTAATAGGAGTTGTAACTTCAATAGGCTTTGTCGCAACAGGAGTCGGTGATTGTGTTTTGGATGTTTTGGAACCTGTACTTGCTGCTGGTGCTGCAGGTGCTGCATTCGGAGAAGAAAGAGGACGTGACGGAGAATTGGAAGCTTTGTTGGCTGTTGTTGTTGTTGTTTTAGAACCTGGAACGGCCATTCTGGAACCATAATCCTGTTTGGGTGGATTTACCATGGATGTTTGTTTCGCTACTACCTGTTTGGTTGGATTTACTGTTGATGTTTGTTTCACTTCTTGTTTAGATTCCATTGCATAAGTATCATTATTAACCAATTCTGGTGATTTGTCTTTGGATTCTTTAGTGTTAGGTTGTGTGTATGTGGATGATTCCATGTAGACAGAAGAGGCGGCTGGTGACACTGCTGCAGGTGCAGCAGCAGCAGCAGCAGCAGTTGCATCAGTACCATAGAGTTTGTGAACAATATCATTGTGTTCTTTAGCCAATGCTCGTATTTTTTCCAAATTATTTGATGGTGGTGATGAATCCATCAACAGCATAAATCTATCAATAGTTTCGTACAATTCATGTGCAACGACTTGTTGAGATCGACGATTGGAAGAGGGTGTGACTGTTGTTGTATCAGTTGCTACTGACATCAAGTCACTGGCACTGGCATAATCATTATTATTCCTCCCAATCGTATGAATTCTGGTCTGAAAGGCATGCATACTTTTTGTCACCATCAGTAGCGGCAGTAGTAGTGTATAAAACACAAACGTATTATTGAACGACGCCATTATTTTTAAAAAGATCTTGTTGGTTGCTTTGATAATTGAAAATTGATCCCGAAAGAGGTTCTCTCTCACACTGCAGAAGCTGACTTGCACGGAGTGAGTGTTCCAAGGCAAAGGGGATGCTTGGTATCAAGCCAGTCTTACGAACAGATGCTGTTTGCTCCCTTCAGAGAAAAAATAATAGAGTAATATTGATGATACTTGATTTTTGATTTTGTTGATACTAATATTTTTCATGTTTTGTTAGTTCGCTTGTAAAAGATGAGTTTCACGTACGTATGATGTCACTGATACGGAGAAACGTCATTCTCATGAATAAAAAGGAGTCGTAAAACTTCTTGTTGTACAGTATCATTAGTTTTGCTTATCTTGCTTGCGATTATCAAACATACTGTAGTAGAGTACTTGACAGCATAGTACTACGTCTAGTAGTAGGCCTACCATTGAAGGATGCAAGTAGACTGATCTACTCTAGTCTAGTCTACCCATTCATTTTTCCGTACATACATTCCTTCGAACTGATATAAAGATGCTGATTCGTACGCGTCGTCGTCGTACTACTACTACTTTTACTACTGCTAGTAGTATCCATAACGCACGTTTCTTTTCGTTGATCTGTATCATTACTATCGGCTTACTAATAATTCTAAAATCCACATCAACCAATGCCTTTTTGATTTCTACAACAATAATACCGATAATAATGCCCATGCCTCCCTGGCGTGGCATGCGACAAGTTTTGGCAGTCGGACCATGGGGTAAGGTCATCGATAAGGTATCGTGGAAAGCAAATAAGTTATTCTTAAAGACCACATCAAGGAATCAAGTATTGTACGTGAATGTGACAGATGGATCTACACAATTATTTCACAAAAACAAGTTACCATCCAAACCATCCCAACGGCATTTACGAATGGTAGCAATCAGTGATACACACGGGAAACATCGATTTTGTACTGTACCAGACAGTACCGATATCTTGGTCCATTGTGGTGATATAGTACAACGATACGGATATGTTGGTGGTTTAGGTGGAGGATTACCTGCATTGTATGATTTTAAATCCTGGTTACGATCGGTACCTGCCACATACAAGGTATTTGTCGGAGGGAATCATGATTTGTTACTAGAAGAATTAGGAGATGACAAGGTTCGTGATATATTTTCAACAACAACCACAATTGACAATAATATTTACTATTTACGAGACAGTTCTGTTATGATTGGTGGTTTGACGTTTTATGGAACGCCATGGTCTCCCGAGGGTACTTCGGGAAACAAAGCCTTTCAAAGAGGTACAACGGCAGCTGATAGTATCACCAACGAACTGACAGCCATACTACGCAACAATCACAACAAGAACGACGACGACAACACTGGTAGGATTGATGTTTTGATGACTCATGCAGCGTGTGACACGTGTGAGAGTATATTGGAAAAGCACAGTGTCCAATGTTGGGTCCACGGACACTGGCATAATCATCACGGTAAAAGTCGCTTTTATGTAACAAACAATGGATGCAGGTGCATTTCGATCAATGTAGCCTCTAATGATATGATCTATCGACCGAAAAATCCTTCCATCGTCATGGATGTATGTCCGAGATGAACACTCATTGCAAACCGAGACAGAACATCATTCGGATAACAGTATACAGCTTCATTCGGGGAGGCGTGCATTATCTACTAGCAGTTACGTTTTTTGTACTGCTAATGATTTGTCACGGCCATTTGGCCCATTTCTTTCGGTTTTTTCGATAAAGGAATCGACGTCGTTTGGCAAACACGACCACACCTACCAGGACTACCATTATCAGCATGATATGAATGATACGTGTCATGAAAACGAATCCTTCATTTTGTGGAACCCTTCCAAGATTTTCTTGCTGTATGATAATATCCTGACGAACTTTTAAGGATTGAGCATCGAACGGCCTATACCGCAGAAAAATATAGTAAAGAAAAAACGGCATGGTACGGGTTCCCGTGTGAGGCAAAATCGACAAAAAAAGAAAGTACTTTTCAAATACAATACATATACGTCAGAAACAAACGAAAAGCGTAACGTACCAGTACACGAGTCTCAAATACTTGTGCATCATTTCGTGATTGTACATTTGTAATGAGTCGGTACCATTATGTTGCATCCAACAATTGGGACAGTCCTGTACGGGTGGCCACATAGCAGCTTGTTGTTGTTCTATCGTGGGAGTTGCTGCTATGGCTGAATTGGTGGTAGCGGCATGTTGTTGTTGTTGTTTAGCAAATCGTTCTTTTTGTAATCTTAAATTAATTCCGTTGTGAACTTCTAATAACCACAAACTTAATTCCTTCCAATCATGAATGCTTCCCATGGATTTTTCATTCAATCGGGTACATCTATCGTACATGCAATCATCGTACTCTTGTACAAATTTTGTAACACAAGTTTCACACACAAAAAATTCTTGTATGTAATCCTTGATGATTTTGGCTGCAACTTGATTGTTGAAAAGTTCGTATTGGTGGTTGTTGTAGTTGTTACGGTTGGCACTAGTAGAATCAGCAGCAGCAGCAGCCATCGTTTGGGAATTATATTCAACGACACCAATCGTTACAATATGAAACAACGTCCATAATCCACAGGCATAGGGTGATTCGTGTTGTTGACAGGCCATGCTCCATTCGGTACGGTGTGGTACATGTCTATCTAATACTGCATTCCACGTTTCTTCGGTGGCAATATTCGCCACGAACCCTGTATTCTTGACACTTGCTTTTTGATGTCCCAACAAATCAGATAACAAATCATGTATCTTCCATGGTGGTAATACTTTTTGTAATAAATCCAAAAAATTTTGCAACACGTATTGTCGTTCAATTGGAATTGTTGTAGTTGTAGTTGTTGTTGTTGTTGATGATGATTTAGTAGTAGTAGCATCTCTATCCTTTTCCAAAAACAAACTGGTTTTCATGGCCGTATGAAAGGACAAGTATGCATCAGAGAATATTTCTTGAGATGATCTTGGTAAAAAGATCATTCCTTCCGTTCCATTTTCTTGTTGTCCTTGTTGTTGTTGTTGTTGTTCTCCACGATCATGATGATCATGATGATCATCGTCATTATCATTATCATCAATAACCGATACACCTAATTGTTTAATTAATGTCATGGGATGTAAATCATTTTGTCGTATTATTGTTCCATTGATGGATTTTTGACGAAACAATGTCAACGTTGGATAGGAACGAATCTTTTGTTTTTGGCATATGGTACGATGTTGAAAACATGATACCGCATGAAATTCAACAATAATACCCGTATACAATGATGATGATGATGATGATGATGATGTCGTATTGTTACTATTATGGTTGTGGTTGTTCCATTGAGTCAATTTGGTAAAATGTTGAGCAAATTCCACGTACCGGGGAGCAAAGTGTATACAATGGGGACACATTGGAGAATAAAATTCCACGACCCGATGATGTGCATAATTGGGATTGTACAAGAAATCAGGTTTTTCTTCATCCGCATCCTTCTTCTTGTTATTATTGTTGTTATCATTATCGTTGTTATCATTATCATTATCGGTATGACCACCCATGTACTCACGCACGGGATAAGCAGCTCCATCCTCCATCGAAGCGTACAGGTACGCTTTCTTATCCTTCTTCTGCAGCTGACGATGACGATGATGATGCTGGCTACTAGCTATTGCTATTGCTGTTGCTGCTGTTGTTGCTGCTCTTCCTTCCACTGGACGGATAGTACTGTGGATACTACTGTAAGATCCAAACAGGAGAAACATGACTGCTAGTAGTCGTTGTTGTGTTTTGGAGATCATGATGATAATAGTAATATAATATTATGTGAAGCTGAAATCCATAGATTCTTGTTGTTGTTTGTACCCTGGTAGCTGGCTGTTGCTGTTGTCGCTGTCGTTGTCGTTACTGTTGTTTCTGCTGCTGGAAAGATATGCTGTGGTATTGAATACAGAGTAATACTCTGATAATACTGATGAGTATTATTCAGTTGGTGATGATGCTTGGTACTCTACTACAGTAATTTTGTTATTGGGAAAACAAAAAATAATAATACTCCGAGTAGACTATGATAGACCAATAGACTACTACTAGTATCCGCGGACCAGCATTGTTTTCTCTCTGAATTGCATTTCTCTGTCGTCATATCCGTGAATGAGAAAGTCACAATAACGAAAGTTTGATTTTCAGATTGAACTTTAACCGTACATCAGCTGATGTGCCTGGTACCTGGTACGTTTGCTTTGCTATCCAACTACCAGGTACACTAGCTAGCTACTAGTAGCTGTACTACTAGATCTATTTTTTTTTTTAACATGCACAAATACATAGGTGCAATAATCATAGACCACTCTCTTTATTTTACAATATAATATCATATTACAATAATATTATATTGAATATGCGACCATCTGCTGTGATTGCTGCCGTGGAAGGTGGTGGTACATCCTTTGTTGTGGCTGTTTGTATTTGCAACAGTGCTAGTAGTACTAGTATCAATCTCAACAACAACAACAACAGTGAAAAGGATGCCATCATTAGTGCAACGAATTTGCCTCAAATTATTCACAGAATTTCGATTGATTCCAGTCACGATGATCCTCACCGTACCCTTCGAGAATGTGTCGAATTTTTACAACAGCACAAACCCCGGGGGGGTGGATACGATGTTTTAGCTGTTGGTAGTTTTGGTCCACTGGGTACCAAACCAGGTACACCCGAATATGGTACTATCTTGAAATCATCACCCAAGGCACCATGGAGGAAGGTTGATATTTTAACACCCTTACGAAACGCATGCAGTCGTAGCAATGACAACAACAGCAACAGCAACAGCAACAATAATGATGACCATCCTCCTTTAAAAGTCGTTCTAGATACCGACGTCAATGCTCCTGCTTGGGGTGAATATTTGTTGGCCAATTCCACTGTACTGAGCGAAACGAAAGTGTCGGCTAGAATATCCAGTTTGGCCTACATTACGGTGGGTACCGGTGTTGGTGTTGGATTGGTCATTAACGATCGACCCGTTCATGGATGGATGCATCCAGAAGGTGGACACGTTCCTGTCCAACCACTGGAAACAGCAACAAAAAAGTATAAGGATGATGATGATACTACTACAACACCAACAGCACCACCAACAACAGTATTTACTGGCTATAGTTGGGGTATCGATACAGCACCGTTTGGTGGACAAAATACAGTCGAAGGATTATCATCCAGTGTGGCATTAACGGAACGATTACACCAACAGCAACAGCAACAACACTCAGCATCGTCATCATCATTGGTATTTGATCGAAGTATTTTGGCTCAATTATCGGACGATCATGAAATTTGGGACCATGCAGCGAATGCATTGGCCAATTTGTGCGTAACGTTGCTCTTGACGGTCAGTGTCGAACGGATCGTACTGGGTGGTGGACTGATGCAACGAACCGTCCTGTTGGAAAAAATTCGACAACGAACCGAAACGTTGTTGAACGGATATTTGGATCTGCCACCACTCAACGACCTTATCGTTACCAGTCAATTTGGTAACGATGCTGGATTGATGGGTACCATTATTTTAGGACAAAGTGTACTGCTTGGAATACATAATAACAACAATAATAATGACGACAACAACAACAACAACAACAACAACAAGAAACTGATTCGTGAGCAAGAGGAAACCGAAATGAAACAGACAGCTTTTGGTATTGGATTTATGCAAGGGATCATGGTTGGAGCCTTGACTGCTGCCCTCGTCTGCAAGTATTGTTTCGTTCTTCCAAAGCGCAAATAAAAAGGTACTAATTACAGTTATGATACTCGTACTACTTATAATATTATTATACAGTATATAGCACTCCTGTCATTACAGTAGCAAAATTGTGTATCAGCATTATCTGTATCACCTGTCATGATCAATATTTATTATTGTTTTTACACCCATTCTTCATTCTTGCGTCGGTACATCAATCTTCGTTTTCATCAGAACGCTGGGAAATTTCTTGAGCAGAATAGGAACGTCCGCGTACTTGATTGTTTCGAATCCAAGCGTTTCGTAAAATGGTTGAGCTGTCAGAGTACTAACAACTTCGACGTTTACAGAAAAGGATGATGACATCGACGACGCCAACTGTGATGATGATAGCAAAGGTTCCTCACCACTACCACTACCACTACAACTGCTACTGCTCTCGACGACGTTCAAATCTGCACCTGCTGCCGCGACCACACCATTGTCAAATAAGGACGTCGAAGCAGTGGCTGCTTGAGCTGCTGCTGTAGCCCGAATGATTTCTTGTTTGGTATGATACCAGAGAGCCGAACCGATTCCCGATCTTCTTTTCGCAGTAGACGTAGTAGTAGAAGTGTCTCCAGAATGACTGGCAAATTGTTGTAGAACAGGTACAATAGTAGTAGTATCACCACAACCACCTATGCCTATGCCACCATTTGTTGGTGGTAGTACCGTTTTAAATCGCCATCCACCACAACCTACAATCTTACCCGATACGGGATCCTCTGCTACGTACCGTGTTTGTTGATCCAGCAGTGCATTTTGAGGTTTGGAAATTAGTGCCGCTGCCAAACGAAGCGTTTCTGCACGCTCCTGGTTCTCATTGTAATCGGGTGCACACTTTTCGAGAAAGGCACGTTTCAAAACCCTACCAGCTTCATCGGCACTACCATCCTCGCGCAATGCCGGACGGATCTTCCAACCATTAATTTCTCGTACTTGAGGAGGAAGAGGAGGAGGAGGAGGAGAAAGTACAAGCGAACGAGCCACAGCAGCCGTTGAATGTGTCGCAGCTGTAGTGACCAGGCAGTTACAAAACGGTACTCTTAGCGATACCAAAGAAACAAGGGACAACAATAATGCCGTCAAGGAAAAAGGAGTACTTTTGAATTTGTAAGATGAAACGATCATGCCTGTCTACTAAACCACACTGAATTCATATTATAGTACTCGTAATATTTTTATGTGAGAGATGTGAGGGGACGACAAAGGGGGTTATCACTTGGTACTTGCGTTGGTATGATGTCTGGTGATAACTGATAACCGATGACGGACGTGGGTTGTGATTCATCAAACCTTCCCTCAATAATTACTGGACCTGCTTTTCTTTGCTCTCTAGAGTAGTAGAGTACTAGTAGTAGTACGGTATTCATAGAGCAGTACTACTACTAGCTACTATAGTTACTGCAGTAGCTAGCTAGGCTAGCAGCATCGGTACCAGTATTCTTACGTCAGCAAATATGCATCGGAAATCGAAAGAAATAATAGTGAAGAAGGAAGGGATAGTTTTATGAATTCGGTTCGAGCGAGGACTGAAAAAAAAATAAAAAAATAGTCTTACGAATTTAGTCTCCGGGTGGGTAAATAATCACCAAATGCGCATTACCAGGTACTCCTATTCTAACTACTAGCTAGAGTACACTACTACGTATTCGTTGACTAATATTAGCTCTAGAGTAGTAGTAGACTGGGCCCACTACTACTACTACTACACGCTGATCCACTACTACTACTAGGAAAAGAGCTGTTACCACCAAATTAGAGATTCACCGAATCTCGAGTTTTTTCATGCCAAAACTCGAGATTTTGAAGTTTTATCATGCCAAAACTCGAGTTTTTTGCACAGAGCTGCTACCTGGTACAATGGAACTTATGTATTTATGAATTTGATTTTTGATTATGAACTCGTGTGTATGAACTTCTCTTCGGTTTCCATGACGAAGCCCCCTTTATGACCTCTTTTGCTTTTTCAAAAGAAAACCAGCAGAGAGCCGACCATACCTCCTATTAGCACGGACGAGGAGAATAGTGGACGCCGTCGTCCTCCTCCCCCTGAGCTTGAAGATGATGTTTTTCCAGAGGCACTCTCCATGTCGGAAAATTGCGACCGCCAAGGTAGCTGTGGTACCTTACCACTAATTTTTAAACCATCACTGTCTGATACGTCGAATTGCTCGTGTGCCGTGCTGCTGCTGCCGGGATTGTCCCTTTCTGGAGCCGAAAACACAGCTGGTGGGCCACTTCTGCCCGCCAGTGTAATTTTCAAATTCAAGTTCGATCCACTGCTCTCTAGTATTTCGACCGTAACACCGGTTTTTTGGACGTCACCATTTTGGTAACTATCTGAATTAGGAAATGTATTACCATCATAATTCGGTGTTAGTTTGGTTCCGGGCATCCAAAGGTCGTTGACATCGCCAAGATTTACGTTCTTTTCGAGATCGTACAGGCCGTCAGCTTGAAGAACGGCAACTTGGTAGTGTTTCTGTTGCATCGAAAACAATGAATAAGAACAAAGCCCAAAGCGTGAGTTGAAAAACTGCTGGCACACACACAAAAAAACGTTGATTCAAAATTGCTGTCATCGTCGCTGTTGCCAGCATTGTAACAACTACAACAACTTTACAATCGTAGTTCTTACGCCATTATAGGGCCAGTTGCCCTGACCTGGATATCCTCGTTCGTACTGTTCATCGGCTGCATCATCAATGTGGTAAATGACGACACCCGAACCCCAAAAATTGACATCAAACCCCATTTGCTGTCTATTTTCGAACAAAAGATATTCGTCGAGACCTTCTTCAGACGTGCGCAAATTGACGCGATAACAGGATGGCGCCAGTACTGATGGTTCCAAAGTGTAGGTTCCACTGCTAGTAACAATCTCACAGGTTAACCAATCAATGGCAGTTTTACCCCACGCACTCAAACTAACAGGAATGTACCCATCGTTATTGAAACCGTAGGGGTACGCCATGAGATCGAACTGTCCCACACCCTTTCCTTCAAAGCTGTAATCGTACAGATCGATCAAGTAAAAGGTGTGAAGGAACTCGTGTGTCATGACACCCATTTTGGCAGGATTGGCATCACACGTCGTATCTAGTGCACTGGCAATCATGTACCCCTCCACACCGTACGCGCCATCAGCACTGCGCCATCCGTTACTGTCGGAAAAGGCATGCGACCAGATACGATCAAGGTATTCTCGTCCATTGGTACAGTCCTGTCCACCCTCTTCGGCAGCATATCCACTGTGCAACACAATCAAATTATCCAGTAGTCCATCATTATTGACGTCGAATCGACTCCAATCCCAGTTGGGATCATTGTCAAGATTATCCAATAAAGGCCAGTACGATTCTTGAAAAGCCGCTACGCGACCAGATTGTCCAAAGGCGTAATGGTATTCTGTCTTGTCCGTGGTCTGCCACGGTCGGACTTCGAAAAAGACATTGTAATTACCGTACGAATTCTTTGTTTTCGTGCACATGTATGTAACGATGATACACAGAGCAATATGAGAGCATCGAGCGCAAAAAAAAAAAAGAAGAGTCAGAGTGATGAGAGTGGAAGCTATACTATAGCAATACGTCTGGATTCTACTCTGTTCCATTCCGGTACAGCGAATACAAAGGTTTTGTATGTCTGTGTTCTACCGACATACTGACGACCGCGTACAATCAATCAAACAAACAAACACAACGTAAACAGAGAGAAATAAATAGAAACAGCACGTCGTCGTCGCAGTAGCCCGTACCTGTATCAACCATTTTCGTATTCTCAAATTCCACAGTATTTGGTATTCGTACGGTTCAGGTAATTGTCGATTCTGATGATCCGTAAATCTCACAAGCAGTACCAGTACGTTGAACGTTCCAACACGAGGATTATGAACTGGTGGGACAGTAGTAGTCGCTTGTTCTTCCTCTTCTTCTTGTCGTTGTTGTTGTTGTTGTTGTTGCAGCCATCGATCCGCTTGTTCTACTAATGTCTGATTGTATTCTTTCAATAACATTTCGAGTTCCTCTAACTCTTCTTCTCTTGTCGGTGGTCGTTCTTGTCCAGTGGTGGTATAAGATTGTACAAATTGTTCCATAATCTTTTGAAATTCCATTTCAGAATCCTGTGATGACACACCTCCTAATCCACCACCATCACCATCACCAGCTTCTTGTTGTTTTTGTTGCTGTTGCTTTCGTTTGTCTTGCATCAATTGTCGTTGTATATTTCGATGATTCTGTTGATACCGATACATGGATTCATCGGCTGCCAAGCATTCCTCTCGAGTTAAATAACGACACATTTCGGGATGCAATGCTTTCGTTGTTGGAATACGGGTGTTGTTTTGTTTACTGTTGTGATGATGATGATGATGATGATGATGATGGCTTGATACGGGTTCGTACGTAGAGGCCAGATCTGTACCTGGTTTGGGAGGGACAAAGGCACGAACTGGAGTACTTGTCGTACCCAAGAGGAGGTACGCCATCAGTAGCAACCATCCACTAGTAATCATGTTTTCTTTATCTGAAACCAATGATCTCATTTTTCCAAGGCTGTCCCTTTGTTTGTTCCGTCTAGTGTAGTACGGTAGTAGACGAGTAGAGTAGACGTTGAGGATTTTTTGTTTGTTTGGTGTGATGATGGGGAATTGATTGCCAATATACAGTAATAGATCGATGCAGTGGAAACTGTAACATAGATTTCAGATACGAATCTCCAGACTCTCCTTTCTTTTGGTTGCTACGTTGCTACAGTAGATTTTATTGTTATTATCTGCATTAGTTGTTGTAGTGTATTGGATGAGTGCTCTGTAAGCTTCTTGCATCAATTTATTGAAGCAATCGTGTAATTCATTTATTTGGCGTGACATTGAATAAAAATTGTTGGAATTAACTACTGAGTGACTCTACTACAGTAGTCCCCCCCCCTGGTAGCTGCTATCGAGTACCGTAGTAGTAGCGGTACGGTACGTACTTTACGATCAGGCATACGACAAAATGTCTCTTTCTTCAATGGGTTTTTAAAAAGCCAGTTTTTTTTTGTCGACGAATTTTACTCGTGTTATTGAGAAGGCATTAATACTGTGAACATACCTGCTACCAAAAAATAAGACTACAAATAATACTGTAGAGCTTGTACCTGGGGGGTCTACGTGGAGAAAACTTATGCCAGTACCCTGTACTACAGTTATAAGTACTAGACTAGCTAGTGTAAATAAATATCACAATTTACTAATACCAGGTAACATCTGAGTTCCACGAATAGTCACGATGTGTATTCACGAACATTATTATTTTTCAATGAATGCTACCAGGTAGACTACTATTTTTTGGTAATACTTTTACTAGTGGTTAATCGTCCCACTAGGAAACTAGGATATCCTAGTCCCCAAACGAATACTGGAAGGTTTGCATCACCCAAACAACACACCCCAGCATCCAAATAAACTACTCTATCTTGTAGTAGATCTCGTTGAGAGCTTTCAAATAAGCTATTGATGGCTTGCTAAGGACTAATACATCAAGAGTTATGTATAAAAGAGTAGGACTAGGATATCGAACTAGACAACCAGTAATATATAGCAGCAAAAAATGAAAAAGCAGTGGCAACAACACCACCACTCTCATCATGTCCAATACACCCCTGTAATCATCATCATGGTGGCTAGTACTAAATCACAGCCGAATACGAACACCTTGTTGCAGTAGTAATCCTTGATGAACGTCGTGGCTGCAAAGAGATCTGCTTATCCTTGGGTACGGCTGTATTCTTGTTAAACATGCCTGAACAAGCAAAGACCTCATCATCA
>Ga0210036_1000560_pt1 | contig 44401 bp, 34 predicted proteins | sample CryGeymeta201515_FD_185469 | JGI IMG/M metagenome (GOLD analysis project Ga0210036, IMG submission 185469) | Groundwater microbial communities from Crystal Geyser aquifers in Utah, USA - Crystal Geyser metaG 2015-15 (SPAdes) (version 2) | ecosystem: Environmental > Aquatic > Deep subsurface >...
TTTGCCCATTTTTTCGTCAAACACTGTCGACAGCATCCAGTTCAATTTGATACGGAAGAATTTGTTCAAACTATATGGCAATGAATGATAAAAATTAAAAATATTAGAGATGACGACGACGTGCACCCTATATATTTTCATTGTTTTTAATTGTTTTTTTTTTAATGCTTCCTACACACCTTAGTACATCTTTTGATTTTAACGCACACACATAATTTGCACACACTTTTTTTATTTTTTTTCTCGTCTCCGTCGTTCTGATGCCAGTTTCCAATTTGTTGTGGACAGTAGTCTAGTAGAAAACGTTTGTGTTTGTATGTGTTCTGTTTTTACGACCGGTCTCGCGGCTCATCCAATCACCCCTCTTTCGGCACCAATGTATTTATTTATTAGTATTTGCGTATCGATGATTGGTCGAAACATTGCGGTTCCATTATATTTTTGCCTCCAAAAAAAAGATGATCTACATTTTTTCTTTCTTCTTCTTCTTCTTCTTACTGCGACGACTCCACAATAACTTCTGGTGATGTCATCATACTATTCTGCATTCGCTCTTGTCGATTCTTTTGAATGGATTCCAAACGTTGCTTGTATGCACCACTATCTCGTTGTTGTTCTCGATTGAAGGTTGTACGGGTTGGAGGAGTCGAGATTCGGTCGAACGTTCGTCCTCGTCTTGCACCCAAATCATCTCCATTTCCTCCTCCTCCTCCTCCTCCTCCTCCTCCTCTGGGTGTAAAGAGTGATCGTTGTTGCGACAATGATGGTGATCCAGGACTCATGGGCTCTTTTTGGTTTCGCAGTGCTTTTTTTGCCCTGGGAGTACTTGCCCGTGCAGACGTTTTTCCGTATTGTCTAGCAATCTCTTTCACGAGATTTTCATTTGGCGGCTGCTTCGACGAAGGCTGCTGCTGTTGCGGTGGAGATTGCACCAAGGAGCTAGGCCTTTCATTAAGGACGTTATTTGGGAAAAGAGTCCATGTGTTGTCCAAAGGAGGGTCGTGGAAATTTACAGATCTTTCCATCCTTTTCTCAGAGCTACTATCCCTTCCGGAAGGAGATGCCTTGAGTCCAGAGACGAGCTGCTGCTGAGATTGTACTTCTTTGGTTAAATCCTCATTGATGGAACTTTCGAGAACGTGACGAAACTGAAGCTGTGTACTTGTGGCAGTATCATTGTTGATGGGACTTGCAAGGAGTTGCTGAGACTGCAGCTTTCTGGTGGAATCCCGTTTGATGGGACTGCCAAGCGGAGATTGCTGGGGCTGCTTTTGTATCTTCTTTGCAGAACATTGTTTGATAGGACTAACGTAAGGGTTTCCAGAAATGAACGAATTCTGCGCTTTCATGCGACCTACAGCGGTCATAGGCTTATCATCATCCGACGTATGACCGATGTCCCAGAAAAATTTGGGCTTGCTGATGGACCCTGTTGGGCTCTCAAATAGCTGCCTTGCAGCTTCAACCGAGGGTCCAGAGCTTCTGTATTGTTGTTCTTGCTGCTGCTGATTCGCTTTGTCTGCCGAATTGCTTAGCTTGTTGAGTTGCTGTTGCTGCTTCTGCTGGGGCTGCTGTTGCTTCTGCTTCTGCTGGGGCTGCTGAGGAGGAGGCGGCGGTGGCGGCGGTGGCAGCTTGTTTGCTGGTTTAAATGGGCTATGAAAGTCTTGCGTGGTCTCCGGGCCAGTAGGAGCACGAGCGGGTAATGGTGTCTGGTCTCTTTGATCTAATTTGTTTGTCCTTGTAAGTTGAGCTTCCTTTGTCTCATTGTGAGGCTCCTGAAATTGCAGGCGCTTTTTCTCCTCGAAATTCTCAGATTTTGCAAACTTGACTTGTTTGCTGCTCTCTGACTTGCTGTTGCTACTTCTGTCAGGAGCAGTGGCGCAGTGTTCCTGTTTATTTTCCCAATTCGTGGGACTGGCGAATTGCACTTGAGTGGTGATGTTGTCTTTCGATGTAGCAATGGATGGAGGCGTGGGAGGAGGATCCGGAATATGATCTTCCTCATCTTTGATCGCCACTTCTACGGACGAACAACGGGTGTTTCTTGGTGTAGAGATGTCTTGGCCAGTTTTTTTATCACCCGAAGACATCTCATTCTTGTTGGAAGACGACGAATTCGCTTCCTTCTTTGTCTCTTCATGTGGTTCGGTGGACACACTTTTTTGCTGCTGCTGCTGCTGCTGCTTTTGAAACGCGGCAAGCGTTTCACGAATGGCCGACAATTCGCTTCTCAAGAATTTTGCTTCCGTAGCGAATGCCTCTTTTTGCCGAGCCAATTCGTCAATGGTTGTCTGTTGTTGAGATCTTTCCAATTTCCATTTACCGAACAAATCTTGACACTCGGAAAGCTCACGACGGTACTGATAGTTTTGCAAGGACATTTCCTTCAAAGTGGCCTGTTGTTCTACAAGTAATTGTTGCATAGACACAGGTTTCTCCATGAGAGCAGTCCCTTTTGCCGCGACAAGCTGCTGGGAATTGCCGTTCGCATCTTCAATATTGCAACTATCTTCGGCGTCTGCCGTCTCATTGGCATCGACATCGGCATCGGCATCGACATTGGCATCGACATCGGCATCATCGTCAGACATGACTGAAACTAAACGATCTCCAACACTAGGATAGGCTGCTGCCGCATCCAAAATGTCCAGCTTGGGTTGTTGTTGCCTGTCTTGACTTGTCGCAATAGCAGTCGTTGAGTCATGCGTGTGTGTCATTATCATCGGCGTCGGCGTCGTCGTCGTCGTCGTCATGCCTTGTTCATATTCCATTTCTCGCTGTTCGGAACGATACAATTGCTCTTTCATGGCTTGTTGAATCCGTTGATCTATCGCTTCTCTCATTCGTTGCTGTTCTGCAATTTTCTTCTCCTTTAGGGAAGTACCTGGATTTTTCAAAAACGCCAAGATTTCCTTGGTTCTGGAATGACGACTCGTATTGGATTGCGATGATGTCGAAACGGATTCCGCTTGAATGTTCTTCGAATGATAGTATTGTGGTTGTTGCTGACGAAAGACGGAAGGATCGAATTCCACCGTGGTAATAGCATCCTGGTTGTCCAAGAGCATAATGTCACCTCCCGTAAATCTGAGTGGGTCGTTTTCATCATCGTCGTCGTCGTCATCATCGTCTTCATCATCATCATGGTCATGACTGGAAGTTAAGATACTTGGAATGTTTTTCCACTGTTGTTGCTGCTGTTGTTGCTGTTGTTGACTATTGCTCATGGACGATGCTTGAGAAAAGGAATCCATAGACGATTCTTCTACAACGGCAGGCAAGGAAGTACGCCACTGAGTATGCTGAAAAGGATGGTTACTGCTGTTGCTGTTGCTGCTGTTGCGATTGGGTTTCTGCAGATTGAAGGTCGTGGTAGATGTCGTACTACCACCACTACTAGTATTCGTGGTGTCATTTGTCTGGGAATTCTCGTCACCTGTGTGCGTTGTTTCTTGTACGGCAGAGACGGGATCAAATTGCGCTACAAATTCAGCGTCAACAACCTCTACATTCTCCATCGTAGCATCTGTGGTGTCGTTGTTGCTAACGTTGTTGCTAACGTTGTTGCTAATGTTCTTGATATTGTTATTGTTATTATTGTTTTCATCACCACTGATACTTTCACTGCAACTTTCGGTATCCATTTCCATACTAGAAGCGGTCATGTGTTCATAAAAAGTATGCTGCTGTTTGAATTTGTTCAATATTTTCAACGACGAGCTGTTCGTGTTGTAATTATTGGTATTGTTGTTGGTATTGTTGTTGTTGTCACCGGTGGGACTGGTAAGAGGACTCATACAAAGAGTTGTACTTCCAGCATGAAGTACCGTCAAGCTACCAAGTTTCTTGGTCTTGTTATTGTTCTTGCCTCCACGCAGCAGTAGTTTGGTTATGATACCTTGACCACACATGGGAGATTGCGAGACACCACCATTTTGATTGTACAAGTTGAAACTTGCTGGTAAGTCCTGCAACTGTTGTTGTTGCTGCTGTTGAATGCGGGGCAAAGGTGACGACGAAAACGACGACGACGACGACATGTGTGCGTGTTCTCGCTCGTCCTTGTGAAGGAATGGAGGGATGGAGCTGTTTGTTCTCTCTCTCGATGATATAGGATATAGGTTATAGGGTTGCTGAAACTTATTATTAAAAGTGGCTAGTTTCTTTCGCAGACAATTTTGGAAGAGGTTTTTACTGCTCTGTTACACTATTACAGTATTACGCTACTCTCGCGCGTCGCTCTTTACTTCCTCCAAGGAAACAAAACTAACTGTCTGTATTATGATGTATTATGTACGAGTACTCGCCAATCCACTTGGAAAAATCAAGAAATATTATGCAACAACAAAAATGAGACTTTTGCAAGATTTGAATTTGGCGACGAGCTAAAAAAATCAAACGTTTGACAAAGCGCGCACACTTATTACCAGTACCACAATATAGTTAGTCCTGTTCAATACGTGACTTGGTTAAACAGACGCAGGCGTTGCATACCGTACATCCAAGGTCAAAAAAAATCTTTCCCTCTTTCCATATTTTTATTACTCCTATTATTTTCAATTTTCAATACTGCCCCGTTTTGGACTCTACACCACTCTACAGCTCCAACACAATCGTTCTTGACACGGATCTATTTTCCGCTCAACTACTACTAATAGCTACAGTAGCTAGTAGGAGCCACAACAATTACTCTACCTCACATACACAAAGACAACAACAAGATAGTATCTCGTCAACATGGATAATTCTATTGTCATTGGTGCTATCGTCACTGGTATCCTCGTATGGTTGGGTGGTCAATTTGACAATCATTTGTGGCGTCTCATTTGCATCTACGTGACCATGTATGGAGTGTTGCCTCAGCTGGACCTGTACGCTTCGCAGCACTGGATTTTGCGAGGATTCCTGGCATTGATTGTTTCGGCAGCCATACTGTACATTCCTCATTTACGTCCGAAACAAAAACGTGGTGGATGTGTTGTTATTACAGGATGTGACAGTGGTATGGGACAAGCAACGGTCGTATATTTGGCCCAAACCAATAATAATAACAACAACAACAATAATAATAAGAATGCCAAGGGAAGGTACGACAAAATCTTTGCGGCGTGCTTTAATGCCAAGGCAGCACAGACTCAATTGGAAGAAATAATTTCCGACAAGAAGGTCTTGGAACAAATTCAAGTGATTGCATTAGATGCTACCAAAGATGAAAGTGTCAAACAAGCCGCCAAGACTGTAGAAACCTTTCTCAAACAAAGTAGTTCGTACTTGGCGGGTGTGATTTGTTATCACGGAATTGCCTATAATGGTCCCTTGGCTTACATGCCACTCCAATTGTTTCAAACACAAATGGAAGTTAATTTTCTTGGCAACGTTCGCATGGTGCAAGCCTTTTTACCGCTGTTGCGTGCAATGGATGTCCCACAAGCCAGCAATAGTCGGCGTATGGTATTTACGGGAACGGGAGGTGGACCATGTTCGCCTTGTCCTCCTTTATTGAGTGCCTATATGTGCAGTAAATTTGCTGGTGAAGCCATGGCCCAATCTCTCAAACAAGAATTGTACATGACACAAGGGAATGGACCTAAAATTGAAGTTTCGGTACGTAACTTTTTGTGTTTGGTAACGATTCACGATTTTTATTGGACTAATACTGACAGCTAAATATATCTATACTTGCATGGTATGTTATATCCTCCAAACTAAAATCGTAACATTTTCCAAAATCAACAACCTTTTGTTGCACAGGTCATTAATCCTGGCTTTGTGAAACCAACACAACTCATGGCGGATGGTATAAAATTGAGCGAAAAAATGTGGAAATTATGCGAAGATCAACAGGGATCATCCATCGCTAAGGATACGTACGGGAAAATGATGGATCACTTTCACTACTACGCAGAATTACAACCTGGAACGCACGTGTCCGAAGTTTGCAAGGCCGCCGAACATGCTCTCACGGCTTACGTACCGCGATCGAGTTACAAAGTAGGTATCGATAGCAAGTTGGCGCCTATTGTGGGGATGCTTCCCACGGGTGTGCGAGAATGGATCGCACGACACGGCATCTACGGAATTCTCAGTCCAGCCAAAACGGTAGAAGGGTATAATGTTTAAAAAAGGAAACACGTACGTATTACAGTTATAGCTCTACTGGTAACTCTCTAATAAATGGACGACAAACTCTACAGTATTTATGCTAACTTCTTTTTACGAGAAAAGTTCTAGCAACGTAGTTGGGGAATTAACCAACGAACATTCGCTAGCTAGCTAGTAGTAGTAGCTGCTCTACTTACTTTTGCGCTTTCATCGTGGTCAAGTTTCCAAGGTTGGAGGAAATTAATATGACGTAATATTCATGACCCGTCGCACTCAAATCAGTCCCTCTCACGGCCAAGATTTGCGACATAACATGCACCAAACATAAACCCATGATGACAAAAATCTGTTTAACTCAAAAACCAAAAAAATGACAACCTCTACCAGTACTGCCACCGACACGTTTGTCTTGTATGTTGACCATCAGGACCATCCGGCTCCGTTGACAGAATGCTTTCACGCCACGGCCAGCCGCCGTCTATCCAGTACCGTTGATCGTCATGGTCGACCTTCCACTATTACCCAAGTCGATAGTGCCTATTGTCCTCAGTGCCTGTCCTTTCATGATGCTTCCTCGGCGGCTACCTTGGGTTACTGTTCAAACTGTGTTTCCTGTCCTCTGTGTTGCTCCGTGGTGTCGTGTGCGCCTTTGGACAGCGAGAACAAGACGTTGTTGGGGTTTGTTTGTGGTCAATGCGACTGGACTAGTCAATCATCGGGCTTGACTGTGCCCTTTATTACTGGTGGAACCAAGGAGGATGTGGCCCAAAGTGTCGACAAATTGACCGAGAGCCTTAACGAACTGCGACAAGCAGCCACCACGACTGCTGCCTTAGAACACTATCAACACCTCATTGCGGGATATGAAGGTCTCGTTAAAAAACCATTTTTGACCAGCAAGAAAGGTTCCAAACATCAATTATTCCAAAGTCGCAACGAAAAGGAGGACGGCGCTTGGTCCGTGGAAGCTTTGGAATCCGCTTTGCAAGAAAAGGCTGCCAAAAATATTTATAGCAACAATAATTTGTTTGAAAATGTGACGGTACAATACTTGGACCTTACCAATCCTCCGAAAGTATTGGAAAAACAGTTCCAAGACGCACCAGTGCGAGTCTTGACATGTCACAATGCTACTAATTTATTACTTCCACAACCCATTCCCTTAAAGTCGCGCAAAAGTCGACGATGTCGTGCAGAATTGGCTGAAGGAAAACCAGGAATTTTGGTCAAACCGAAATTAAATCCCTTGGAAGGAGATTCCTCCTTACGAACCGGGCACGGACAATGGTGGAAAAAGGTTGGTTACTGTTGCTGGTTTTTTGCGCCGTTGCAGTGTTTTGCATAGGATCGTTTGTCAATTAACACACGCACAAACACACATTTTGCTCTTTGTAACGTAGGACTCTAGTGCCTTTCATGTTATCCCCAAAGTACGAGTTGTGCAACATGCATTCCAACAACTATCAGAAGGCGACAAGAATAGACAACAAGCACATGCTTTTTTGATCAAGATTACTAATCCTACGTTGGGATTGGTGCGTTTGCAATTGGCTGTGTCGGAGTACCAAGGAGAGGAACGATATGCATGGAACGGTCACGATGAAACGCAACCAAAGAAGAATCCTCTCATGAACCATTTGTTAGTGGATACGCTAAGTAATCGATATGCCGACGTGTTACTGTTGACTCCAAGCAATGATGACAGCAGTATATCAGTCTCGGATGTTGCCGAATTAGAGTCGGCCGAAGATGCGATTGTAGATTTTGGTAAAGTTCGAAGGGTTCCTGATGTGGTCGGCAATTGGGATGGTCAAGATGTTTTATCGAAGGCAGCTTTCTCCGACATCGCAACAGAAGCAAACGTGTCATTTACGGCTCCACCGAAATTACTGGCCCAGCAATCAAGTGTGGCATGGTTTGAGGTATTATGCGCTTGCACAGCTCCCTCTGAGAGTCGTGTCTTACCTGCCATTCCCTTGGCACTTCGAATAGAAGTAGGCAATGGGTCATGGGAGTCATCTCTCATCAAGGCCAAAGAAATGAAAGGCGAAGCTCCTGACATATCATCTTTTGACATTGTCTTGACCTGGCAACAAGAAAAGTAGAAGTAGCCATCGTGTGATAGCAAGCTTCCAACAAGCTAAAAATTCAAAATATTTTCCACAGGATTAGGTTGTTTCATTGAGGTATTGTTTATTTTTCATATCTGTTTACTATTCTACGAGATGTAATAAATCTCAGAGCATTGGTCACCTGCCATGCAGCAGCTACAATCGGAGACAGAGCTCTACCTAGCTACTACTAGAGTACTAGCTAGTAGTACTCGGAGTAGTAGGCAGCTGCATGGGGAGTTCTTGAGAGAATCCCAAAATAAATGGCAAATTATTTTTATTAAGGTCTAGCTAGCCAAGTCATGACACATTCGTGACAGGACGACCCTAACTCTAGTGTTTTTTAAAGCACTTGGACGTTGATGACTTTTTCGAAGCCAGCAAAATGACTGATCGAAATCTTAGTTCAATTGGGCTCGTTTATGCTTGTCGCTACAAGCTACTAGAAGGTTACAATCACTACAATTTCTCCTTGAAACCTTAGCAAAGTCCTCTCCGTATCCATTACACAAACACTTTCTAATAGATAGGTAACAAAAAGAAGATGAGTTCGTTTAGTGATGAAGAATTAACAGAAATAAAAGAAATATTTGGATACTTTGCCCCCAAGGATTCTGACAAGATGCCGTCGGAGTCTTTGGGCACTCTGTTACGTGGCCTCGGCAAGAATCCCCTGGAATCGGAAATTGAAGCCATGCTCAAAGAGAACGGTTCGGACACGGTAGACTTTGCTACCTTTCTGACCTTTATGGAAAAGCCGTTGCGTGAAAAGAAACAGTTTAAAGAAAAGGATATTGTGGAAGCTTTTTCGGTTTTTGATGCCGATGAAAGTGGTGTCATTGATAAGAATGAATTGCGAAAGATTTTGTGCGATTTGGGCGAACCCTTTAAGAGTGATGAATTTGAACTCTTTATGAGTGCCGCTGATCCCGAAGGAACTGGTAAAGTGAGTTACAAAGAATTCGTAGCAGAAATGATGTCCAAGAAGAAGGAGAAGGCAGATGACTAATTGATGATGACATCTGATATGTACCTTCTGAAGAGTACTCTTGTGGGATCATGATGGAAGGATGGCCTTGTCCTAGCTAGACTAGTTCTCTTGTAATGACCAACTGACAGAAGAACTCAATTACGACTTTATCATACTACTCTACTTCTCATATTTTACAACATATTTAGTCTACAACAAGATCTGTAGCTCCCCAGCTGGCTATTTGCTGTACAAAAGCATCGCCAAGTCTATCATCCCATTATAATAAATCCGTTTGAAACATCAGAGGATGACATTCTAGAAAGAGTCATAGCAAAAGACAAAGCTCCCCCCCCTCTGTTCTACACGCTGATAGTGTCCTATTCGATGCAGGAGTTTGACCAAAGTGTGTAGACTACTCGTAGCCCATTACTCGTACGAACGATATTTTCCAACATGCCGTAACTTACTACGCAATGCAAAATCATTACATTTCACATTCTTCAACACGTTCAGTATTCCTCTTCGAGGAGCTACTGAAGTCTACTCTAGCGAGTAGTCTCTACTAGTACAGCAGTACCAGACGAGAATTACTCGAGTACAATACGTAGTACTCCTAAATACGAGTAGTAGTAGTAGTCTAGTAGTAGTTCTGTACTACTACTACTAGCTACTTAGACTACTAGTACTAGCTAGCTAGTACCTATTCAATCAATAAACACGGTGGATCTAGTGTGCGTTGCTAAGAGTAGGTCGAGGCTCCTCCTGGCGTAGCTCCTCTTCCGAAATCCCACACCTCAAAACATCGAGTTTGCTATTCATTCGCAGCAACACACCTTTCAAGTTAATTCGTAAGGTACTGCTACAATAGCACAGGGCATTGTATTGTTTCCAACTCGCTCACTACTAGAGAGCTAGATTGAAGAACTTGCTTAACGTTAAACCTGTTGCAGTTCACTCAAGAGCAAAACTACTCCTACCGCTAAAAATTCTCACAAAAAATCAACTGAATCAAGGTGCAGTGAATTTCTTCGGGGTTTTCACGTTGCAAAATTCAACACGATTTACTTTCTCGGAATCAATACATCTTCTTTCCGCAAATCAAGATCCCTAAAAGCAAATCCAATTAAAAAATTAAAATAAGTGAAAGCCGTCATCAAAATTATGCCGGTCCTTTACGAAGGTGAAATTCAAATTCCATTCGATCCGACCGATCGTGATGTTGTTTCTACTAAATTGCGCCATTGGACCTTGACGCATCCTGGAACGTTGGAATATGGTCGATTGTTGAACGAGTTTGTAGAGCACAAGCTTCCCAACAATCCCTCGACCATTAGCGAGCTCAAGGAAGCTGCACAAGAAATTATTGATATTATTCAGTTGGATCGAGGAGGTCGCTTTTTACGAATATCGGCCGATGCTGGACACGAACCCAAAGTGTGCATCTTAATGACGCCCAAAGGCATCATGAGCAAGGTCCAGAGTGCCCTCAAGGGCAAACAAACGGCACTGTTAAAAAAGCAGGGAATATTTGTGCCACAAGGACCAAAGACGCTGGGATTTACGACTCCCTTGGAAACACCTTCCTGTCGTAATGAGGGAGAAAAAAGAAAGGCAGCGACAGAAGAACCCACAGCAACCACACCTACTACTAGTATCAATACTACTACTGCGACACCCAAATCCAAACGCAAGAAGCTCGGTCATTCCAATTCTGGCAACACGACACCTCGTTATCCCAAACATGTTACCAAACTCTACAAGGCTATCATTCCTACAGACACTTCCAGTACTACAACACCCATTACAACTAGTAGTACGGACAAGAATAAGGAAACCAACAAGGAAACAATGGTTGTTCCCAATTCCAATATTCATCCCTATGCACTCGAGTTGATTGGTCACGTGTGCAATTTTAGAAACATTGCATGTTTGGATAAACCATTGCCCACCAAGTATCAATATCCGGAAGATGAACCCGAAAAGGAACGCTTGATTCGAATGCAGGTATGCTTTTTTCTTTCTTTCTTCTTCTTCTTCATAAAATTTACATTCATTTTCGTGCGTTTGTATATGGACTTTCATATGATACTAATGACGTTGCCATCTATAACAATACTGCTCCCCATACCCCCACCACCTTCTTCTTCCTCATCACATCTCCATCTCTCTCACTCTCTCTCTCTCTTTGTAGTTGCGACACCGATTTTATTGTGCCGCGGCCATTCGAATGACGATTACGACCTTTGCACGAAAGTTGGTAGAGGACGTTTGGGGAGGAAAACTTGTTGTGGAAGACAATACGAAACACAAGGAGGCTGACGAAGATGATGATCCGTACGTGACGGATAAGGGTTATCAACATCGTGCCAATCTCTACTTTTATTCGGGAGAAGATGACGGTAATGATCAAATTCCACCCAATGCTGTACCATTGGAAGTTCCTCCAACGCTTCATTCGTCCACCGCTACCCAACAACAGCAGCAACAACAGCGCCGTGAATACTACCACGAAGATCAAAGCAGTAGTGGACGTCGTCGGCGAGCCTCGCAAAAATTCATGGACGCTCTCGACGAAGATCCAGAAGGTTTGGAAGGAGTGTACCGCTGGGGCGGTAGAATTATGGGTGGCGGTGGAGACGAATTCTTCGATTCGGCAGAGGGCCCGGATGACTCACTCCAAGACAAGACTCTGCCAAGCTTGCACACGGCCTTTAGCCATTCTACCACGGGAGGCAAGAAAAATCCTGCCTATGGTGCCAAGAAACGAAAGAAGCAAAAGAAAGCCAAACCAAAGGCGTACAATCCACCTCCTGCCGCATACATGGGCATGCCCAAGACTCCCGGTAAAGGACGGAGTCAACCTCGATCGGGTTGCTTTACCTTTGAAGACCGACAGGTGCAGATGAAGGAATTTTTCGAAATTCATGGTCATCTCAAAGTTCCAACCGCCAAGCAAGGAATTTATTACAATCTGGGTGCTTGGTTGGCAGCACAAAAGTCACTTTATCGCAAGGGCGGACTCAAATCGGACCGACTCAAGGTATTGCGGGAGTTGGGTTGTGTTGGGTTCGGTGGTCCTGCTGGATGATTTTGCACCGAATGAAGCGATCTTTGGACGGATAGCCAAGCAACTGTGGTTAATAATCGATAGAACGTCGCTGCTTCTGACTTTCCAGGTTGCCGCCACTGGCCCTCCCGCTCATCTCCTGCTCCAAAAATGCATCTATATTACATGGTTCATCATAGGTCTTCACTACATTCTAATACGTTAAAAATTAGTGTTCATGTGTCATTTTGTTCAAATTCTGCATGGATAGGTTTGGATAGGTGTCAGGTTTGTTTGCTATTAGTCCTTGCTTATCCTTTTCTGTATCAGCACGACATGTTTTGTCGGGAGCGCGAGAAGTACCTCATGGAGTCACCGCTGGACGGCTGCACACTTTTCTTCCCAGAATTCAGCGTTCCTTTGAATGCCTCGCGTCGGATGCTGGTAATCCTTTACTCTACTCGACAGCATAATTTTCTATCTCCGGTACCAGTGCGTCGCAAAATTGAAATACAAGGACAAAACACCTCTTTCAAACGTAGAACGAAAGCCGCGCTTTCGCGATCGATTCCACTCTCGGTTAATAATTTTGAACGCCACATCCTCGTACGGTGGACCAGCATGAAAGCGCAAGATACAAAATTCGTCCGAATCTGCAGGTTCCAAGAAATACTGAGGCGTCCGGGTAGGATCGATAAGATCGGGATAAAAGATATTGAATTTGTATCCCTGGACAGTCTTTGGCGGGGGATTGTCGTGATCGTAGTGCGTTTGATTGTACTTGTTCCAATCGTACCCCGTCTTGACACGGTTAAAGTAGCGAGGCTTACGGGGACGGTACTTGTCTTGCCAGGAATAACTCTGTGCGTGAACATCAATTTCATCTGTAAGTCCCAATTCTTCTTCGAGGTTGCCAAAGTTGGGTGCAACATTGGTGGGAACCATTTGCCTCTGATCGGTGTCGCCAGCAGTAGCTTCTCCAGCTTGTGCCGCGTCATCGTTCGTTTCTTCTGCTGTTCGCTTGCTGAGCTCTTCCTTCTTGAGTTCAAGTTTATCCAACTGGCGCACCAGCATCTTACTGTGAAATTCTGACAATTCCATCTTGGCCAAATGGACAACTAACTGCTCCAAAACAGTTTTCCAATAATCACGATTTTGAGTTTCCTCAACACCAAACCCAACTCCAGACGTGGCATAGTCTCGCAGTTTCTTTTCCACTTCTAATTTCATCTGGGTGAGATCCGAATATGACTGTCCTTGAAAAATGCTTTGTACATCCGCAACCATTTTTGCGTGTGATCCATCCTTACCGCCCGTTTTCAGATACTGAATTTCATCTTCGGCCACAATCTTGAGAGCGTCCCAATACCTGAGTACAGAGTTATTGTGATCATCCTGTAATCCAACCTGGCCAGCGGATGCCTCACGTTCCAAACTCGTAAAGGCTTGAATATCTACCAGCAATTCTTCCAGTTCTGCCTTTTTGAGTTCCTTCAGCAAGTTCTGTGGTTCTTCCAATTCTGCCTCTAGTGCCTCCAGTGCATTCAAAGCATTGTAGCGTTCTTGATATTTAACAGATCCTCGCGCAGTGCGATCTTCTTCCGACAGTCCGAACAACAAGAGATTCTTTGCCAACACATCAATGGGTTTTTCGCGTCCCTCTACCAATCGAATTGCCGATCTTTGTCGCTGTTGATTCAAATGAAATTCTTCTTCCTTCCGGGCCCATTCGTCGTAGTTTTCCAATTCCTTCATGCGAGATTCTTCGGCTCGGATGCGTTCCATTTCTTCGAATTGCAATTCTCGATCTCTACGGCGCTTGCGAACCTTTTCAATCTCTTCAAAGACATTCTTCTTATCGGCGGGTGCTTCCTTGTTAAGTGCGGCCTTTTCCTCTTTCTTCTTCCACGTAAAGGTTTCGTGCAGATTGGCATCGTTAAACGGATTTTCTTCTGCCGTGTAGCCAAATTGGGCCTGAATCTTTTGGGCACGCTTTTGGGCCTTGCGTTCCCGCCATTCTTCCAAAGATTCACCTCGAGCAGCTAGCTTTGCTAGAAGTTTCTGATTGACCACCTTTTTTGTGGTGCGATGGTTATCTTCCGATTCCGAAGACGACGAATCAGAAGAAGACGACGACGATGAAGGGGAGTAATCCTTCTTCTTTCGCTTTTTGTGGCGAGAATCTTTACGGCGGCGGCTTTTGTGCTTCTTCTCCTTCTTTTTGCTGCTCTTATTGTGGCGACGACGACGGTGGCGATCACGTGCATCGTCGTCATTATCTTTTTCGGAATCGGTACCACTATCATCGGACGAAACAGACGAGTCTCGTTTGCGGCGTTTCTTGTTTCGTTCTTTGCTGGATTTATCATCATCACGACGTTGGTGGCGGCGGTGATGATGACGTTGACGTGAAGATTCTCGACGTTCTTCATCGTCATCGTCGTCACCTTCTCTGTGCTGCTTGCGCTTGTTGTCGTCATCCTCCTCACGGTTGTCGTGGTCCTTTTCGTTTCTGATGCCACTGCTGTTGCTACTAATACTTTTGTGAAGACGATCACGCTCAAGGCTGTCACTGTTGTGGCTGCCCATTTCCTTCAATTTCCTTCAATCTAAATTGACTTGAATAGTTGTTAGTTATTGAGTGGATAAACTTGAACCGTTGTGATATTGATGATGAAGTAAGTTGTACTCGAGTAGTTGTTTGGTTGTGCTATTGTGATTGGTGAACGTTTGATTGGCTCACATAGCTACGCACACCGGAATATGTATGTAAATTGTAGAGGTCTATTCAGTTTCGAGTTATTTTAACACAGTTAAGGTTATCATTGAAAGTCAAAAGATGCTATGGAATTTGTCATGGTTTCGCTGGGAAAAAAGGTTTGGTGATGAGTTTTCTTTGGGATGAGGCAGTGTACAGTAGAAAGTAAGTTGACTTGGCTCTTTGAAACTCTTCTGTCATTCTGCATGATGGTAGATTGGACTGCCCCAAGTGTTAAATGGGCTCTTTGTCTTTCGATCATGGCAGTTTAACCTATTAGCACTGCGGTTCATACTCATCACAGCCACCATACTTCAACTGCATCACTTTAAGTAACTGTACACAAGTCGAGCATGTCTCAGGCAAATATCACCCAAAATAATAAATTGTCCTTGTCGTCTCATCTCGGTTCAAACAGGTATTCGAATTGTGTAACAAAAATGAAACTGACCACCTTGCGATGCAAAGATCGTGAAGAGTTTCAAAAACGAATGTCCTCCTTTCTTGCACATACTTGACCCAGAAAATTTTCAACCTTGGCTTTACACTCCCTGTGACTGGATAGCTGGGCTGTTGCTGGTAACAATCTCAATCGTCATGGGAACCAACGCTGTCCTCTGCAATACACTTTTGGAAAATCACAAACGTCCAATGCATTTCCCCAAACTTGCAACAATTGTATTCAAAGCCAATTTGTCACTTTTTCCACCCGCACATATCCCTCGCAACGAAATGTGTTTTCGTATTCATCATCTTGAAAGGAATAGGACCATTTCCAGCTCCTACAGCCATTGTCCTGTTCATCATTTTGTTTCACCTTACAACGATCATCATCATCAATATACAAATGTGCCAGCATGCGGTAAATGTTCTCTGCCATAATATTGGCATCTGCTAAAGATGTGTAGAGTTCCTTTTGTTGTGTCGGCGGTATATGCACTTCGGCCTCACGGTACATTTTTTCTGTCGCACGTACGTCCTCCCCATAGCAGTCCTCAAATGCTTCGTATCCAAATTCTACAATCGTGTGACTGGCCTTCCAACACACTTTGTAATGAGTGGCATGTTGGTCGCCATCACTTTTCTTCTTCTTCTTGGTTTTGGATTGCGGTTCTGCTGTTCGATGGGGTATTTGACTGCTTTGAAACTCTTCCAACCACAGTGTATTGTACTGCTGCAACCAGTGCGTAACTTCATGATCGTCCATGCTTTCTTCGTCTCCATCATCAAACTGAATTTGCCAAGACTTTTCTTTCGTTTTCTTGTCGCAGTTAAAGCTTTTGACAGTTCCATAAAACCACTTTTTTATTTTGCCACCAAAGGGCTTGGCGACTCGGGCTCCGACGAATTTCTCTCCGTTCCAATCTGAGACAACAGTCTCTGCATCCTCAATTAAATTAGCGTCATGAATTGGTAAAGAATAGTTTTCACTCTTACTGGGTTTAGCATTCTTAAATGACGAGGGGCTCGATGAGGAGGAGGCAGAAGTCTTCTTCTTTTTCGTCAGAGTCGCGACGCCTTTATGGAGACTCCCTTTCGATTGCTTTGCTTTGTTGCTGCTCATCCTAATAAAGATGTGGCTGGAAAGCAAGTATCAGACAGATTTCTATCTTCTAGCTGCGCAAATCAAATGGATTGCGAGAAGAACACCCGTATACATGTGTTCTACTTCGATCATAATATTCTGGTTGAGATGAGAAAAGGAGCGGTCTCAGATCAACACTCAAATAATTACAGTACGCCAGTATTATTTCGTTTCAGTTCGTCTTCTGTTTCTCATTGTTTTCTGAGGCTGGTGTGCGACCGAAGCAGCGAAAGAAATTTCGAGTAAATGTGCGATACAAATCTTCCCGAAAATCTTTTTCCAAGCTTTTTTTGCCTTGGTTCTCTTCTATCTTCTATCCCCTGACACTCACAACTGTTCACAATGTTACCCAAAGTTTAATGCTTCAGACGGCTAGTTTCGCCGATTGCTAAACTTAACGAATAAAGTACTTGACATCGAAAGAAAAGAATGCTGGTTCGTTTACACTTTCGATGTATTTCACGCAGAGGTTATTGCCGGTATCTCTCCTCGTCTTCAAAAGCGAGACCAAAACAACAAGTGACCCCGAAAGAAAGAGAAGATGGAGCTTGGGCACTGTTAGCAGCACTTGAAAAGGCCAAGGAAGCACATTTTAACAAAGTAGCGCGATTGGCCTCATCACTGGAAGTCTTGTTGCCCAATCATGATGGAACATTGGCTGCCAGCATTGAACGTCATCAACAGCATACCATTCTCAATGGAGAAGAACAATCACATTCTACTGATCCTGCCTTTTGGTCGTTGCCCGAGATTGTTGCAGACCCTTCCAAACTTAACGGTGATACGGTCCGAACTATTCTGCAAGCGACGCGACAAGGACGTCGAGTGGATTTGAAAACCATCGAAGCGATATTAAAAGCAGCTACGGTCCACTTTCAGGCCCAGTCGGATTGGATCGTCAAGTTGCCACCTCTGCTGCCACAACAACAATTGACAGTTATTGGAGATTTGCACGGGTCTCTTAGCGACTTGGAGGCGGTGCTGGGATTGACCGGGGAACCTAATGCCAATAATGTGTTGGTCTTCAATGGAGATTTTGCCGACAGAGGTGATCATGGCATTGAAATTATATTGTTGGTGTCAAGCCTGTGTCTTGCGTATCCCGACTATGTTCACGTCAACAGAGGCAATCACGAAGACCTAACTCTCAGTATGGCGTACGGATTGGCCGCAGAAGTCCAACACAAATATGGAGCTCACTTGTTCCAGTCGAATCTGAGCCCTCTGCTGGATGCCTTGTTTCGATCTTTGCCATTGGTCACATTGATAGAAGGGGATGCCCTGATTGTCCATGCTGGACCACCTCCACCGTCGATGACTTTGGAGAGAATAGGTCATTATCTTCAAGATGATCATTCCCAAGGTTTCTCACGGACCATTCAAATCGAATCGAAACCGTCGAAAGAACAAAAAGCTCAAGAGATTATAGAAGCCTTGCTATGGTCAGACCCTATTGTGGACGAAGGAAAGTTGGTGGACTATCACGAGGACAACAGTGTCCACCTGTCAGGCTGGATTTTCAACGATTCGCGAGGAGCTGGTCGCCAATACGACGCAAGCATGATACGTCATGTTTTAGAACAGGGCGGTCTGCATCGTTTCATTCGCAGTCACGAAGTGGTACAACACGGATGTGAACGATACTCCATCGAGAGAAGTCTAAAAAATAATACATCCGCTGGAAACACGCCAAGCAATCAAAGTCAAAAGCCATTGGAATTATTTACAGTCTTTTCTGCTTCGAGGTATCCACACAAAGAAGGTTTCAATCAGGGAGCACTGCTTAAATTACTCCCTGACGGAAAACACACCGTGATTCGATATGCGACAGAAGAGGACGAGCCACGGGTTGGTTCAGTTTTCACCTCGTTTGACGAAGAAAATACGTGCAGTCCATTGTGCAAGGTAGATTCACTCTCAATTTTTCGCGCGCTGCGGCAAGTCGTATCGCCGCACAAATCCAGGCTAGTCGAGGCGTTGCAGCAGTTGCGAAGCGAACGACCATCCAAGCAAGTTCCGTTTCAAGAGGTAGCCGATACTATCATGGAAGTCTGCAAGTTACACGAGTCTGGAATTGACAAGCCTGGAGCTCGTTTAGCACTGGCCGAAGCGCTCTCCCTTTCATGTCGTGACAATCAAGCACCTGACACAATCACCTTGGACAAGTGTCTTGGCAATCTATTGCAAGAGGAGGAAGACGAAGATGATATTGAGTTTTTGCTGGAAACGACACCGTTCCTCCCTTGGCTCCGAGACGTCTTTGAAATGGTTGATGCGGACCACGATGGAGTATTGAGCCGATCTGAATGGCTGAAAGCAGTAGACAAGCTCAATTCTGATTTGCGCGAGGACCAAAAGCACATAGATGCCGAGAAAACGTGGAAGCTGTTGGATCGAGATGGGGATGGCGAAGTGGGTCTCAAGGAATGGGACGAATTGGGGAAGGTCTTGTCTCGATAACAAGCAGCACGAACGGTCTTGTTTTCCCATGCTAACATGCTTCCTATTGGCACCGAAGTGGGTTGTTGTGGTCGAGAAAAAAGCCCTCTGTTTCTAATGCGCCAGCCTTATTTAGCCAAAGGCGATAAGATATAAGATTGGAAGCTTTTCTTATCGAATGGCAAGGCTGGATAGTCAACACTAGTTTTCGAAAATTAATAAATGATTTTTCTTAATTCTTGTTGCAACAGAACAAGCACTGTAGTATACTGCCTTCTCCGGCCCAATCCGCCAATGTTGCACATACAGCTCCCAAAACAGTTCCTGAAGCAATAAATATCCAAAATCCCCACAAAAAGTTCCCTTCCACGAGTCCCGTCACGTCCTCCAGTTGAACAATATTTGAAGCTTCTTCCTGAACTAAATCTGTAAAGCTGCTGTCATTAATGATGGTGACAACAGAAATACAGAAGGACCAAGACACAATGGAGAGCGCAACCTCAATCCAATATGCAATCGACGCAATGGTATCGAAGCTTCCACCACAGCAACCGCAAGTGAGACACTGGGTGAAGCTTGCCAGTAGCACCATAATACCGGTACCAACAACGATAAAAAGGCACAGCATAGCCAAAATTCTCCATGTATTCTGTTGGCGACAAAGTTTTGCCTGTACCTCGGCCGTGCTGTTGGATCCACTTGTAACAAAGTCTGAATCACAGTCACCAGAAATCTCGTCCGTCTCCCAATCTGTGCAATCCTGTTCCGACATATCCACCGTGAGATAGGTACAGGTCCGAGTTCGACTGTAAAAAGGGCCAAACTCTATCTCTGATTTTTGTCGGCCATCATCAATGGTAGTGGACACCCAACTTGGCGAGACGGTCGACGAAATTACTCCGCATGTGAAAAGAACAGCGGCAACAAGCAAACCATAGCGACCCAGACATGCTTTGCAGCCCATAATAGATAAATTATTGATCTACCTGTCGTAGTAGTTTAAGTGGAGATAGGACAGTAAATATGTATTAGTAGGCTACTAGCTAGTACTGCTGGTAATAGTTCCTTGATTTTGTTCGGGTTGTTGTATTTTCATCTCATCGCGAGGAGCTGAAAATAGCAACGTTTATTCCGAATAGATTCATTTCATGTGTATTTGGAGAATTTGTTCATGTAAATAGTGATTACTCAGTATTTCTCTAATGACCAAAAATAGCATTGCATCCCTCAAATCACCAAGCACAACCGTTAATTACTGTTTATTGCACTATGAAATGCTATGAACCAAAACGAAAATTTTCAGATGTACCTACGTACCTGCTGCTTTTGTGTATCGCTCTGTACCAGAATGCATCCCTATTTTACTGAAATAAAATAATACTAGTACTACTTAGTACTAGTAGTTTTTGATACTACACATGGATTGACAGTGTAGAGTACTGTACAGTAAGTAGTAGTAATAGTAGCTAGTCTACTAGCTAGGAGTAGTACCAGGGGTAGTAAGTATTATTCCCGACTCGAGCAGTCCTGGTTTTTCCCTAGCGGCTTCTCAAATTTTTTAAAAAAATCCATAATATGACACTTCTCATTTTTCGAAAGCGGTTAGACCACTATGGTACTCATCAGAGTAATTGATTCGGTAAAAACAGAAGAGATCTGTAGGACAAAAATAATTCATCCCAGAGAAAGAAACAATGGCAACCAGCAGCCCCTTTCACTTTCTCTATTGCATCTCATCATGCGTTACCCCCACTGATCATCCAGTGTTCGTTTGGATTGGATTCATGATTCATTGTAATTTCAAAAAACACAAAAGAAAAATATATTATGGGCCTCTGACACATGATTCTTCATCCAGACGCATATCAAATATTTTTCTCTTGCAATTTTTGTAACTACAATGGATCCAACCCAAAGGGAAAAACTGGATATGAAAGATCAAGTGGGATCCAATCATCGTAGTAGCAGTAGCAGTAGTAGAGAGTCTAATCGAATTATTGTTCCATACCGCGGGTGGGAAACGTGGACAGCCAACGTGGATTCAACGCAACTGCAAACATTATCGTTGCTGCAACAACAACAACAAGATATCACAGCAATACAATAGAAACCTGTATCTATAGTGTTTAGTACCAGGATTACTTATTATTTGTCCTGCACAGGTTTTTGCTCAACGATGACGATTCCTCTCATCGCTACGCTGGAACTTCGCCTACACCGATCGCGTTTGGCCACGATAGCTTTGAAAGAGCCATATTCGACTGCGCGGCGACCATTGTTGCCTTGCCATTCCATGCAAGAATTTGCTTTTGAGACGAGTTTATCTTTGTGGACAATCTCAACCGATTACTGCTGCTAAGAAATAGACACTATTTCATCATCTAGCCATGACAAGTTCCGCATCCCTTATTGTCGTTGTTGTTTTTGTTGAAGACATTGGCGCACACAATGACGGTGGTTTCCACATTTCTGTAAATGATTCCCATGTCATATTGTCCGGCGTAACAATTTCCACATCAGACGCACCCGGAGCATTGTGCAGTTGCACCGTAACATCTGCCTGGTGAGACAAGATGTCAATAGATCGTGGGACTTGAAGCATGGTATGTTCGAGCAAATCTTGTGGTACCACACGTCCCGTCGTCTTGGCTCGACTGTGAGCCCTTTCCAGTACGGCTTGTCGTGGAGCCGTAACATGAAGAATCCCAATTTGTATCCGAGGATATCGCTCCCTCAAGGATGTAAAGTAGGAAGTATACCACGTTGAATTTCGGAGCGTTCCATCTACGAGTACATTTTGTCCTCGTTGCAAGGCTGCTTCCGTGATGAGTTCAGAAATCATACCCGATTCTTTCCGAGTTCGTTCGCCGGCTTGATCAGGTACCAGTTTGACGTAGTGATCGAACTCCGGCAAGTCTCGTCTGACACTGTCCGGATCTACCACGACAAAGTTTTGCAACGGAAATCGTCCCTTGTTGGCAAGATGTCGAATGGTAAAGGATTTTCCGGCTCCCTGTTTCAAAAAACAACAACGATAAATCAAATATAAATGTGTTCGCACAATGTGCGTTAGTATAAGATAACGGTCAATGACAAACACAGACGAGTACACAGTCTAGCCACCACGTACCATGACACCCGCCATGAAGACGATCCAGTTCTGTCCTCTACTAGTAGCAATTGTTGTTGTTGATGATGTTGTTGTTTCTCTGGTTGCCTCTGCATCACATGTTGATGCCTTGGGTTGTTGTGTCGCAGCAGCCGTGGATGTCAATTTAGATTGAATAATGGAATCCTGAAAGATTTGCCGTGAACATTCGTAGATCTTATGATACGCGTGATCCAACAGAACCTGTCGTACTTGGGCAAATTGACTTCTGTCGCAGAGAGTTGCTGTTGCTGCTGCTCCTTCTTGAGAGATTTGATAATTCTCCTCGGTCGACCAATCGAATCGGTAGTTTTCTCTCAAGAGAGGAGGTGAGACCAGCTGCAGTGGCTCTCCTTCTTCCTCTCCTTCTTCCGGTATAGGTAACGATTTCGGTTGATTTAATAACAAAGACAAGGATGTCCATGCATCATCATCATCACCACCACCGTTACCTGATTTAAAAACTTCCATCACATTGCTTCCACTCTGAATGTACCGGACATGACGGATGCCCATAACGGCCACCACAGTCCCCAACAACAAGAGCGATCCAAAACACCACAACAGTGTTGACAAGAACGGTCGTTGATGATAGCAATAAAAATGATGATGATGATGATAATGGTGTTGGTGGTAATGTCCGGAGGATAGACTTGCAGTAGATTGCATCTTGGTACTGCTACTAGTACGCCTGTCAGTGTTAGACGACGAGGAAGAAGCAGAGTGTTCCTCTGATGAAAATGGTTGTTGTTGTTGTTGTTGTTGTTGAGTTGTTGCCAACGTTTGGATGCCTTCGGGATCTTCCTTTTTCTTCTTTTTGCTGCTACTGCTGCCGTTCCTAAAATAGTGAAATGGTACCTTCATCGTCAAGAACATAATACAGATGGTCTGTCCAACCTCGAACAGGAGATTCGGTAGCAACAACAACAACAACAACACTGGCAATGTCGTTTCGGGCCGTGACATCAATCGTTGAATCTTCGACTACAGTACGAGGATTCGTTTCTATGATGTTGTTGTAACTCTTTCTTCTGTAATAGTGTTTGCATTCCTCCTTTTTATTACTGTTCACTTTGTTTATTTGTAAGGTACTCTCAAGAGGGGGGGGGGGGCTCCTTCGGTGTTTTCTTACTAATTAGTGCCTGTGCCGATTTCCCGGAAAAAATGGATTCTTGTTGGATTTTCTTGTTGGATTGGTGCTAACTTACTTGACTATAATATTATTACTCGTACCAGGTACTACTTTAGTAGAGGTCTACTTGCGCATCTGTTCGTTTCCAACATACTTCTAGTAGTAGTCTAGTACTCGAGTAGTAGGTACCAGGTAGTAGAGATTACCTCTACTAGTAGTACGTAGTACCACTACTAGCTAGTAGTAGTGGTACTGGTACCATCTACTCCGGAGATATATTTATTTATTACCAGTGTAATGTTGATGACATGGTGACGTCGAATTTGCGAATGTTGCATACCACGAAATCCAGAGAGTTGGAAGAAAAGCGAATCTGTTCTGTTCCCTGTTTCTTTTTGTTAAGTTCATAAATTGTTCTTCGGAGTTCGTGCCAAAATCAAAACAGCTGCTGCCGAAAAATTGGAGGTTTTGCCCAAGACAATAAATAATTGATGTTGTCATTATTTTTTGTCGTCCTCATGATAAAAATGACAGGTCCGGTCAGCCTACTGCCTACAGCCTACAGCCTACAGCCCACAGCTTACAGCCTACCGTATAGTATTGCTACAAGTATCTAGTTGTAAATATATTTGTGACACAATAAAAAAGGTACAAAGAAAAAAATCAGTCTTGATTGACGAATTAGTATTGATTGACGACAGCCCCAGGTTCGTCAGCATAAGGAAGATTTACAGCATCCTTGAGCTTATGAAGGACGCACGCTTCGGCTTGACAATGAACAAACATCAGATCTTTGGGAAGAGGATACGTGGGTTTGAATTGTCCGGGCCATGTTTGATAAATTAGCTGCTTTTGCCAATCAGCAAGATATTCGTGAAAGGCAACAGTATTTGCACACTGACTTGATGGTTCCGAAAGTCTTGCAATCCCAACGTGCAGATCTTCAATAAAGTAGTAGCCTCCTGGATTCAACTGAGGCCATAACTTCTCGAAACTATTGATAATATGACAATTGTGATGCCCACCATCGTCAATGATGATATCAAAATTTCCACCCGATGTGTCAATCCAAGAGTCCAACACATTGAAATCGGCCTGATCGCCTACCAATACATTAATCCCTTCCAATTGACCGCTTCGTTGGGCCTTGTCAGCACATTCCTTGTCGTATTCGGCCTCCCACAGCTCGGCTTTTGGAAATAACGTTTTCCATATTTTGACGGATGCACCAGCTCCATAATTCATATTACAACCCAATCCAATTTCGAGAAACTTCATGGTCGGAGTGTGCGCTGCAAATGACAACAGGAATTGTCCGTACATGTTATGATACCGGTGCCGATCTCTTTTTCCGTAACCAATCTTATCCGTCACAGGGGTGAAGGATAGAGCTGTATCTTTAAAATGCTTGATTCTGACTTGAGGATCAATGTTGCCCATGGGATCTACAGTATCACTTTTCTCTTTTTCTGTCGTTGTTGTCGTTGCTGCTGCAGTTGCTATTGGTGGGTTTCCTGTAGTCATTCTGCGCATTGCTTTGATTTGTTCCATGTCTACCAGGTAAGAAGCTTGATAGTATATCATTGTGGTGGTGGCAGAAAGTAGAAAGACAAAACTTAGAAACGTCGAATTCTCTCCTCCTCCTCCTCCCGATTTTTTCGACCCTTTTTTTGTATGATTCCGAACGGAGGGCATGATAGAAACTTTTTTAAGAAAAAGGTGTTAATGACAAGAAACAATACACCAAAACAAGTAGATAGATGCGGTAGCAAGAGAGATTGTTTTCATGAAGCGCACGTAAGGAAGATGTAATGCTGCTTGGGGCGTGGGGCTCGGGGAAACCAAAAAATGATGGAATTGACAAAAATTAAAATAATCGTATGTTGAATCTTGTTCACTCTGAAAAAACTGTACGTTGAGTCTATGGTACTACTGTACGTAGAATAATATTTCAGCGGTATTACGTAGGGTTACGGTGAAATTGGACTTTGATCCTACTAGCTAGACTACCTGACCTACTCTGCTCCAGTACGAGTATGGTACAGTCTATTGTATTTTTAATGATGCGTTTGATACTTTTTCAAAACGCATCAAGCTGATGCAAATAGGAAATGCAACATGCTCAGGTAGCCCAAGCTGTGGTGGTTTCCCCCCTGGGAACCCCTAAAACAAGCAATCATCAAAGCAAATTCCTTGCAAGTGATTCTTAGCTCAAGGTCCAAAAAACAAGATTCATTCAACTACATCGACTGTGACATGTCTAATATAGCAATTGCCTCTTACGCCAACCCTGTCGTGGAGGTGCTTTTCTTGATTTTTAGTTTCTCTTTCTTCTTGCTACCTGGAACCCAAGCACAAGCTCTGTCGCGTAGAAAAGAAGTTTCAAAAAGCAAAAGAGGGCGCGGACAAAAGTGAGAATTTCGGCATCAACACAAGAGTCACACCTTTTCCTGAACTCTACAAAAAAGAATTCCATTCGCAGCAACAGTTCTTGAACGTACTGTATCCACTTGGATGAAAAATTTTCCCAAGTTTCTCCTTCTGTGCCCAACTCAATGTCGGCAGTACCACGATCGTTTATCAATTCAACAAAGTAGTCGGCCAGCGGTCCTATTACTTTGATGCTTTTGGGTACTTGTTCGATGGCAGCTAATAGGGTCTCCTGAGGTACCACGCGTCCCGTCACAAGCGCGCGCTCCTGCCATTGCAAACAATATTCAGTCAGTTGGGTAAAAAGTGCGACGCACACAAAAAAAGACAATACCCACTTATGATGCTTACAGCTGCCCGTTCCAAGATAGCTTCTCGAGAAGCTGTCACGTGAATGATACCAATGCGAAGGACAGGAAAATCGGCTCGCAATCGCTGAAAGTACAGTTTGTACCACTCGGCATTCCGGAGCGAACCATCAACCATGACGTTCTTGCCGGCCTGCAATCCGGCGAGAGTCAAGATTTCCGCAATGAATCCAGCCTCTTTGTGCGTGAGTTCTCCGGCAAGCTCGGGTTTATGATCAACATACATATGAAACTCGGGAAGGTGTCGACGGATCTGGTCTGGGTCCACAGTAATAAAGGCTATCAAAGGAAACCTGCCATTTTCGACCAACTTTCGCATAGTGTAACTTTTCCCCGCTCCCTAATAGAGACGATGCAATCACAAACAATAACACTGTCTTGTTTAGAGGTGATGCATTTGCGCATGTTAAACGACGCATTCGCGCGCATAAAGTAGTAACGTACCATGGCTCCAGCCGTAAATACCAGCCACGGTTCTGTTGGCGTGGTACATATTTGACCATCCTTATCTTCAATCACGGCGGAATGTAAAAATTCGGTAATGATACTGTCCTGAAAGCGTTGTCGCTGTTCATTGTAATTGGAATGATACGAGTAATCGAGTGTTTCTCGAATGTGACTGTACTTGCCATAAAAGTTTCGGTCGTCGACTCCGTAATTTTCTTCGGTCGACTTGTTCACTCGAAAGGGCCGTCGTAAGGATCGTCGCCTTAGTCGACAGCTATTGGCACAAAATCGTGTCTCTTCGGCACTGGCGGTTCGTCGCGCACACTGTCTTCCAGGAATCGTCGTGTTGTTGTTGTTGTTGTTGCGTACATTGGCAGGAAGACTATTTTTCTTGAGAGGCGTTGATGGTGGTTGTTCAGGAGGAAGAGGAGTTTTGTTATCCAAAGACATACCGACAGTAGGAGGAACAGGCAAGATTTTGGCCACTTCCACTTGCTGCGTAAAGGTTTTGGTAAAGGATTCCCAAGACACAGTACCATTTTCATTGTGAACAATGAAAGGGCCGTTGCCAGAGTTGTCAATGGTACAAAAGTAGTCTACTTCTGGTCGAATGCTTTCAACTTTATCTGGCAAGGATTCTAAACTTTGTTTTGTGTGTTCCATTGGAATATAATAACCAGTTTCTTTGGCTCGGGCTTCGACACGATCCATTATAACGTCCAGGGGTGCTGTAATATGAAACAAGGCAATGCGTAATTTAGGATGCTTCCTTCGAAGCTTTTGAAATTGTTGTCTTCGAAATTCTACATTCCGCAATCGTCCATCCAAAATGACATTGTCTCCGGCTTGCAAAGCCGCCAACATTAATAATTCTCCAATATATCCCGCTTCCTTATTCATCATGCGCGTTGTCTCCAACATCAATTCTTCTTCGGGACTGTTACTGGTACTGTCATTATTATTATTGTCGTTGTTGTTGTTGTTGTTGTTGTTTACCAAGGAATTAAATTCTGGCAAATACCGTCGAATCTCATCGGCATCGACAATGATAGTGGACAGCAGTGGTAAGCGACCATCTTCCATGAGGTTCTGTACGACGTATCTTTTTCCGGCACCTTTGACACCACAGGTATAAATTAACCACGGTTCAACAGGGACCATATTTTTGGCCTGTTCTTCGTGACATAAATAATCTTCAATTATACTATCGTGCAACCATTGACGTTCTCGTCGATAGTAACTGTTTTTTTTTTTTTTTTTTTTTGTGTTTTCACGATGCAGGTTTTTGATGGATGGATGGATGAATGAATGAACGAATGAATGGATGGAATTTTGGGATTAGGTTTTTCTACTACAGATGCAAACAACCAAACAACAAGACAGAAAGCCATTACAACAATATTATATATTATTACATGCAGATTCCTGTCACGTCCTCGTACCTGTGATAATCATAATCCATTTGCTTCTTCAAATGTTGATAGGGTCCATAAAATATCTTTTCTTGTTGCTCGCTTGACATTATTTGATTGGAACATGGTTGGGATTTTCGTTGTTTATTGTTGTTTTTGTTCTGAAGGTGTTGGTGCTGGTGCTGGTGCTGGTGCTGGTCATGATAATTTTTGTTGTCGCCATTGATCTTGTTGTCAATCTTGCTATTATTGGAAGGCATTGGTCGACCAGCGATTGGCTCTTCCACTATAGCCGACATGATGCTGGTTTGTAAAATAAACGAAAATAAAAGACTTTTCTCCAACGTAAAAAGGTATCTTTTTTTTTTTTGCAAGGAGATATGGAAATGACGCTCCCTCTGTTAACCTCTCGTTGCGTAAAGCGTTTTATTATGACGAATCAATCAAGCACGAAAAAGGTTACTACTAGTAGTAGTGGAAGTAGTGGAAGTATGGCTTGTATGGTAAAAGGTAAAAGGGGAGGGAGTGAGAACTATTGTTGTTGTTCTGCAAGTTGTATTGGAACGAGCAAGAATCGGCGAAACGCGAAAAATTAAATAATGGGTCGTTCCTGATACTCGAACCCTTTATCATCACAACATGTGTGTTGTCTCAAGATCTCAAACGTGTGTATTATCCTTAACCTTACAAAATATCTGCTGAACAAAATTCGAAACCAAAGAAGATAATATTATGAAAAAACGAGCATACACAAAAAAAAAACAGCAAACAAGATGCATTCAAGAAGGAAGAAGCTATCACATCTCAGGCCATCCCATCTACAGTACTCCAGTATCTATTATTATCAAAAGAAAGCGCAGTATTTTCCAGTTGTTCAATGAACATCTACTAGAAAGACGCAAACCAACATTTTCACAAATTTAAATTTTTTGAATCAAATAGAATGACATCCACATTATTTCTAGAAGACAACCTGTCATGTTTTCCACAAAAACTTCCACCGGAACGATTGGGTACCAAGGTAGACTCGTTGGAAGCCTTTCGTGTGCAACAATATCAATATCAACAACAACAACATCATCAACAACGAACGATTCAAGAAGAATATGCTTTTATTGTGGTGACAGATTCGATCAAGCAACGTATTTTGTTGGGTTTAAAACAACGAGGTTTTGGAATCGGAATGTACAATGTTTTTGCAGGAAAAATACAGTCCGACAATAACGAAACACCATTGGACTGTGCTCGTCGAGAATTGGCCGAAGAATCTGGATTGAAGCTACCATCTTCCAATTTTCACAAGATTGGAATTATGCATTATACATTTAGCGATACTAACCACGAAATGGTAGCACACGTTTTTCACGTCGATGTAGATGAATACAAATCAACAGAAACACAATCCGAAGAATTCTTGATATCAACCAAACGTAACCACCAACACAACCATCATCATGAGAGTACGGCTACAACTACTGCCGTACAACAACATAATCCCATTCCTGTTGATACCAAAACAATACGTGCCTGTGATGAAATTATACCTCAATGGTTTGATCATTGGTTGAATGATGTACCACTCGATAATATGTTTGCTGATGATAGTCTCTGGTTGACGCAATACTTATTGGAATTTTCGAAAGAACAAACACGCTTGTTCATTGATGGATGGTTTCATTATAAAACAGGAGGACAAAAGGTTAATTCCATTGCATGTTATTACATGGACATTGCAAAGACGAAAAGAAGCAGCAGCAGCAGCAGCAGCAGCAGCAGCAGCAAAGAAAGTAATGGTAAAATAGTGAATGTCCAAGAAACCGACACTCTTCAAAACAGCTTGGCTTCAACAGGAGCATATCCCACCGCAAGACAAGCAATACCGTTCTCAATCACGGAAAATTCTAATGCAACATCATCACCACCATTGCTACCATTACGCACTAAAACCACAAAACAGTTCACATTAGAACAGCGCCTTTTTCATGCCCTGAAATCCAATAAGATTCAAAATCCTTCCACTAAGGAATTTGATGAAGCATGGGCTTTTGCCAAGGCTGTTCAAAATATGTTTGGTAATAATAAATACCAATTCGATGTCATTATAGATGTTGCGGGAGGTCATGGAGCCGTGGCGGCCTTGTTGCTTATCTTGACAAAGGCTACACGAGCAGTCGTTATTGATCCAGCCTGTGTAGGAAACGGTGGTGTAGAACGGGCATGGTGTCAAGACTTTTTCACACACAAACAGTCTTTGGAATACAGACACGAAGATTTGCGAACAGGCTTACCGGCCGAATTGGAATGCATTCTAGAAACTGTATCTCCGGAGCGAGTGTTGGTCGTTGCTTGTCATGCCTGTCAACATTTGTCGGATGAAATTTTACAAATCATTTGTTGTCAATTTCGTGGTGTTCATGCCGCAGTGATGCCCTGCTGCCAACGAGACACGTCTCCAGGATTTTCTTGGAAACAAAATTCAAAACGATTAGGTGTACCCATTGACAAAACAATGGATTTGCTATTGGCGGGGAAAGTTATGAGTTGGCAAGACATGGGAAAAATAGACAGCAACGACAACGACAGCGCTAACGCCTATTCGTACGATGTTCGTATGAAAATCATTGACGACAAGATTACGCCGCAGAATCGCATCATCTGTTGCAAAGCCATAAAAGATCAGGACTTCAAGAAACACAGTGATGGGGTTGAAGCTGCACACGAACGACTGGCGGTGGTATACAACAAAGCTCACAGGCATTCGAAGACTGTTCCAACAAGAAAAGCAAAAACATCAACGTCAAAAACAACAAAGACGACAGCAATGGAGGAACTGTCGAGGAATGGAACGATACCGGAATTTAATGTGTCTGGTGATGACGACTGCAGATATAGGAAGGAAGGTCAATGGCAGTACTACTACTATCAAGTAGGAGGAATGTGTGCTTTGATTGGATTTGCGTGTGGTTTCTGGTTGGCGTCATCCCATTCGGTCCGTCCGACGCGCTAATTCTACAATAAAAAACATACGATTTTTGTCCTCCAAAGTGTATTATTTAACATGACATGATTTTATTATTAGTTGTTGTTGTTGTTGGTGGTGGTGGCCGCGGCAGCGTGGCCAACGCTAGTAGGATTACGTCCACTAGCTCGTAATACCCATTCGTATCCCAAAAATAAGAGAGCATGGGTTGGAACAGCTCTCAGTATTGCTGTCGAAAGGCGTGGAGTTGCAGCAGTCACATTCATTATACGTGTCAACACGGGAGACACCGTAACAGTTGTTGCAGTTGCACCCCACAACAAGACCGTTTGATACAGAGCACCTGCTGTTGCACCCGAAACGGCAATGATTGACATGCTAGCAGTAGCAGTAGCAGTAGCAGTAGCAGTAGCAGTAGTAGTATCCTTCTTGTTGCGTAGGGAAGAATACTGCGCTTTCAAAGCATCATAAACCGCAAAGTAAAGCGTGGCACCTGCCACGTGTCGTGCCATCGTGGTGTTGGATGTGGGCAGAGATGTCAATACTCGTGTGGTGGGTGCAGCAGATTGGACATGACAAATCATGGCCGTCATGAGTCCTGCACCTCCCGAAGACACCAAGGATGATGTTGCTGCATTAAAAGAATGATGTGTTTGAAAATAGCCTTCCAGAATAGCCTTGGTCCCGAACAGAGCCGCAGCTGTAGACGCTCCAGCGATAATGTGTCTTGTCGATGCAGCAGTTGTGGTAGTTGGAGGTTTCATCATCGTGGTATCGACGGTAAGTCCCACGCGAAAAGCGGAGCCGTGTTCGGAAATCGTGTAATAAGCCAGTTTTTGTGAAGCAGCAGCAGCAGCAGTAGCAGAAGAAGTAGAAAAAGGAGAAAATAATGGTTTGGTATAAGAAGATCCATAACAAGATTCCAGAATTCCTCCCAACGTTGCTGCAGTAAAAAATATATGAAGAGGTTGGGCCATGGAGGAAAATTGTTGCGATTTGTTGTTGTAGGTATGCTGCTGATGCTGCTGCTGCTGCTGCTGCTGCTGCTGCTGTTTATTATTTCTAGACACAGACGATTCTTCGAATTTGAGAAGTGTTTCATCGGGAGCAAACGCAGAAGCGAACAATGCAGCAGCAGTTGCTGGATCTACCGCCGTTGATGTTGCGAACGACGACATGATTGGTACATCCGATATTGTCGCAACTGTTGCTTTGGGTGTTTGATGTTCTGTCATGAGGATACGAAATCCGGGAAGACCGGCCAAAACACGAACTGCTTTAGGACGTGGATCATCCGCTTTGTGCATATTCGACAACCTTCGAGCTTCATGACGTCTGTAGATGGTAGACTGCTGAAAATGACGGTTCGTAGGAGTTGTAGTTGTGGAGGCTACGATTGTCATGGTGTATTTTGCTTATAATATTATTATGTTTTGTCGAGTATGAATGTTGGTTGAATTTGGTCGGCGTTTTTTCATTCTTTTGAAAATATGGTTCTATCTTCTATTGGATTTTACTTTTTGAGATCAAGAAGGTGTCCAGTTCGCTAATTTTATTGAAAATGCAGCAAAACAAGATGTCCGAGTCGCGTATCCTGAACCAATGAGAAGCCGTCGAAAAGAAGGATAGGGAACAAAGGGAACAATCCCGTCAATTTTAAACCAGTACGAAACCCCGTCAGCAAACACCGGAAGGTGGGTGCCGAAGTTTGAAAGCCAAACCTATTCATCAGCAGCAGCGACCGCATCTGAAGCTGCAGAGGATATTCTTCCTTGGTGCTGATATTGGAGCCCCTGGGGGAGAGTAGCTAGTGGCAGCAATACGCCTCAATATTTATTTGAGTAGTCGAGCTAATAATAGAAAACGATCGGCGAGAATGATTGCCCAGTACAGCTTCAAAGAGTACAGCTCTGTACGATTGCAGAAAAACTGCGTTGATGGCCTCCACCACCGCTGACCTACTTTCAGTGTACCATTTAGAGACTTCATGCTGGCGAAGATGGTCTGAAGCATCACGTGTGGGGCCCGGGAAGAAAAGTGGCCAAGCACTTAGACGCCCATTTGCTCTACTTCTTCTTAACCAAATCCCGGGATAAAAATACCATACCCTGCGAATGGTAACAATAGATAAGGTTGAATTCTGTAACAGCTTGACTGTAACACTGTAATAACGCTTCGATACATGCAAATAGATTGTCTTGGAATGATTGTGTAACATTATAAGCTAAGCATCATTTCGAGTGAAAGTCGCGATTGCCTCTAGTTTGTCCATGCTAACTGTTAGTCCCAGATGCAATCATCGCAGGCGGAGGGCTAAATGTTACCGACAAATAAAGTAAAATACTTGAAAATAAATAATGTTTACTCGTACCATGTTAATGTATGTAGGCCTTTCATCAATCACAGCATACACAAGCTCTTTTCTTAATCGCACTTGATCCTGGAATAAATGTACTTGACAAAGATCAAGCTAAACTGAAATCCGGCACTTCCGAGCATGAGGAAGAAAGCGAAGGAGATAACCGCCATGTATCCAAAGTAGAACGAGCTCTGAAGTACGCCACTCATTCCAGATCGGTGGAAGTAGTAGAAGAAGGAATAAATGTAAATGAAGATACCCGTCATTCCTCCGTTAACGTACGACGCCCACCACCAGCGATGATCTTCTCGTGCAAGCTGAAAGTACAAGAGCGCGACCGTAATGAAGGATGTGACTGTCACCAACAAGCAAAAGGCAATTAGCAAAATTCCAAAGAGAGAGTAGATCTGATGACCCCACATGGATGCAAAGATGTAGTGCAATTCAATATAAATAGCCGAGAATGGAAGGAATCCAGCAACGAGGACCTGGAAGGTTTGCCCGCGGTACCAAGCCACTTCGGAAGGAATCTCTCTGGCCACTTTTGTGGTGCGGGTTGGGGCATTAAAGTCGGGGTTGGCATTGTTCTTGGCCATAATGGCGCCAAACAGCGTTAATGGAAGAGAGACGAACAGAAACAGAGCCGTAACTGTTAGGATTGCCGTGAATGGCAAGGCACTGGTGGCTCCGTGGAAGAGCGCCACGGTATTCACCCACAAAAACACAACAGCGGTTGGAACAGGGAAGAGTCCAGCTGTTGTCAAGGTGCACCGGACCCAGTCTTTTCCACCCATTTGACGGTAGAGTTTGATGGAACTGTATCCTCCAATATAGGAAGTAAGACAATACAAGATGACCACACCAGCCATGATAGATCCACGTCTAGTTGTCGAGATAATATTAGTGAGCGCCAAGCACAAATGACAAAGTGTCAAGACAATCAATTGGTTTCCGACACCCACTGCAGAACAAAAGATCGTCACATGTTCCGGAAAGCGGAAGACGTCACCATGAATCAGTTTCCATCCCGACTAATTTTGAAAGAGTTTGGAAACATGTGAGGGATTTAACCATCAGAAAGTATCACTCAATGGGGTCCACACAACACAACAAAAAATGCGAGCATACCTCTTCTTCTTCTAGAGCATCGTCATCCAATTCCATATATCTGGAAAAGTCGTTCTTCAACACTCGGAGCAGAATAATGGTTAAAAAGGCCGTCAACAACAACACCAAAACAAAGGAGTTGATAATGGACAACCAATGAATTTCAAAGGATCCGGGCAGAAAACGCGAATCGGCATAACGACTCATACGGTTCTTCCATGGCAAATCATCCTCCACCCACTCTACCGAGTAGGAAAAGGATACAGTTTTGGGGACGTTGACATCGGTAATGTCCACACGACGGTCCATCTATAAAATTTGCGTTGTAGTAGTTTGGCGAAATAATGACATTCAATAAGAGACAGTTGGCATCGTGCACGACCAACGATACAACACACAAGACAAATCAGCAAAGTACGTACATCGGTAGTTACTTTGGCCGACACAATTCTTTTTTGATTATATCCCAAAACAAAATGCAAGTGAGGAAAGAGAAAGGTTCGACTGGAATCGCTTTCCCCCAAGATGATATCCTCATCAATGGCATCGCCAATGTATCCCCACATGGGCAAATCTTCGACGAACATTTCGAAAAAATAGTTGTTGTGAATGGCTTCCTTGAATTTGGTGAGATCTTCGGCATCCAATTCCTCCTGGCACAAGAGACGCCAGTCGACACTGTCCATGAAACTAATTTCGTAGGGCGATGTTTCGCGACGGTCTCCCACAATGGATTCTCCCATGCGCTGTTTGTGACGGATACCGCCTTCGCGCTTGGTCGTTTCGGCTAAACGGTGCGTCATGGAAGTACCCGCTTCCTCTTCCGCTACCTGGGCCTCTACCTCGGCCGACGAATGGCTTTGGCAAAAGGGAAGCGAGTAGTATCGGTAGGTCTCCATGGGATTGTTAAAGGGACTGTTGCATTTTTGTGTTTGTTTGTTTTGTTTTGTTATGTTTGTATGGTCGGGCAGAGGTGTACAAGGTCCAATTTAAGATGTAACCATGTAGTCATAATATTTTGGTGAAGATGCGAGGTGGTCAGTAAAACGACTTTTTATTAAATGATCCATGTAATACAACGCTAACAATTCTTATTGTTTCTTACCCAACCTTGTTTACAACAATATGAACGGGATCATGTTCGTTGTAATTCTTTCCAGCTTTGACACGTTTAACTTTAGCTGCATCCACACCAGCACCAATGCACAGGTACTGCAGGACCGCGGTAAGAGCAACAAAGAGGCTTGGGTTTCTCATCTTTTTTTAAGGGAACGAAAAAATATCAAACTAGATGCTGTTGTATTGAATTCTGTTTCCTACTAGTAGTTGTGTAACATGTACTGTACTGATGTAGTTAATCTCCTCTCAAGCAACAGAATGCAGGAACAATAATAATTACTTTCGGTATTAAAGTTTGATATCTTGGTGTTAGATAAGCAAACGAAGTCATTGCAGCGGTGGTAGTCTCTCATCGTCCGCGAGCCGGCTGTGTCGTACCTGGTAGTAATGATGGATCGAAGGACAGACCAATGCGGCGAAAAGCGACCGTAAATAATAACTTTAACCCCAAAATGGTGGACTCGTAATTATTTCATTATTTTTTTAATTGCAACTTGCATTGTGGCTATAAACCGAGCTTGCCTTAACTGGTAAAAAGCAGTAAGAGTATCGTAATGTGCTAATATACCTGTATGGAGTGCTAGCTTGATTAAAGTTCCATACAGCCATTCACTGTTTTTGAATTGCCGCATTTGTTTTATTGTCCTCCGATCTGCATCTTTCCGTCGGCATCAAAGCCAGGAAGAATGTCATCTCCTCCGTCAGGGTTGGTCCATGGCGCGCGCTCACCCATGCGTTCTGCTTCAATTTCCATTGTCTCCAAATCAAAGATCGAAGTAGTTTGTTCCTTCCACATTCGATCCTGTTGCTCCCGTAAACTCATTCCCTGTCCATAAATGCGTGTTGTTATAACTTCGGCCTCGGCAGCAAGTTGCCTGATGCGAGTGGCCAAATCACCACGATCGTCGTTGGTTCCCAAGTTTCCAAAGTTGAGCAGCACTGCCTTGCAGGCATTGATAAAATCGGGTGGAGGGACATCTGGCATGGGCTTCGCCTGCTCGGGCAGTTCTCCATCAACAGCCTTTTGGGCGTTCTCTGCTGATCCTGCAACCAGCAGACCTTCTCGTGGAGTAAATGCATCTTCCATGATCTTTTCGCGTTCCTTGGGGTCATCTGTTCGTAACAGTTGTCGCAGGAGACGAATTTCTTTGGATGATGATTGTTTGTCCTTTTCGTCCGCGGCACGCTTTCGGAGTTTGTCTTTTATTGGAAGTATATGGTAAGAAATTGTTTTGAAAGGGAAGGAGAGCATATTTGTAAGACAAACACAAAATAAGGGAATAAATTTCATTTTTCACAGTCGATCAAAAAGCGCAGAGCGATAAACATGTAATAAACATACCCATCAGTTGAGCAGGACCATTGGCACCTGCATCTCGGGCTTGTGTTGCATTGGCCTCTAACAAGAGCAAGAACGGTTCATCAATTTTTCCTTCACGGGCCAATTTTACTACTGCACCTTCCATACGCATAGGATCTCCCAAACTTAGAACACTCTTTAGTGTTTCGGTTGCTTGGGAAATTCTCTTTTGCTGTTCCACAGCCAACGCCTCGAGGACAGCTCTGGCATCGTTGTCTCCATTGTTGACTCGTTCATTCAACACCTTAACAAACTGCGCATCAAACTGATCATAAAATACAGAAACAATAGAATCTACTGTTTCTCCTGGTTTGTATGGAGGAAGAACCTGCTTCAATGTTTTATCGTACGATAAGCGAATTTCCGGTGTAATTTCCTGTTCGTAAAATGATTTCTTTTCCACTTTTGCTTGTCCTACATCGCCCACTCCACTCAATTTAGCATCAATTGCTGCCGCCTTTTTTAAGACATCTGTATTGGTCATTTTTCGTCCTGTCTCCGCTTCTGCTTCCAATTCTGCCCTTCGTTCTTCTTCCGTTTGTTCGGCTTGGGCAGCGGCTCGTTCTTCGGCAAGTCTTGAGACTTTTACTTTTGTGGTCACATCTTCAATCATATCCATCAAATCTTTGAGGGCCAATCGTTCATCAGGATCGCGAGATTTTTCAATCTTATTTTCCAGCCACGTTAAGAATTTCGGGTCTGTGGCGAGATCAAAGTTCTCGACAATATCCATGCGAGGATCGTTGGTTGAAAAGACCAGATCTCCCAAGAAGACTTCGTATGCGTCGTTCATATTAACTTGATTTTCTTCAGTGCTGCTGAGAAGATTGTACGAATCACTTTCAATTTCATCGAGAATACCACGCAGGATGAGTCGACTTTGAGGGCTAGTCTGAACTGCAATGTGAGATTGGGCCCGGATAAAGGCAGGATTGTGGGTGATGATCACGTTGGAAGCACGTTGCCAGGAAGGAAAAGCGAAGCCTTTGACAGTCTGGGAAGCCTCCGACGCAATGAGGAGGGACAAGGCTAGCTTAAGAATCATTGTTCTGTTGTTTTGGTTGGTTGCTGTATGATATTACGCTGGTTGGTGACAATTATTTGTAAGAAAAAATAATGGAGTAAGATGCTTGTAAAAGAACGAAACATCATCTTCTCTTGTTGGTCTGCAAGTTTTAGGAAGGAAAAATTTCTCGGTACGTCATATTACTCTAGGTTATGGGCTTAAAGATCATTGACGTACTTTACCAATAGTAGTACTGCTAGTAGACTCTAATAGTAGTAGCATTCGACAGGTTGCTCCTTGATAAGCCGCAGCCCGGGTGGTTGCATAAAAATTATGATCTTTGGATGATTTTTTTTCGAAAGCACCATGCAACACCTCTCAACAACGTAGCTCACACCTTTCTCAAAAGATACACTTCACTTGCACTGGAAAGTAAATTGCCCAGGTAGAGTACATTACAATGCAAACACTAGGAAAAATTACTACATCATCCCTTTGCATGACTCTTGTCCTCTTGACTTCTACCGCCTCGCGTACATTTTCCAGGAGATTTCCTCAGCGTTCACTCGCCTTTATCTCATCCAGTAACAATAGCAACAACAGCAATTGCAACATCTTCCAACTGAGCACCATCCGACGTACCATGTCGTCTACTTCCTCTCAAGACAAAGAAACTTTGATCAAGTGTCCCACCATTAAGCTACGTGATGGTACGGACCATCCCGCGATTGGCTTTGGAACTTATAAGGTTGGCTTTATTCCAGCGAGTGCCTCTTCTGCCGTAGCTTCTTCGGACAGTGGAGCCCAAGCTTCTACCGACGAACGAACGGCCGAAGAATGCGTTACGGATGCACTCTCACTGGGGTACCGATTCTTAGAATGTGCTGAATTTTACGGAAATGAAGCGGAGGTGGGCAAAGCCATTCAAAAATCTGAAATCCCTCGTCAAGAATTGTTTTTGTGTAGCAAGGTTTGGACGACGACCATTGAAAAGGGTCCAGAGGCCATTCGAGCGCAATTAGATAAAACGCTAAAAGATCTCCAAACGGATTATCTGGATCTTTATTTGATACACTGGCCTGTTCCTGGACATCATGTGGAAGCCTACAAGACTTTGGAAGCCATCATGAAAGAACAACCACAAAAGATAAAGGGTATTGGTGTGTCAAATTATGCCATTGAAGACATTCAAGAATTGTTGGATGCTGGTTGCTCAGTACCTCTTGTCAACCAAATCGAAATCAATCCGTTCTTGTACCGAAAAAATACGATCAAAAAATGTCAGGATCTAGGTATCGTCATGCAGTCGTACCGGTCTCTTCGTGATGGAAAGGCCATGAACGATCCCACTTTGTTAAAGATTGCTGAGAGCTACAACAAAAGTGTAGCTCAAATCTTGGGTCGGTGGGTAGTACAAAAAGGATTTGTTTATGTTCCCAAATCAGTCAAAACAAAACGAATGCAAGAAAATGCACAAGTCTTTGATTTTGAATTGACCGACCAAGATAGGGCCACTTTGGATGCTTTGACGACGACAGAGAATCTAAAAACTTTCGAAGGACTTTACCGCAAGTGCGTTAATCGTGATACCTCCAAAGATGGAACCATGGATGGTGTCAAGATGGAAATTACGATCGACTAGCGGACCAGCTAGGCGCGTTGCGGAAGAGAAGTTTTAGGTACATTAGTATACGTTTAATTAGAATATCAACATTTAAAATCTGCCTCAATCCGTCAAGATTATAGGGAGGGCAGCGTGTCCGTTTTCGTCAAATATCCCGTTTTCCCAGCTCATTCTCATGCTTATTTCCGTGAGTAACGTCCATCATGGCGGTCCACTAGCCAGTAGCTAGAACTACTACCTAGGTCCTCGATTAAAGGCTTCCTTGGTTCTGCTGTTGCTGAATCCTGCTTCTGTCTCGTGTCTGGCTGGCATCCGAGTCACTAGTGCGATCCTAACAAAGTTCAACACTCCGACAAAACATACATTTCTTCATTAGTACCAGTATTCAATAAAGTATGCATTTAAGATTTCCTGCGTTTTACAAAAGCATCCATCGCTCCTTCAACCCAACTGAACACGTTGAGATTCAGGTCGCCTAGTAGCTTAGAAGTACTACTAAGTCAGCAGCAGTCTTCAAAACTGTTGACTAAAGCATTTTTGCAAATTACGAGTAGCAGAGTAGCAGAAAAATGAGGCGCCCTGGCCCACATTTCTTGTACTACCTGGTTCTGGCAGTCTTAGCCATTCCGGGCGCCGTCATTGGAACGGCGACTCCATCGTCGTCTTCACCTTCAGTATCCCGTAGTGTGTTGGCACTCTCCAGATGGGCGAAAGAACAGGGCATTGTAATGCACGAGAATCTTCAATTCAAAGAATACCCATCCACCAGCTGCGACGACGAGGGTGGAGCCAGCAGCAATTGGGGTCCGGAATTAAAAGAACCAGTCCCTCCAGGCACGGTTCTCTTGCAAGTACCACGAAAACTCGTGTTGGAATCCAAATCTCTGGAGGAAGAATTCCAACCGATCTATACGGAAGAACAGTTGGAAAAAGCCATGAACGAATTGAGTGGCCGAGGTTCGCAAAAAGGGAGAGCAGACTTTGGCATCCATCAGGACAATTTTTGGATTTTTCTCAAGTTGCTCAGGATAACTCGACAATGCAATTATGCAAATACATATCTGATGGAACAGAACGAAAACGTTAACAGTGATATTGCACGACGCTGGAGTCCTTGGATTCACGCACTTCCAAAAGATTTTACCGTCTTTACTAAAGAGGAACAAGAATGCCTTCCATTTTATGCCAATTATGCAGCGCAGTATCAAGAACAGAAATTTGAAGCATTTTGCCGGGCCGCTGCTGCATTGGGTGAACTTGAAATGGATGAAAATGATAGCAACAAGTACAACAAAGAGCAGCAGAATCTCTTGTTTTGGGCTTTTAATGCCGTGGCGAGTCGTTTTTGGAAAACACAACCTCCTGTGAAAAGAAGCGATTTAAAACCATGGACAGAGATGGTACCCATTGGAGACATGTTTAATCATAGAGAACCTCCCAACGTGGAAGTTATGTCCAAACTGCCAGGATCTGTGGATTTTGTCTACAGAGGAGATGGTAAAGAAACTGATCTGTACATTACCTACGGACAACCAAATAATCCCCACCGCTTTTTGGTCATTTTTGGGTTTGTTCCTTCCGAAGAGGATATGCCCACGGTTTGGTCGCATTTGACCTTGGCTGACAATCCCTTCTCGGTCCAGGTTCCACAAATGAGCTTTCGAACAAAAGATGGAAGGATACCGAAAATGGTTTGGGATGCTATTTTGTACGCTCTCAAACCACCGCCTCAAGGAAACAACATCCCTCCGATCTATACAGAGAAAGATCATGCCAATCCATCGGTTCAAAAGTATTCTCGACAAGTGTTAGAAAATCATGTGGCAAAAGAATTGGCCGAATTGGCAACGTTGCGCGAAAAACTGAATGTACTGAAAACAAAACGAACAGATTCCAGTAGTAGCAGCAGCAAAAACGCTAACAACAATGGAAGCAGTCATAGTATAGATTTGATATCCCAGCACAATGATTTGTTGACGAAAGTTTTTACCAGGGTGCAAACTCATTTGAAGGAAACCAGTGACCAAGACACCAACAGCATTATGATTGGAAATGATGAACTCGTCATCACTCGAAACGATCAAATGAAATCATAATATAATATTATCATGCTATTCTTTTTTTTATGTCTATGCCTTTTTTAATGTCCATTTGTTTGCTTGTTTGTTGTTGTAAACTATTATTTTAGAGTAGTCTACTCGCATTTGCTTCATATTTTTGTTTGTTCATCCTTTACGAGGTACTGTACCAGCTAGTCGGAAACACTGTGAATATTAAAGTACTGCTCCTATGAAAATAAGTACCAGGTATGACATCACAAGAACGAATGAAAAAATCGGACTGTTTGCCTCGCTCCCTTGTTAAAAAAATTCCGGACGTTTGCTTGTCTTTTACTGGGGTACATCATTATTTAGCTGCCGTAATCGGTCTACAGCTGACTCGAGCACACAGAGTGTCAAGTCTATCTCGCACAATTAAGCTTTAGACCACATCATCAATAGCGTCAGTCAAATTGACGTCTAGAGAGGAGATAGGAGAGAAGGCCAGAGAGTAAGTTCCAGTTTAATTCGTTTGATCCTTAAAAAAAAAGTTGTGATGAATGATCGTATGGCAGAACGGCACACAGTCCAGTATCCTTGCAGGACGATTTCCCGCTGGTGTATCCTGCTACTGGTCGCAGTCTCGACGGCAATTCCTTCAAGTTTGGCCTTCTTGCCACCACTATCCCATCACCGTTACTGCTGGCCGTTGCGAGCCCAAGCCTCGCGAAAAAATGAAGCTGCTCTAGAAGCCCAACGTCTCTTAGAAAAATCTCAGATCTTGCGGAAAGAAATTGCCCAACAAGAAAGCCAACGCAATTGTACTTCCTCTGTTACCAGCGAAATTAGCGGCAGTAGTAAAATGCAGGACGTTGCTACCACAAAGTCCTCGATGGCAACTCCCATCTCCAAATGGTCTGTCCCTTCTCTTCCCGAACAAGTACAAGAGCAAATACCTTTTGCGGAGTACAGATTGTATGTGGACATTGGTCGAGAAGAAGGTACTTGGATGGAACCACGCTGGGGTGCCAGTGGTCGACGGATTGAATTTACCCTTGATGTGCGTTTCTTGCCAGGACAACTGGCTTCCGCAGACTTGGCCAAACAAATGGTCCAAGACAATCAAGGCGGACGTCGATCTTCCATTTATCATCTTCAGGTTGCACCCTATGCACGCTTGCGCAATGGATTTGATGAAATGGATATGACAACGTCAGAGGCAGAAAAAGAAGGACGAGGAGCCTACCGAATTGATCGTAGTACCAAGACTGGTCAATCCGATACGCTTCGGTTCTTTGTCACAACACAAGGATCCTCTTCCGCTAACAGTTATGGCGATATCAATGTACCAGCAGGGAATCTCTACTTTAGCATTCCTTGTTTTGGTGGATCTGTCTCGCAGTTGTCGACCAAGGGAGAAATGCCTGTGACGGTACGACAAATGGGATGGCATACGGGATGGAGACGTGCCGAAAGCCGGATTGTTGGAACGTTTCGCGCCGTACCAATAGCAGGTGCTCGACGCAAGGATGGGCGTTAACAACAACAACAACAACAACAACAACAACTGATATTGCTACGTTTGTGTTCGAACGACGCATGATTTATACATTCATTGACAAATACTGATTCTCATCCTATATTCATTTTCTCTCGCAGTTCAACAATTCCACAAAAAAACCTACACCAGCCTAAGAATCAATAACAATGTTGACCTCGTCTTATCAACGTGCTGCACGCACGGCACTTCGACAATCTCGTTTTGTGACGCGACGTTGGTTGAGCGAGTCTTCCAAACCAAAAGTTGCTACACCACCTATCAAAACAACCACTTCTTCTTCTTCCACCACAGAGGAAGCAAGTAAGGAAGGATGGTGGCATTCGGCTCAATTTTGGGGCGGTCTTGGTGCCCTGGCCGGTTGGGGTATGAGTGGTGCTGCTATTTATGATGCCACACAACAGGGCCCCGAAGTGATTAGTATGACCATGACACCCGTGCTGATTGTTTATTCCACCTTATTCGCCCGGTGGGCCTGGGTCGTCCAACCTCGCAATCTGTTGCTTTGTGGATGCCATATTACCAATGTGGCCGCACAGCTCAATCAGCTTCGAAGAGCATTGGAATACAAAATTGAATCTGGACAGAAGAAGGAAGTCGACGATCTCAAGGAAAAAACTGCCATGGGAGGAGTCGTGATTGCAGCGTCTGTCTTGGCCGGACCTCATGTTCGTAAAGTCTTGACGAATGCAAATTTGGGCATCGTTTCGGCAATTGCAGCTGCGGATGCCGGACCATTTACAGTCCACTTTTGGGCTCCCATGTCCAAGTGGTTGATCTCTGGTGCCAGTTTTTTCGATTTGCACCGTCCAACCGATAAGATTTCGTTACCCCAATATACAGCCCTGACCTTTACAGGGTTTTTCTTTTCTCGCTACTCCTTGTTGGTGAAACCCATCAACTACACTCTCTGCAGTGTCAATGTGGCCTTGTTCATCTCGAGTGGCTGGCATTTAGGACGAAAAATCAAGGCAGATTACTTCGATGAAAAGGAGGGAAAATAAAAATGATTTGCATTATTTTTCTTTTCAATATAGGTATGGTGCAAAAAATAGGAAGAAAGGGATAGTTGGATGCTTGTATTTAAAGAAGAAGAAATACTAATGAAAGGAATGTTATGCATTATATTATTGAGTTTTAGATTGACGTTTTTTATTATTTTATGGATACCAAAATACAGTTCAGAGCCAGCCGAAGGGAACGTGAGACAAGGAGACCCGAATCCGACGTCACCGGAATGACCCGAAATGCCCCATCCCGTCTCCCACTCAGAAACAGGAACACATCGGGAGAAATCG
>Ga0210036_1000561_pt1 | contig 44392 bp, 65 predicted proteins | sample CryGeymeta201515_FD_185469 | JGI IMG/M metagenome (GOLD analysis project Ga0210036, IMG submission 185469) | Groundwater microbial communities from Crystal Geyser aquifers in Utah, USA - Crystal Geyser metaG 2015-15 (SPAdes) (version 2) | ecosystem: Environmental > Aquatic > Deep subsurface >...
GTGGTAAAGTTATGAATGTAAATGGAGAAAGTCCTAAAAAGGTATTGGAAAACATAGAGCTTATGAATATCATGACGGTGGTTGGTCTCAAAATTGGTGAAAAATCTGTTAGAAAAAATTTAAGGTATGGTAAGTTATATGTTGCGCATGATGCTGATCCCGACGGGGCAAATATTGGTGCATTACTAATTAATTTTCTACATAGCTATTGGCCGGAATTATTTGATCCAGAATTGCCGCCCTTTGTTCATATTTTTCTAACACCTTTTATTATTGCTGAAAAAGGCAAAGAGCGAAGATATTGGTATAGTTTCAATTATGATGATTTTAAACCACATGAATGGCATGGCTGGGGCATAACCAGAGCAAAGGGATTGGGTACCTTGACAAATGAAGACTGGAAGCATAGCTTACACAAGCCAGAGGTATTACCACTAGTAGCTGACGAAAATATGAAAGAAGCATTGGATCTGGTGTTTAATGGTGTTAGGGCTGATGACAGAAAAACTTGGATAAGTATGTGATATGTATAGAATTAAGTTTAATGAATTAGATTTAAGAAATACAAAATTTTTAGATCATTCAGAAGTTTCATCATATTATTGTGAATTAGTAAATTGGCTAAAGAGTAACTGTAAAGAAACATATAGTTTAAAATACAAAGCAGACTCATTAGATGAGATCTATTTTGACAGTATGTCCGATTTGATATTATTTAAAATGACTTGGTGAAAGAAATGAGATATCTTAATTTAGATAAAATGAGAGAAGGCAAATTTAACTCAATTCTTAAAAAAGAAAAATCGTATATATACGAATTTGAGTTTAAAGATTTACATTTTACTTCCGATCATCATGTTTTTGGTGATAAAACTTTAACAGACGAATTGCTAACTTGGTTAAAAGAAGTACCAACAGGTAATTTCAAGTTTATACATGAATCAGGAATGCTTTGGGGGGTGTCTTTTCAGAAAAGAAGTGATGCGCTCATTTATACAATGGTGTGGGCATGAATAACAATACTGTAATATATTATGATGCCAACCATACGTTTTGGGTTTTACAATTTCAAAAAAGAAAAAATGAATTTAAAGAATGGTGTGAAAATAATAATGCGGTAATGCAATTTAGAGATTCCATCGGCGATTATGTTAGATTTGATATTATGCCAAAAATGTATTATTCTAATGTTAATTGTAAAGAAAATTATAAAAATTTAATAATGATATTCAAATTGAGATTTTTAGTAAAAGAATTACCATAAAACATGAAATTATCCAGATTTCAAGAAACATTATATAAATTTGAAAAAGAATATCCACATACATATGATGTGTTTGACGATGTAGAGTTTTATTATTATGAGGGAATAATTAAAAATATGGGGATTAATTCTTCAGAATGGAATAAAATCGCAATACCTTATGATAGCAGCGGATATTACTTAACTAATTGCAATGTTATAAAATATGGATTTAAGCGAGAACAGGATTTATTATATTTTAGATTGGCGGTACCAATACATGAAAAAAACAAGTGATTATATTTTAGACACTTCCAGAGAATATGCAATTTATGTATGTTCTAATAGAGCAATACCAAGAGTAACTGATGGATTAAAAGACGGTCAAAGAAAAACACTTTGGGTTATTAGAAATAAAACCGATAAAATTAAAACAATATCTCTAGCAGGTGAATTAATAAGCTCAAATTTATTTTTGCATGGCGATCAGAGTGCTGCCCAAACAATTAGTATGATGGCTGGCCCATTTTGCAATAATACACCATTTTTAAAAGGTATTGGTAGTTTTGGTACCAAGGTAAGCCCGCAAAGTTTTGGCGCTCCAAGATACACATACGTTAAAAAGAACAAAGCATTAGAAGAAATAATGTTAAAAGATTTAGACATTGTTCCATTAAAAGAAAACTATGATGGTAGTACTCTAGAACCAGAAACATTTTTACCAATTGTACCAACCGTATTACTCAATGGTATTTCTGGTATAGCCGTTGGTTGGTCAACTGACATTTTACCGCATAGTTTAAAAGATTTAACAGATGCGGTTTTGGCTGTTCTGGATGGCAAAAGCATTAAACGAATCAAACCACATTATGATTATTTGGACATTAATGTGAATGATTTGGGCGGAAGCCAATGGGAATTTTTTGGTAAACTAGAGAGAATTGATCATAGCACCATAAAAGTTAAAAGTTTGCCACCTGATTTAAGTTTGGAAAAATTTAGAGAACGCCTTGATCAATATGAAGAAGAAGGCAAAATCAACGATTATGTTGATGATAGTTCTGAAGAAATACAAATCATTATTAAATTCAAACGTGGTTATTTGACTGATAAAACTGATCAAGATTTAATTGAATTTTTAAAATTGAAAAGTAAAAAAACAGAAAGAATCGTAGTATTGGGATTCAATGGTGATTCTATCAAACAATACGAATGCCCGGAAGACCTAGTAGTGGATTTCGTTCAATGGAGATTTGGCTATTATATTACTCGTTATGAAAAAATGTTGGCAGATGATGGTTATGAAATAAAATATTGGCAGGGTCTAAAAGCCTGCTTTGATAAAAACATTCCAAATAAACTGGTAGGAAGTAAAAATAAACAGGAGATTGTTGATAAAATAAGTAAAGTTACCAAAGACTTAGATGACAAACAATTAGATAAGCTTGCTAGTTTGCCGACCTTTAGATGGAATGATGAATACTACCAGGAAGTCCTAAAGAAAATATCCGAACTTGAAAAAAGTATTCAAGAATATACAGATATATTAGCTGATAACAATAGAATAATTGATATTTACAAAAATGAAGTCAAAGCTCTTAAAACGTTAAAAATGAGTTAATAGCTTTTTCATCCAATCACTCATCGGGGCGCCATTCATTTCAGCAAGTGTTTCTTCCAAAAGCCGGCCAATAATTCTGGCGCGCATAAGCATTTTGGCATGTTCGCTGTCTACGCCTTCATTTTCCAATTCAAGCATCATCGCTGCCAGGGTTTCATTAACAATTTCAGTAATTTTTTTTGTTGGTTGATCTTGCGTGATTTTATGTGCTGGTGTACTAGTCACGGCTTCAATCTTTCGGCGCTTGAACGCACTAAACTTAATTACATTTTCATCAGCCATTTTAACTCCTGATATGGTTTGGGGTAACAGTTTGTTACCCCATAACTTTACAACACTTCTGTGAGTTGTCAACCGTCAGACACAAAATCACTTTCCCAAATAAAATTTACCTTATAACCATTTTGTTTAAAAACTTCTTCACGTTTGAGTGTGTTAAAATATAACTCACCAAAAGATAAATTCTTATGTCTATTATCCTTGGAATGATTAGTTGTTTTTGGATTACCGTGCCAATAATCACCATAATATTCATAAATCGTTTTTGTATCAGGACAATATCCATCAACAAAATATTTTTTAGAATTTATTTTTATCATATATTGTCGATATTCAATAGGTATACCATGTTGATCTAACCAGATTGTCTCATTTTTGCTATTATTGCCTAATCCACATTTATTGCATCCCCTACCCTCTAAATGTGAATGAGCCACTTGCCAATAAGAACCATGTATTTTACATATAATTTCAAGTTTTGCATGGGAATCGGTGTATATTGTATTGTCATATAAATATCTATCGCCATGTATACTCTTGGCTTTATTAACAAAAATATCTTTATTATGTATTTTAATTTTGCCTGTTTTTTCTGCTCTTGATTCGTTACCACATGAGGGGCAGCCACGTGGTCGTATATGATCATGGGGAGTCTGTTAAACTCTCCATGATTTTCGCATATAATTATTATTTTAGTATAAGCATTAATATAAGAAGTTTTTGAATAATCATAACGATAATTATGAACTTTCTGTGCTTCCTCTATGAATTACTTATTAGTTTTTCGTCTTGGCATTTATCTACTATTAACGATATTCATAAATTCTAATCTTAACCCAGAATCTTTGAATCCTCCGCCCAATTTGCTAGTGATTGTATATGAACCGGTATCTTCTACACCACGCGTCTTCACACACATATGATCAGCCCGGATAACAACCGCCACATCATCAGTGCCCAAAATATAACTCAAAGAGTGATATATTTGTTCTGTTAATCTTTCTTGAATTTGTGGTCTCCTAGAAAAATATTCAACCACTCTGTTCATTTTACTTAATCCTAACACTCTATTTTTGGGTATGTAAGCTACAGTGGCCTTTCCTGTGATGGCAACAAAATGATGTTCACACAATGAAGAAACATTAATGTCCTTTTCAACAACCATGTTTTCATAACCCATTTTATTTTCTACAACAGTACATTTGGGAAATTTATTTGGGTCTAACCCCCAACAAATTTCATTAACATACATCTTTGCTACTCGATTGGGAGTATCTCGTAAACTATCATCACTTAAATCTAAATTCATTAATTCCATTATTTCTTTAAAGTGTTCTTTAATTGCGTTAATTTTTTTATTACGTTCTTCTTCAGTGAAAGAATGACTAGCATTTAATATTGGAGTTTCAACTCCCTTTTCTAACAAATAATTATAAATTCTCCGTCCCAATTGTGGATCAACTTTTTTTGAATCATATGACATGGTAAGTCTCCTTTAAAATATATTTAATTTTATTACGCGAATTCTTCAAATAGGTCTTCATTCCATTCTCGATGACCTTCTCGATATGCCATATTGCTTTGGGTTTCTCGTACTTCAACTCTAAAGCACCATAGCCTATCTGCTTCACCGGGACCCCACATATCAGGTATGTAAATACCGTTAACATATTTGTATAATATGTCAGCAAGTCCCTCACAACCCAATTTAGGTAATACCGTTAATTTTGCCATCTTGCGACTTTCCAATTCTTTATAGATATCCATATTTGGATCATCTGCTGAAACTAATAGAGTATGATCAAATTTTTCTTCTAAGAATTTTTTCAATTCCTTTAATCCACCATAATCGCTTACCCACGACCTTGCATCAAGATCATCAGCACCGAAATAAAATTTCATTGAAAACGAGTAGCCATGTATTTTATTACAATGACTGTCTGCCTTCCATTGCCGATAAGCGCAAGGAAACGCATCATGATATTCTTTTGTACTTACCCATTTATATACTCTAGGTTGATTTTTCATATGTAATTCCATCCTTTTAATGTGTTAATATTTTTAGATATTTGGTATCTCGTTAGGTGTAAATCTTCCATACAATCCTTTATTGAGCAATATATTTTATCAGGAGTTTGTATTTTTTTGTTGGTAGTAGGGGGCACACCTCTAACCCAATTAGTCGGTATTTCTTCAATATTAGTAACGTATTTCTTTTCCATAGTATTCGGATTATAGCATCCGATACGATTTTTAGTAGTTCCTTTGTACCACAACCCTGGTATAAACCCATTTGGTATAGTTTCCCCAGGATACAAATAAATTTTTCTTTCACCATTGTGATATATTTTAGCACCAATATTAGGCCCATTTTTTTTCTTTGGATCATTACCTAAAGTCCATCCTTCTGGAACAGTATCATTTATTGGTATTTTTTTAGCAATATTGATTATTGGGTTAAAAATATATTTCGTAGGTAATTGTTTGGTTCCTAATCTACCTTCTTTTTGTGCCTTTAAAAAATTTTCAGTTTTTGAAGTGTCGCCACCTACTCCCGATTCAGGAATTAAATTTGCCCATTCTTTACTTTCAACGATGTTATAGAACTTACTATAATATAGTCCTTGTTTTTCTAATTCTTGAGCAGTAAACAATCCCAATACTGTTGTTTTTATAGTATAATCCGGATGAGCTCTTAGAATTCTATTCCAAAATTTACCAGAACCTTTATAATTTATGTGATCATTAATATCACGTAAATTCTGTTTCTTTTTACAAAGATATTTCATACCTGTTTGTTCTATTTCTTTGATCATCAAATAATACATGTTAAAACCTCCATAGTCTAATATTTATGTAAACTATGATAATATTCTTCTTAGGCCAAACTGGCATATAAATGTGTTTGAAGTTGAAATCGTAATCCATGGATGACACAATATTGAGCTGCATATTCATGATTCTTTTGATTTTCTTTTAAATCTAGTAATCCTGGTTCCCAAAAACTAATTACTTCATCTGTTTTTGAACGCTCATCTAATTCTATCCTATTGGTTTTCATTCTAAGATCTTTAGATTTTTGTGGTTCTGAATTATATATATTCATTGGACTAACAAAAATTTCCTTACCAGTTTTTTCTTTCCATTCAAAAGCCCAATCGGGAATTGAACTGTAAGGACTTTCTGAATCAGCCTCCATTACAAATTTTAAACAACTTGCTACTTCTAAATTTTTTAAGTTAGGTTGTATATACCTTAAAGATACTCCATTTTCTTCTAAGCATTTGGGGCTTATAATTATTGTTGTTGATGGCGGTATACTGGGTTGATGAATTATACCATTTGATTCTATTTGAGTATATTTAAATATATTACTCATATGATCCAAAAAAGGTCCTAAATTTTTCTGTAAGGTGGGTTCACCACCAGTCACCACTAATACTAATTCATTTTTGGTATTTTCATCATGCTTTGTGAACTTTGGTCTAACCAATTTTTTTTCTAAATAAAAATCTTCAATAACTTTATCAATTTTATTTGATGTTTCATCAAATGTTAACCAGTCGCCATCATCAAAAAATGTATCACACCAACTGCATCTCAGATTGCATTTTGCTAATCTAACAAAAACGGCAGGTTTTCCACTATACACGCCTTCGCCTTGTAGTGTGTAAAATATTGATGTTACGAACAATAAATTATCGGGTTTATCTCGAAAGAACCTTTGGCCTACGACTTCATTTTTTCCGAACATTGTGCTTCTCCTTTATTATAAATGTTATTATAAGAGAAGCGGGGGAGATTTGTCTATTTGCGTTTAAACTTGTCTCTTGCCCGCTTACGCGGTAAGTTTGACTTTACCTTACTCTATAAATAATAGAGTATTACTATTTATTAATCAATATAAAGGAACTAATAAATGAAAGAAATAATAGAAAAACTTCAACTCTTAGAAGATAATATTTTAGATAATAAAATTGAAGTGGCTCATTTATTTGAAGCAGATGAAGATGAAGAAGAACAACCACAAGCAGACAAAGCAAAAGGATTACGGGTTAATGCTCAAGTATTAAAAATTATATCGGAAAAAACCGGAATAGAACCACAAAAATTAAAATTAACACTCAGCAAAACATTACGTGAACAAAACGTGTCGAATGAAGGTAGACAACATATTGCAAATATGCTAAAGTTAATACTTAGACAACAACCCGCATTTTTAAATAGGATGAAATAAATCATTGGATAATACTTCTGATATATTAATTGTTGATAGACCAAAATTCTATGGCACATATGTTTACTCAATGAGTTTATCATGTGACATTTTGGATTGGCATGAATATTTTGCCATAAAAGAGGAACTTCAAAATTTAGTTGGCGTGCCGGGAATAATTTCTGGATCAAAACATTTGTTAACATATTACATATTTTTTAATGATTCTAAATTATTAAGTGATATATTAGATTTCGCTAAAAATAAAAACTTGTTGATACATAATATTAAAAAAATATCAGAAGAATTTTTACACGTTACTCTCAAAAGAAAGAAATACAATAAAAAGGGTGATTGGTATGGCGAATATAGTTATAGAATACGGTTGAAACGCCCATATTTTGATTTTTCCGATATTAATGATAAATTGCAGGGTAAAGTTACTCTTTCACAGAACAATCCGGCATTATTTTATATGTCAAACTTAAACGATGTTATTCTATTTAAGCTTCTATACAGCAGTTACATATTAGAAATGCATGATTCACAAACTGTTAGAGGTTAATGATGCGAACCAGAGAAGATTTAGAACGAGACATAAATCTTTGGAATAGGTATATCAGAGGTCAAATACCCGTTAGGTATAATGCATTCAAATTATCAAACTATAAAACCAAAATTACAATTGATTTGCATGGGCTAACACTTACCCAAGCATATGAATTAGTGCTTAACACAATGATCAACAAGCATCACAAACAAATAACAGTAATAACCGGAGCATCCGGGGAAATTAAAAGACAATTTGAATTTTGGTTAGATAACCCAACTTTTAAACCGCTGTATAAACGTCATAGTATTTTAAATAACGGCAGTTATCTCATAATTAAATAAGAGTGTATTTGCCCGCATATAACGAATTATTTCTATTTTTCAAAATGTTAATTTTACTAGATTTTTTATCAGAAATATTATCTACCCCTATTAATTTCTCAGTCATTAAATAATCTTGCTTAAGTTTCTCTTTTTTAGCCAAAAGTTTATCAAAATCATTTAACAGTCCATATTTGTTTAGTATGGCTGTTATTAGCCATTTGGGCTTATGCTTAAAATTATTTGTTGTAATTCGATAATCAATATCGTGCAACTCGGAACTAACTTTTTTGTATTCTTTTTCTATTGATTTTAGTATAGGGTCATTATTTAAATCATGATAATAGTTAGACCATTGGGATATATCATTTACCCATTCTGTAACTTTTCGCTCAGCAAATATCAAGTGAATAAACGCGGCCCACAAAAATAATCCCATAAGCAAAAAAATTATATTTTTCTGCAAGAGTAGCATTACGCCAATAGCAGAAAGATAAAATATATATTTCATTATAATATTCCTTAGTAATATTGTAACACTGATAATTTTTCTAACATTATTATTTCATTTTCTAGTTCTTGTTTTTGTTTTTTTAAGTTATAATAATCATTGCGTATTCTAAATTTATTTAAGTACGCAGCACACCATTTTTTGGGTCGAAATTTATGTTTATGTGCAAACAAATAACCAAAATGGTAATATTGGTCATAATAAGTATAATCTATTTCCCAAAGTTGGTAAGAAATACAATTATATAATTCTATTTTTTCTTGTAATATTGGATAATCACTTTTTTTATAAAAAAATCCAAACTGTTTTACATTTGCTTTTTCATAGGGGAAAATTTTTCTCCCCCAAGTTAAAGATTTAACCCATGAATAACTGATGTATCCACCAATAAAAATAGACAACATTGCTGCACTCACCACATAACCAATATCAATCATTAAACTCAATCCACTACCCAAATACATACCATACTATAAATTATTATAATGCAAAACGCAAGGACGATATGCGAAAAGATAGGTTGTTTCTTGCGCTGCAATGCAATATATAGTATTAGTGAACTTTTAAAAACAAGGAGTAAATTATGAATTTTTTCATTAAACTTTTTTCTAACTTATTTGGGGATCTAAAAAATGATGATTGGGCCGTAAGATATATGGCTATCGAATACCAAAAAGATTTTTCGAACTTGAAAAAGACTGGGGTTTCCATTAACCCCGAAGTTGCGATGGCGTTCTTATCCAGTGTAGGAGACCAAAATGTTAAGTAAAATTAAAAATTTCTTTGTATCAATATTGCAAATAATGATACGATCTAGAGAAATGAAAGCCAAAGCGTATGTGGACTATTACAAAAAACATGGATATTGTCCGTTCTGGGAGTGAAACAACTTATTCACCACCAAAAACCAATATAATTTGAATAAGATCAATTTCTTTTTTAAATCCAATATAAATATTAGACCCTCGGTGAAAAAAAATCGGAGGGTCTAATTTATTTTCTCTACACCAATTAATAATTAATTTTTGATTTTTGGTTATTATATGTTGAGAAGGATACTTTTTATCTAAATAAGCATCAGAAATTTGATCCAAAAGATAGTAAAAATTTGTCATCAATAACATAAAATACATAGTTATAAAATATAGTATACCCATAAAAGCATACATTATAATTACTATTTTAATGAAAAACATAACTTTTAAAAAATTTATATATCTTTTCATTTTATTATTTATTTTTAATAGTAAATATTCTCTAGTTAAATCTTTAGCTTGAAGCCATTCAGCATATTCATGTATATTATTATCATTTACTATATCTTTATATTTTTTATTTAAAACATAGTACTCATGAGTTTTAGTAGATTTTACACCATTAATAGAAATTAAACTTTTATTTTCTTTAAATTTAAAAGTTTTACTAACTTTTTTCCAATTATTTTTATGAGTTTTAACTTCATCACCAACTTGTATTTTATCTATTGGTTTTAATCCGGTCCTGGTTAATACCAAAGTTCAGGCAATAAAGCAGCCCGGACCAATACCAACCTTGGCAATATCTGCACCGGCCAAAATCAATTCCTCTGCCATTTCTGCTGTAACAATGTTTCCGGCCATTATGGTTTTATCAAAGAATTTTTCTCTAAATTTTTTCACTGAATCAACAAAATGCCGGGTGTAACCATTGGCCACGTCCAAGCATACGTTTTGGATAGGACTATAACCTAAAGTATTGATTAATATACTATTTAATTCAACAAACTTGCCCAAATCCGCAGACGAACTACCGAGAGTATAAAATACATATATCCCCAATCCAGCATAGTTTATAAAAAAATCACTCAATTGATCAATGGTGTAATGTTTGTGTATAGCAGTATATATATGTTCGCCAGATAGTGATTTGGCCATATCAAACGTGCCAATACTATCCATATTGGCCGCTATAATCGGAATACCGGACATAACTTTGTTTGAAAATTTCGTAGTGAAAATTCTATCTAAATTTACTTCTTCTCTGGAACTTAACGTTGACCTTTTTGGTCGAATTAATACATCTTCAAAATCTAGTTTTGGGTCCGTCTCAATTCGCATGTTTAAACTCCAGTAATATTCTTATTATTATAATACAGAATTGTTCATTAATTTTCATTAATATTTTTGATATAATGTCTTAAGTTCTTCTGACGTGCCAGGCATTTCTGAATATTTTTTAATTGAACAATAACTTGATGGTGCTGCTCGACCTTCTACTGCATCAATATACATAGAAAATTTTCCTTCCGGGCTGGATATCAATTTATTTGATATACCCAATTCTCGTAAGAATTTTTTAAATTTACTCACAAAGGCAGTATCAACGGCCAAAAACTTAACTTCCGAATAATAATATTTTTTTTCAACGATTGACAGCTTGAGTAGCAATAATACTTGATCAATAGGATAAGGAGTATAATCCTTGCCAAAACCAACTTTTTTATATCCCAATAGTAGAACATTTAATCCCTTAGTCCATGCTGCAATCAATAGTCTAGCGGTTTCTTCCTGAGGAGAAGCACCAATTACGTGTTGCGCCAATATAGAAATATTATTTTTTCTATTAAATTTTGCTGTATCATTTACTACTTCGTTTATTTTAATTACTTTGTTCAAATCCTTTTCTGACAACACGGATACGCCTATTGCGGAAACATATTTTCTAACCGCATTCACAATCTGTTCGTCGTTTAACCACTTCACAGAAAAGGTGGTAAAATTAACTACCATACCTTTTGAATCAATATATTCAAGTATTTCAACAAAATTTGGATGAGTCGTGGGTTCTCCTCCCCCAAGTGCAATTTCCATCACTTTGAGGTCGGCCATCATATCAACATAATGCTTAATTCTTTCAAGAGAAGCATGAACACCCTCTTTTGTGCTGCCCATGTAACAAAATGAACAGCCATATGGGCAGAACTGTGTGATTTTTAAGTCAACCAATTCGGGTGTGGTGGATTTTTTATAAGGGGCAACACCGTCTTTAAGAGAAACACGTATCTTTGTACCACTCATTTTAGAGAAGAAGGTATAATAATCGCCATCTTTTCTTATCATCTTTTTAGAAAGTGGATAATCTACACCCAATGTATCATTAATAATATAATCCAGTTTGGCGTTTGTGGGCATATGCGGATTGCCATCAGAATTATCATTCCCACCAAAAATTACTATTTCATCTTTTGATAAGTATTCACGTAAATCATGCATGAATGAAATATAATCAGACGAAGTTATATCCACCCCATCCATACACCACACGCTTTGGTGATCAACCCCCAAAGAAATATATTCGTCGCCTTGTAAGCCATTTGCTTTATAATCAGATATATTTACGCCGGTGATATCATAAATTATCTGTATTGCTACATCGTCATCAACAGTTCTATTCAATGCAGTGTATAATTGGGCCGCAAAATATTCCATTTTAGAATCAACAGTTGTCAATACAAAATTATCCCAACCGTAAATTGTATCATCATTATACCTTTGGGGGATGGTCCCCACTAACGGTTTTGGGATAATTACAACCGAATGAGTGCTGGATGAGTTGGTTGCGAACCCTGCACGAATATTATGTATTTTTATCATTAAAATTCTCCATAATAGTATAATTCAGAATATGGGTTCGTGTTTGTTGCATTGGTATTGGCGATATACGAATATACTTCCATCATAGTTTGCATTTGCATTAATTTATGTTTCTTTTCACTATTTGTATTATTGTTTTCTTCATCAATAAATCTTTGATAATTAGCAGAACGATAATATTTATGGCCATCTGTGCTAATTAATAATTCGTTGGCTTTGGCCCATTTAGGGTTCACATAATGAGCATGATAATGAGTAGCGCCGCTTGATTTATCCTCAACATACCCCGCTCGCATTAAAACACTTATACGGACAATTTCATTCCAAATTCTTACATCATTATTATTTGCAAATTCAATACGATCGGGTTTCCCGTCATCTGTCCATGAAAATTGAGAAGGTTCCCAAACAACTTCACATATAGTTTCAGAATATCTTCGATCTCTAACTCTGTTCATCGTGGTCATTCCAACCAAGGTTTGGTCTTCAATTGAAGTACTTCTGGCTTCAAACCAAATATTTTGTGCCAAACAAAAAGTTTCTTGAGCATCCATTTTTTCTAGTTCAATTTCATATAATGGATTTTCAGCTATAAGCGATGTGGCCATCATGATCATGGCCCCTAAAGTTTCCGTATATCCAGAAATCATTGAATTTTCCTCTTTTTATTTAACAAAACAACTAAATTCCATACCGTGCAGTTTGCCTATATATGGAGCAGTCCGTTGTGTTCTAGTTAACACAAGGCGCACTACGGTGTTTTCTATAACAACTACCATTTTATTATCAGTTTTACTAATAATGTCAGCATTCATAGAATTACCATTGTTAACAGATGTGATAATTACCTGTGTCATACGTCGCTACTCCTTTGCTTCGATATAATATAACATTCCTGTAACATGTCAAGCTGTTTTTTCCGTAACTTTTGCTCGTGTAATAATAGTTTCTTTATTATTTTTGAAAGTATTGTGTGCAATAATTTTAGCTGACACAAGATATTGTTTATCAACGGTTAAACTTGCCTTACCATGATTAAACCAAACATAAACATTGCCCATACTATCTATGAATTTGTTGATAGTAGAATTAGCGGTGGTAAATACTTTGAATAATGTAGCATCAATATCAATCTTATCACCAATTTTGCCTTGGTGCGTGGATTGTGATACATCTACGCCAGTTTTTTTAGCAAACTTGTTTTGATAAGCGCGCACCATTCCAGCAATTAAGTTATCATCCGAAGTTTTTGCCATACCGTCTCGTGCAATAACTCTAATATTATTCAAAAAATTGTTTCCAGAAATTTCCACATCAGGCAAACCACTAGCCCAAGCGATAATTTGATCGGCTTCTGTTGCATAATTCGCATTTATTGTTGAATTATTATAAAGCAAGTGTGCCAAATATGCAGTAGATTTATAATATTCATTATTTTCCTTAGCTTGTGTGGCACTATACCAACCATGATTCGCAATCGTTTCAAGTGTAGCCATAATAAAATCTCTAACAAAAATATAACCAACATATGTGGTGTTAATAGTATGGCTATAATCTTTGCATGATTTGCGAACTTGATGAATCGTTTCATAATATTTGGCTATTTTTGCAGGCGTAACCGCGTTAATGAATTTGTTGATACATGAACTACCAACAATCTTATATTCGTTATCTTTTAGAATAACATAGCCGGTTTTTCTATATCTAGTATGGTTGCAATGTTCGCATACACTACCAATAGTTTGATATATTTCAGGAACAGCCTTATTTGGTGAATTATATATCAGATTACCATTTATTCTATCATAATCAACTTTAGCAATGAATTCCCACCCCTCGAAGGTGGGCACTTCTCCGGAGATCATGATTTCCCAAACTCTATTCACATAATTATTGCTATCACGAGTATCCTTGAAACCAATTACCATCATAAAGATTCTAGGTAATCCAATTTTTTCATTTTTATCAGAAAGGCTTTCAATTTTTTTCTTGAGTATTTCGTAATTTTCCCGAGGAATATTAAAAATAAAATCTAATTGATCTGTCATCACACCCTCCATTTATTCTAAAATACAACATTTCATAAAGATGTCAACTATAAATAACATTATTACCACATATTGGGAGAGATTATGGCGTTAGCCGGCAAGCAAGTTAAAAATACATATCAAGGATTATTAATACTTAACAGCAATAATCAAGGTTTAACCACGACGGCGCAATCAGTTAAAGACGGACTAGATATAGCAAGTCCACTATCTTTGGCGACCGATAAAGTCTTAATTCACGGAAATGCATATCCTGCGGGGTCCGGCGTTACTGGCCAAGTAATCACCACCGATGGCGCGGGTGAATTAAGTTGGAGTACCGTGTTAACTGAAGTTTCTGGTGATGTTAAATATGCTAGATTAAATTCTGAAAATAATTTTACGGCTCCTAATAATTTTTTTAATCAAAGAGTAGCAGCGACTAATTCAGCCTTTTCTAACTTTGATTTAGTAGTCACTAATGCACCGTTAAATCAAAAATTTATAAGAATAACAGCAGCTCTTTCAGCCACAAGCGATGACAGACGCGGAGCATTAACTTTTGAATATATAAATGATGATTACACATCATCGTCAGTTGGAATATTACAACAATTTTTGAGATCAGGAAATGTTGCCACACAAGTAGTATTTTATATCAATAACATTGATGCAGCATATATTGATCCGGCAGGTACTTCAACCCCATCAACTAAAACTATTATTACCAGAGAAAAGGGCGATGCAAGATACGCTCAATTAAATCAAACAGTTAATTTTACTTCACTGCAATTAGGCAATATTTCAAATAAACATATATTCTTTGATGGTGTTCAAAATGGAATTAGAGGCATTGCAATATCAGTTAGTGGTGTGTTAGCCGGGATAATTCAACCTGCTGGTACTTCTACTCCTTCTACCACAACAATAATTACCAGAGAAAAGGGCGATGTACGATACGCTCAAATATCTGCGTTTAACATATTTTCAGAAAGACAACGAATTTCGGCCACAATACCCACATTTGATTTTTATGAAACAGATCAAGCAGTTGATAATAAAACTTGGCGTTTGGTTGGATCTAATGGCGAATTTGGGATACAAACCGTAAATGATACTTACACAGTAGCATCAGAAGGATATAAATTAGCCAGAACAGGCAATTCAGTAACTTCGCATAATTTTTATGTAGGAGGAGTGAACACTGCCACAATTACAAATACCGGTACTACTTCGCCATTATTATCTACTATTATTACCAGAGAAAAAGGCGATGCAAGATACACCCAAATAAGTTCAGATGAAAATTTGAAAGAAAACATCATTGGTGCAGTAAGTGCCTTGCCACTTATAGAAGCACTAAGACCGGTAATGTATAATTTTAAGGCAGATGCGTCAGCTAAACAGCATTTTGGTTTAATAGCGCAAGAAGTTCAACAGGTATTACCAAACGCAGTTCTACAAGGTGGCGAAGGTCTTGGTCTAGAACTTAAGGATTTGGTTGGATTGTTGATTAAAGCAAATCAAGAACTTAATACTAAACTTAATGATGCATTAGCTAGAATCAATATACTCGAAGGCAATTAATCCCAATCAATCTTAATTACTTCACAGTCTTTTGATTTAGCATAGGCACACATATCCGGTGTGCCTATTTTACCAGGAAATGCGATTACCAAATCGCATCCACTATCAAACATCTGTCTATTTCGTATGGGTCCTGCAGGATTTTTCTTAAGATGCCGATATTTGTCCCAATCTGCAGGAAAGTCTTCGCAACTTACTGCGCGGTCTTCACACCACTGTTTGGCTAGCGCATCGGCACCGTATGCTTCACCTTGTAAAATGGTTATTTGATCTTTTATGGGCAGCAGGATATCCAACACTTCATACAATCGTTTTTTGTTTGAATACGACCTACCACCACAAACAATTATTCGCATTATGCCGTAGGGCGTTTCGCCGCTACTTGGTCCCTAAATGCTTCCAGCTCTTCAAGAGTAATAGCACCTGCGTGAAATTGACGAAGTTTTTGTTCTGTTTCTTCAATAACATTAACAGTTTCTTCCAATTGTTTTGCTCGCTCTGCCAAACTGGTATCACCCTGCGAAGAATGCAATAAATTTGCTTCCTTAACAGCATCTGCAAGTTCGCGCATACTTTTTGAAAACTGCTTCATAGCCGAAAGTTGCTCAAACCCATTAAAAACATTACTCATTATTTGCTCCTATCTATAATGATCATAATCTTCGGGTGTTACCATAATAACACCAATAAAAATAATCGCAACTATAAAAAATAAGAGTATTAATATAAAAAGTAGTTCATACAAAAGAACAAGCGGCCAAAGAAAAATAACTATAAAAAACAAAGCGTTAACCCAAATGATGGGACCATAAAATATTAAATGAGTTAAAAGTCCAATGGAAAAATAAATTCCATAACTAAAGAGCAATTTTATCAAATTCATTTGGTAAATTCTTTTAAAAATTCATCAACCATTAAATCGTCTGTTCTATTTTCACGGCTTAATTCATAATGTAAAACATCATGGCCATATAAAAATTTAAATTCTTTTAGAACTCGTTCTATTTTAATTTCAATTTTGTGTTGTTTCATCAAACCGATTGCTTTAGTTACCGCGTGTCCACAATCATATCCTTCATCAATTAAATCTGCTATTTGATTAGCCCAATAGTTTGGAGATTTCATAAGTCACACTAACTCACTTTTTAAACAGATGCTTCGGTATTAAGCATATAAGAAAAATTTGTTTTTAGAAAATCTAACACCCTGTCTTCATCGGTATATAATCCAAGATAATTTATTTCCGGCATCCAGTCAATATGAATATATGGAGCGATTTTTGCTAAACCCATTAAAATTCGATTAGGGTGGGGCCAATCACAATCATTTTCCAAATATAAATCAAACCACCTAGCATTTAAACTGGTTTTCAACACTTTATTATATCTTACAAGATCTGCTTCTTTATAATTTTCAACCATTTTACCAATGTCTTGACCTTCTTCCCAAGCACCAAAATCCATACCATAATTTAATACAATAAATTTCATATTTTACTCCGTCTTATTATTTATTTATCAACAATCTTGGTTGGTATAGTTCGTAAATCCAAACCATGCTTGCTATATATAATGCGCGATGGCGGATTTACAAACAATTTTTTAATATCAGTTGCTTGATAAACTTCAGGACAATTAGAAAATCTATCCGTAAAATCAGAAACAATACAAGGAACAGTTAAATCATGTTTTTGTGCAATAAAAAGTCTAGATCCACCTAATAAATTACAAGTTAATTGATTTTTCCTAGCATATTCCGGCAAACTTAACCAATCATTTAGTCTTAATTTTCCTGAAACTATAGATATTGGATTTTTAATTCCATCCAATAAAATACTTTGTTCAAGTTCATCAAACCAAGTTACCATTCTATCATACAGATACGCTCGCTTTGCCCGCCTTATTTCATTATCATTCCAATCCCAGGGGCCAACATAATTATAAATTGATCTAGAAGAAAGTGTAACAAAACGTATTTTATACGGTAACGTTGCGGTCATTTAAATCAAATGTGACATTTTCAAAAAATCTAGCATTTGCCGGATTTGATAAAATAGATATTATATCAGTTGGCAACCCCGTAACCACCAATGATTTTAAATGAAAGAGTGGTTTATATTTTCCAATTCTTTTGAATAAAGCCAATAATGAATTAAAAGTATTATCTTCTAATTCTAAATCATCTATACAACGCACAGAAACCAATACTTCATATTTTTTGCTTGGTAAATCGGTTAACACAGTAACCATTTCATTTAATTTCATTTTAACCTCCATATAGTTTCTTATTAGGAAACGGTATAATAATATTTAGTTGATTACGTGAACTAAACCGACTCCAAATTTTTAAATCCAAATCAGCAACAGTCATATCCCGCATTTCTGCTTCTTTGATAAAAATCTGTTCTAATTCTAAATAATTTTTAGGGAATAATTCTGTTTGATCGTGACCAATATGATTTAACCATTTTACTACATGAGTATCCAATACCGCTAATTTTTGATTGAGTCTTGAATGAACCAAAAAAAATCTAGCTGTTTTTCTACCAACACCAGGAATCTGTTCTAAATCCTGAACAGAACAACTTCGCAAATCTAGGGGATTTGTTAAAAGATAGTGAAAACTTTTTGTTAAAAGACCGTATTTTCCTGTTCTTGCTCTTTTCATATTTTCTAAAAGCGTATTTTTTAAGATCATATAACCAATTTTTTGGAACGGATATTCATATGGGAAATATTCTTCTGCTCCATTTAAAAAATTATCACAAGTTTTTGCAATAGTTTTAGCGGTTTTACCAGCAACCATAATACAAAATATTAAAAATTCCTGTAACTCAGCATCGCTTCTTTCAAAAACTGTTATTTTATATGGATCAATCACAACATAAATACCTTGTATTAAGTTTACTTTAATACTATATTATTAATTGTGGTAACATGTCAAATAGGAGGATAAAAATGTTTTCATTTCTTTTGGGATTAGTAGCAGCATTTGCTCTAGCAATTTACAAACCAGAATGGTTTGCTTACGTCAAGGAGCAAATTGCTGGTGTGTTCACCAAAGCCGGTGTTGATGTACCTGGCGATAAGGACCAATAACGATGAATTAGGGGGCTTAGCGGCCCCCTTTCTCTACCGATCTTACCCATATAAACATTAGTAAATAAACGACTCAACCTGCAGGATTTAGTACAAATATAAATAATGTTAAAATTCTAACAAAATTTATATTTTCAATTTCGTGTATGACAATATTTCTACACACACACGATAAACAATTCCGGACAGTCAGTAATGTTCTACGTCTTGGTACTTAGTAAAGTTCATATTGCCATACCCAATATTATTCCTAATAGCAAACTAATTCCAGCAGCAACATATATCCATAGCCATGCGGGGCCCATTGCTACCAGGCCTTTGGTAATTTGAAAACCAATATAAGTTTCCATTGAAGAAAATTCCTGGTTAGTTGGCTGTACCCACCTGGATTCTTCTGTGCTTTTTGAGCCTCTTACAATACGTCCCATGGTCTTATTCCTTGCCGGCGCGCTTGCTGCGATCAAAGTAATCCAGGATCACTGTTCTTGTCCCAATGGGCATGATTGCGAGAGCGATAGTAGCGACCAATCCACCAAGGACGAATGATAAAAACATGTTAAAAACTCCTATATAAAAACATTAATGCGATACTAACAGGTATAAAATGTTTGTCAAGAGTAGAAATGGTAATTGATTCTGTTTCGAGGCTCAATTACCAAAGCCCAAAGAGAATTAGGCGGCCTTTCTGTTGCTAGGCGGCCAACCCCACTAAATAACGAAAATTACTTAGGATCAATTTCCCTGTTAGGGACCGCTTACGCGGCCATTCTTAGGGGTTCTCTATTGTCATTTGCGACTATAAAGGTTGCACGATGCGGCGTAGCTAACCGGTCCCCAATTACTCTTTAATTCCTCACGTCGAAACATACTCAACCCCATAGGGTAATCACAAAAAGCTTTGTGGAGCTGCCGCCGGCGAAGGCGGGTCCGCAAGGCCTATTCCAATAACTGTTTGGAGTAGGACAATTATATTTATATATGAATATTGCTGGTATGTCAAGAACAATTTAAAATAATTTTATCAAGGGAGTAATTGAAATGAGCTATTTTTCTGAAGGAAAAAATTGTAAAAATTGTGATGTAATTTTTTATAAAGGCATTGGTGATAGTTGTTCAAGGCAATGCCATAATCTAATTATTAATAAAAATAGAGATTATACCTCTCAAGAGTATAGAAAAAACCAGTAGCTTATCCAACTATATATGGTGTAATTGATCAACGTGAACTTAAGGTAGTTCACAAACAAGGTACTACAGAATACGAAGAGATTTAATTAAGTACAAAGGCCGAATTACTTGCCCGAGTTTTCCAAATAATATAAACGATGTCAACATAAATTTTAGAAAAGATCTATTCATCCTATAACCGAATATATAAATTTCAATATTCCAAGTCAGTATGAATTAGATCCAATCTGTTTGTAATATAACCAAACAGTAACCCAATAATACACAAAGAGGCAAACTACTCCTCAATTGATATTAGAGTACCTGTTCCCATTCGTCATTACCAAAATGATAGACCAGACTTAACTGGTTGCAGGTTCAACATTCCTAGCTATCGTTTTGAGTTCTTTAGTATTTTTATTTAGTTCTAGTGTCAACACCTTCTGAACCGGGGTTGAATGGGTGTGCATCGATCCAACCTTGTTGATCGGCATAATAAAATCCAAAACCAAGAACTGCTATTACTGCTATTATTAATACAAATTTCATTTTATTCTCCTTGTCGGGTTACATTATTGGGCATATACCCAATAATATTTATCAAATAAAACTATTCAGTTTTATTTGTATTTTTAAATTCAGATATTTCTTTATCTATAAACCATGCCCAAAATATGTAAATTAATAACCAGAATGTATTACTAGCAACCATAACAATAAGTAAAAATCTAAAGAAATTCGTCCATTCAAGTATACCAGCTTTATGGCAAGTATACCACACCAAACCAAGCCAAGTTGGTTTATCATTTTCAAACATCAAACAATTCTCTCTTTATGATCTGTACTGTTTCTGGGCGGAGTAAGCTTTCACTATGACTACAATTTAATTCTGCTGATCCCACATTGTCATAATGCTTTTGGCTTTTAACTGAAACAACCATGTCACTATCTTCTGCAGAAAATACCTTACCCATATTTGTCACAATAGTAAATATTTTATTTTGGTCAAAATCGCTCTTGTGCAACTCCCTAAATACAGGGCTATCAGCACTGATTTGGTTGGTAAATTTTAAAAAGCGAGCAACTTCGTCTGGCATAAAACCGACCATGAGTGGCATAAAATAACTGTTAACTCGAACTGCTTGCAGATTAACACCGCCCAGGGGGCTTCCGATTGTAACCATTTTTTCAACAGGTATTTCAGACTGCAACAAACATAATCCTATAACGCCGCCCAAACTATGAGCAACGATTTTGACGGGTTTGTCTAGACTTTTAACTTCTGTTTTAACTCTACCTACAGTAGTTTCCAAATCTTCAAGAGCATTGTATTCTATATTATGAAAATCATGTTTGGGCAGTTTTTCTTTAATGTAGTTAAATGCTGCACTGGTCATATGTGCGCCGTGAATGTAAACGATCATTGCTTTTATCCTTACTATGGTATGTTATCAATAAATTATAAAAGATCTTTACTATTTTTTAAAAAATAAACAAATTATAATTATTTAATCTTTCTTCAGCAAATTTAACATAAGTTTCTTCCTTGTCAATACCCAAAAATCGCCTATCTGTCAATAAAGCAGCCACTCCTGTGGTTCCACTGCCCATAAATGGGTCCAATACTATTCCCTTGGGAGGTGTATATACTTTTATTAACCAACTCATTAAATCAATGGGCTTTGGAGTTGGATGGGGATTTCCTGCTCGTTCTTTAGCGGATACTCTAGGAGCATAAAAATACTTTTGATGTTCTGGATTATCAAACAATCCCACAATGTTGCTTGGGTACCTTCCATTTGGATTAGCATCTGTAGTACCTTCATCTTCTCTATTACCTTTAGTATTACCACCTTGGGCAAATGTTCGTCTTTTATGTCCATTTTTAACCCATCCTGTTGGGGGTTCCTTGTCCCATGGGATTCTACTATCTTCAATATTAATAATACCTGTTCCCCATTTATTTTGGTTGGCTTTAATACTTTTTTCACTTATCGGTTTTTGTGCTACTACTATGGGTTCATGAGCAGGTTTTAGTCTATTTGCTTTTGCCATTTTTGTAGTAATCATCCATATAACTTGATCTTTTATTATAAATCCGCCTTCTTCTACTTTAGTAGCCATTCTATGATATAATTCGGGACTGCAAAAACTTAAACAAAACGCGCCTGGCTTAAGCACCCTGTAGACGCCCTGCCACAATTCCTTTGTGGGTACATCTTTATCCCAATCCTTCATATTCATACCATAAGGAGGATCTGTTATGCATCCATCAATACTATTTTCTGGTTGGTTAATTAAAAATTCAATATTATCACCTATATGCAAATCAAAAGAAACCATAAATACTCCTATACAACACATTTTAAATAGATTATAACATGTTTTTTTCGGAATAACAATAATGAGATATATAGAAATTAATGAGGGTGGTGCTTCTGGTAATAAAAGATATAATTCAGAGATTGGATTCGTATATGGATATACCCAAACTCCAATACATAGTAATGAAATTTCCAAATGGGCCATTCCCGACTCAATAGAAAATACTAAAAAATTTAAAATAGATTTAGAAAAATTTTTACAAAAAAATTTAGATCAAGCAATGTTTGATAAATGGGTTAATTTGGGGAGTATTTATTATCAAAAAATTAACAAAAAATTAAAAACATTAGATTATCCAGATGTTACTCAAATTTCTTGGAGTGGTGGGGATAATTCTGGAGATAGCGGTGTTGATATAGGATTTTCTAATCATCCAATAGCAGGAGTAAGCATCAAAGAAGACGGAGGAATAACCCTTGCTAATTTATCAGAAACATCACTTGGGTTAGACAAAGACCGAGGATTTGATATATTTTATAAATACGCCCAAACAGAATGGCAAGAATGGAAAACAAAGGCCGCTCTATTGGTATTAGAGAAAGCAAAAAAACAACCAAACGTTAAATTTTCTCCCATAAAAGACAAGTATAATATCACATATTCAGCAGACGAAAATAAATTTGTTTTTAGTATTGACAATACTGTGTATAAAAAAACAGAAAAAGAAATAATAAATGAACTAGATAAAAATAGAGATTATCAAAGAGTATTTGGGGATTTTCTACAAAAAAATAAAAAATTATTTTCTAATGAAACTAAAAATCTTTATAAAAAAATAGGAAATACATTTGAAAAAATAATAGAAAGTTATTTAAATTCTAATATTAATAATTTGGCCAAATTATTACGTTTTATAGATAAACCGTATTTTTACGCCACACCAAATGAAATTTATTTTGTACCAAGTATTTCACAAGTAAATGATTTAAAATTAAAAAAATTATTTTATGACATTAATGACAATACCGCCTTTAAATTTTCTGCAGGAATAGGAAGAAGAGATAGCGACAAATTATGTCTCATCGACGTATATATACGATATGCTAATGGAATTTTCGCTACTAATCCAACAGTACGAATACAAAATATTAAAAATCCGGAAAATATTTTATGGGATAAAATTTAATTAGTTAAAATATCGTTTTTCTACGCCAAGTTATTCCTGCAGGAGTATCGTTAATTTCCAAATCCATTGAAGTTAATTCACTTCGTATCAAATCGCCAGTTTCAAAGTCTTTATTCTCTTTGGCAATTCTTCTTTTTTTCAACAGTTCTTCAATATTTTTATCATTAAATTCAACGGGCTGCATTTTGAATCCCAACAAACGTAACGCAGACTTTAATGCGCTATATTCACCATTCTCATATAATTCATGCATTCTAGTAATAGCTGCTGGTGTGTTTAAATCATTATATAAATTGGTTAAAATTTGTTCATCAATTCCAGAGGCAAATCCAACATCCTTAATTTTTTCATAGAATTTGGTTAGAATTCGTCTTGCAGCCGTCAAATTTTCATCAGAAAAATTAAGCAAACTTCTGTAATGAGTTGAAAGAAAGACGAAGCGCAATGCATCGCCAGAAATATTCATATTTCTAAATGTTTCAGCGGTAACAATATTACCCAAGCTCTTACTCATTTTATAATTATTAAAATTAAGTATCCCGGAATGTATCCAATAATTTGCCATTCGCTCGGTTGAGTGAGCTGCGCAACTTTGTGAAATTTCATTATCATGGTGGGGGAACATTAAGTCGCTGCCGCCACCATGTATATCAAATGTTTCACCCAAATATCGTTTTGCCATGGCCGAGCATTCAATATGCCAACCAGGTCTTCCCCATCCCCAAGGACTATGCCACCCCATTTCTGTTGAAGGAACAGGTTTCCATAATACAAAGTCTGAAGGACCGCGTTTGAGTTTATTTTCGCCTATTCTACTTTCGGTTTCATCATCCCAAACTTGTCTATTAGATAATGCACCATGTGTTTGAAATAATGATATTTCAAAAAATACATTACCATCAACAATGTATGCATAATTATAATTTACTAATTTGGTGATAAGTTCTATCATTTCCGCAATGTTGTCTGTGGCATATGGTGAGTGAATAGGTGCCAAGTTGCCCAACCATTGTGTGTCGGTAATATAAGCTGCTGTGGCTCTTGCAACAATGGTTTGTGGTGGCTCGCCCGTATTTTTACTTTTCTTGAGTATTTTATCATCAACATCAGTATAATTTCTAACATAAGTTACACGACCATATTTTGTTCGCAATACTCTGAATAGCAAATCACCAGTAACACTAGTTCGCAAATTACCAATATGTGCTCTGTCATATACCGTGGGGCCACAAAAATACATACCAATATTATTTTTATCTATTGGTGTAAAATTATCTACAGTTTTGGTTAATGTATTATATAAACGTATCATATCACTCTCTGGTTAAAATTATATACACACCTATCAAGACCAATTGCTACTTCCAAAACTAATAAATCTTTTTCAACTAAGCCTTTTTTGGTTTGAAATTTAGCTTTTGCGGGAAAATCTTTTCTCTTACTGATAGAGCAAACCTCCATCCATTTATCTCCGTTATCAACTTCAATATCCATAGTAATAAGACTGTAATCTGGTAGTCTGTCTGATGGAATTATTCTTGTTGGTAACCCAATTGTTTCTGCAATCATGCGTCTTACTGGTTCCAAAATATTTGAATGATAATCATTTTCTGTTTCAGTAGTATAAATGCACTGAAATTCCTGTTGGTAAAATTCTTTCAATCGCATATGTTTGGAAGGTTGTTCTTGCTCACGTCTAAAACTCTTACCAGATTGCCATACCACAAACGGCGGTTTAACACCAGAATGGCTGTTCAACAAATGTTCTGCATACACATATGAACTTGGTGTTGTTTCTGGCCTAAGAGTAAGCGGAGTTTCTGTTTCTAAAACCGCTTGTTGCCAAACATCCAAATTGGTATAATTTTGATTAATTTTTGCATTAGGAGTAAGTAATGGAGCTTCAATTTCATAAAATTGCCAAGCCGGGTTCATTTCAAACAAAGCGTTTTTAACAGATAATTTATAATAATCAATAAAAAATCGCCTAAGTAATATACTGCGTTCGTCCCAAAACATTAATCCATTAACATCAAAAAGTGGTAACATGATTTATTCCTTGACTTTTAATTGGTTGTGATCAGTAGTAATGCGTATTCCGCCATATACCTTAAATTTACATTCTTCAAATGTTTCACCAGAATCCAAACATAATTTCATTAGTTCTATTCTATGTTGCCTATTACCATCTGCATTAAATGCAACCAAAAACATTAAACTCACAATAGGTACAAGTACCATTGTGGCAAGCACAATTGCCAACCCCAAATTATTAGTTCCAGATAACAGATGTGTATCTATAAATTCTTTGAATTTATCTTTCATTGTGGCTATCCTGCATTTCCAATATGGCTAAGCCTAGCATATATTATATGCCGGGCTCAGTCAACTGTTTTTAAGTTAATAATGTATTATTCTCTGTTGCCCAATAAATTTAATAGAAACATGAACAAATTAATAAAGTTCAAATACAAGCTCAAAGCACCCATAATTGAAAGTTTTTCAGTAGTATTGCCGGTTAAATACAATTGTTGTAGATTTTGCGTATCATACGCGGTTAAGCCAGCAAAAATCAACACACCAATAATGTTTACCGCAAAAGCTAGTGCAGAACTTGCTATAAAAATATTAGCTATCATTGCTACTAATAGCCCAATTAAACCCATTAATAGGAAAGTACCCATTGCACTAAGATTACGCTTTGTGGTAATACCATAAATGCTTAATCCAGCAAATGCACTTACTGTAATTAGAAAAGTAGTAGCAATACTAATACCAGTAAAAGTTAAAAATATGGTTGATAAACTAATACCCATTAAAGCACTGTATGCAAAAAACATTAATCGCAGTGTATTAGCACTAAACTTTTCCATACCAAAGCTCATAACTAATACCATAACTAGCGGAGCAAACATGAATACAAATGCTTGTGGTCCGCCCAAAAATAATGCAGTAAGAGCAGGTACCGCACTTACTCCATAAGCAGTTAATGCGGTAATACCAAGACCGGATGCCATGAAGGAATATATTCCTGTCATGTATTCACGAAGGCCTTGATCTATTTGTGATGATGTTGTAGAAGCAGTATATTGCATTTTTTCTCCTTATCTAAAAAGACTTATGTATAAATATATAACATCCGTTGCCCAAATACAAGAGTATTAATATGAAATTATATGAATTATTAAACGTACCTCAAGAGCAAAAAAATAAAATAAAGTATTTTGAAGAAAATATTGTATCCGAAAAAAATGATTTTTTGTCAGAATGGTTCAAGGGCTTCAATCTTTATGAAAAATTTGAAGACCCAATTATAGAAAATATAATACAACCATATAAAATTTATCATGATTCTAAAAAATATATGTGTATATTACATTTTGTTATTAATACGAAAGGACCAACCCTAACATTAGAATCGCCAACAAAACCCATTGATTACAAATTAAAAGAAGAATCCAGATATTCACATTTATTTTTTAATAATAAACAGGAAATTAAAGATTTAATTTTACAGTTAAAGTTAACTTTATCACATAACTACATAATAGATATTAATGTTAACACTGATCAACTCAATGAAAATATTAAATCAGAAAAAAATGAATTTTTATATGTTGATAATCCCGGAGGAGAATGGTTAGAATATCAACGTGAAAGAGCAGCTAAATCGCGATTTGGTGGCGGCACCTTAACCGCAAATATAGGCATAAGTAAAAAAGTTGATATTAAAGTAAAATACATTTCTGGACTAAATGGAGTCAATGGTGAGGAAGCATTTAGGTCCGGTGGAATAAAATATTGGGATTTGAAAAAAAGTATAGAAGAAAACGGTTGGCAACCCGATCCCATAATGATTTGGGTTGATTATTTGGGTATAGCCAAAGTAGCTGAGGGTAATCACAGAATTTTTATGGCCAATAAATTGGGTGTTGAATGGATACCAGGAGACATAAGATATTTTGCGGGCGGAGAAGAGCAGCCAGGAAAATTCTACCCGCCTGCTCTTTTTAGATTAAATGTTATTAGACCAAGAGCTCCCGTTCCCCAGCCTGTTATACAATTTGAACAGTAGGAAGACGCTTTTCAACCACTTCGTCAATCTGTTCCTTAATGCCCTTTACACAGTTGCGAACAACGGTAACATTCCAGCCACGTTCAACAAAGCCCCTAGCGGCCTGCTCAACACAAACATCGGAACAAACACCAACAAGTTCAACGTCGGTAACACCGTCTGTTACCTTAATCGCATTAAGAAGGTTATCTCGCATAAAAACCAAATTCATATAGCCATGCATGTCTCTGACCTTCAGATCATCTTCATGCCACATATCAAATACACCCTTTTGGAGAGTATACATTCTAATTTTCGGTGACAAATATTCAAGTGGGTTAACGGCCAATTCCCAGCCATCGGAACCATAGATGCAATGCGGCGGGAACATTTTACCTTCTTCTGAATTATCATATGCAGGCTGAGTATGTGTATCATATGTGAACAATACCCCCGCTACTTCATCGGGATCTAATCCAGCCAAATAAGCGTTGATATTTTCAATTACTGCATCAGCGCCGGGCACAGTCAAAAGACCATCGGGCTGCATAAAATCGTTTTGAGCATCTACCACTACTACAAGTTTCTTAGTCATTTCTTTCTCCTTTCAATATCCACAAAAGTGTGACATTATGTTAATGGTGCGAGCAGTTCTTCGGGATAGTTGTCTAAAACCAAATCCCAATTTACTGAAGGCACCCACTGTTTCCACTTATCATTTCTAAGCTCAATAAGTGTTCTTAGTTCACTGGCCGACGGAATGTCGTTGGTTCCTCGGTCTACCATATGAAGTGTTGGATTTTTAGTAACCAAATCCAACACAAAATGGTCGGTATACCAAGCAGCGTCGCTAATACTACCAGTAAAATAATCTGTTGGTTTACGCATACCAAGCTTTTCAAGTTTAGATAAAATATAGTTTACCCAATCACTTTTTGAAGCAGCTTGGATATCAACAAGGGGGACAATCTTTACTCTATCACCATAAACGTTTCGAACCATTTGCATTCTAACATCAGGTGTGAACGGATCCCAGCGGTCTGGTTTCTTATTTGTGCTGCCAAGACCCAAAATAACCATTTCACATTCTTGAATCATTTTGTTAATAATCATGCAGTGACCAGAATGCATTGGTTGAATTCTCATCACAGCTAAACCAACTTTACTATTCATTTATGCCTCCAACTTGCTCACTGAGTAATGGCAATCAAAAGTTTCAAGAAAATCATATCTCTTATCCAATTCCAAAGGATGATCCAAGTTAAATGGGTTCTTACGTTTGAACCAAGTAGCTTTTATCCTTCCGGTAACCAAATCAAAAACTGTATTTTCTCGCGTTCCTTCCATTATTTTAAGACTATTTTTCAATTTGTCAAATCCATAACAACGTAAATTATCCCTGTCATGTAATTTCTGCAATTCACTCAACATAATGTCAAGTTCTAAGTAACTAAAGCCAAACTGACTTTCATCACCAGCAGCAATACCAAGTCCGTCGGTTGGGTTGGCGCGCCAAATTTCTTCAGGAACACCATTTAATTTTGCCAACATGGGCACTTCCCAACTCTTATACAAACTTTGAATTGGGCTTAAATCGCCAACGTCGCCGTGTAACGTCCAAAATCCCGAAGCAAGTTCAGAAAAATTGTCGGTTGATGCTACTAACCCGCGCAACTTTGCAGCAAGGTTGTATAGGGTAACCATACGCAACCTAGCGCGAATATTGCCGCGGCGAACCAATACAGCATAATCGGTGTTTTCATCGTCACCCAATTCAGAATCAATGTTATATAGACCCCAATTCATTTCGTTGTACAATTTGCTTAACTCAACATTATAGCCAATTCCGCCCAAACTATCAATAGCTAACTGGCCCAGCGAAGTTTCTTTTGGGTTTTGATAAATTGGCATAGTTACACCATGCACCACCCAACCCGCATTTTTAAATAATGCGGCAGTAAGAGCACTGTCAACGCCGCCGCTCATGCCTATCACCACATTTTTAACATTGAATGTTGTTGAATATTTGCGTAAAAATTGAATAATTGTTTGATTTACACGAATTAAATCGCCTTCGTTTAGAAACTTAGCCCCCAAACTTGTATCTAATCGTTCATTAAACCATTCACTAAGTTCGCCAATTTTGTTTTGTCTTGAAATTTCAAGTATTTGTTCTTTTAAATTTTTCATATCTAACTCCTCATTGATATTTTAATGTTATCCCTCACCATTATGATGGGGCAGTCTTCTATTAAATACTAGTAGCTTTATACTTCCGCCACCTTATTATAAGTTGGTTGGGCGCCGAACACTCGAGCGTATCTTGCTATTTCATTTGCGGGACCCATGGCCTTTGCCAAATTATCCGAAAGTTTAACAGTTGGGCGCCCATTGGCTTCAACTACCTTACATACCAAGCTAATTGGTTTAATGTAGTCATCTTCCTTGCCCGGAACACAGCCAATAAAATCATTGGTTGCCTTTGTGCCCCATCCCATACCAACCATATAATCATTTTCAAATGAAGCTTGAATTACTGCAATATCATCTGTACTACCAGTATTAACATCAAGTCCATCTGAATGAATGATAAGATGATTTTTGGGATCTTCACCTACACTCTTATACCATTCGATAAGTTCGCAGGCTCCTTCAAAATTATCCTTACTATCTAGTCTAAACCCGCGCCAACTTTTAATCCAATCGGGTGCATTGTGCAGAAACGCTGAAGTACCAAAAGTATCTGGTAGAATTACCAACATATTGCCGTCATACATTTCCCGCCAATCTTCAAGAACACGGTATGGAGAAGTTAGCAGTTCTTCATCCGAATTCGCAAGAGCGGCATATACCATTGGTAGTTCATGAGCATTGGTACCAATTGGTTCCAAATCGTGCTTCATAGCCAACAGCATATTTGAAGTACCAAGAAATGATTTTTCAAGCCCTTCTTTTAACGCCATAACCACCCATTCCTGCCAAAGAAAATCAAAGCGCCGGCGTGTACCAAAATCAGCTAAACAAAGTTTGGGGAATTGCTTAAGTGTTTCAATCTTATCCCAAAGCTTGCTTTTGGCACGAGCAAACATTACATCCATTTGAAATAAGCTCAAACCACGCATAAGAGCACGGTTGCGAAGAGTATTTACAACTTCAAGAGCATAAATTTCCCACATGGTTACTTCGGGCCACGTTCCTGAAAATGTAATATCATACTGTCCATCATCTGTTTTGTTAACAGTAAAATCCGGAAGATGAAATTCATTTTCAAGCCAATCAACAAACTCGGGTTCAAAAATATTCTTTCTGCCATAGAATGCGTTGCCACGGATCCAAGTAATTTCACCGCGAGTGAAACGTAGTGATCGAACGTGATTTAACTGTTCAACAATATCATGATAATTGATGATTTCAGCAAGCTTAACATCACTTGTTCTGTTTTTGATTGAAAAGGTTACTTTTACGTTGCGGTGCTTTTTCCAAATAAGCTGAAGCATGGCCAGCTTGTAAAAATCGGTATCAAGCAAACTGCGCACGATTGGATCCAAATGATACTGATGATCAACGGCTCTCTTTGCGAAATTAGTGTTCATTATAAATTACCTCACGTTAATGGGTCGTTACGTATGCGGAGCAGTGACAGTTACATCCTGCACTCTTCATATACTATATTTATATGAATCGGATAAAAGGTCAAGAAAAAGATTGACAAAAATGAAAAATAATTTATCATGATAAAAAGGAGTAGATCATGATTTTACGAAAAAATCAATATTATAAAGGTGATTTTAAAACTGGTTGGATAATTCAATCATACCCATATAAATTAATCTATGATAACAACTCTTTAGAATTGTTTAATACAGCCACTAGAAAATTTAATGCCATTTATGCAGCAATGATAGAAGAAAGATTTGGCGACAATATTGGGAATAGACCATTACTTAGTTTAAATAATGTACCAAAAAATAAAATAAGATTTTATTTTAAATCAAAAGAACAATTTGAAATATTTAAGGAAATTTTGTTGATAATGAAATTAACAAAGTAATTTAAGCCAAGTAATGGTTGCTTTATCCAAAACACACGCTATTATCTGCCTATCACGATCATATATGCCATTTTTCGCCACAATATAAAATAATTCCGTTTGCTTTTTTAAAAAATCTTCTGTTAAAACTCTTGTATCCGCATTTTCATGCAAATTTTCAAATGAAAATGAAAAATAAGTAGTGTTGATATGTCGTATTTGCATAATATTAGGGTTATTTCACATGTTTCTTATATTCATCTTGGCCTACCAATGCCTTGAATTTGAGAAGGATTATATGTTCTACTACCAAGAGTAACATTATTGCTTTGATTACCGCCAATATAAAAAATTTTGTTTGTTGCGGGGTCATATCTATCAACGATGGCCACATGTCCACTGCCGCCCGATCTGCTAAACACGACCACGTCGCCTGGTTGAAGTGCGGATGGATTATTCTTATCTAACTGTTGACCATAATTATTATAGTCGGCTGCGCGCAAAGTTCTTCTATAATCTGAACAACTTCTCTTTAAAACACTACCAACAAATCCCGCACACCAATGAACCGAATCTGAATTTTGTGGAATCCCAACGTCTTTATATAACTGCATAATATTTTGATTATTACCACCTTCTCGCCAAGCGCCGCCTTCGGCTTCTCGCAACCGTTGCTTTGCACTCTCGTAAACGCGCTGGCCTGCCGGAACAGAAGTATCGGGTTGGTCTTCACAATCATCCCATTTTACGTCTGATTGGGTAGCCGGCGGGTCTTCATTTTCACCAATTTCTGGGTTTAAATTTGAATCAGAAGGAATAGACCCGTCCGGATTGCGATATTTATTCCTATTTGCTGAATTAGCAGCAAGTCCTTCTCTTTCACTATTACTCATTGGCCGTGGCGGATCAAACTTGCCATTTGAGAATAGATTACTTGGCGCTACCGAAACTTTCCCTCCAATAAACACATCGTTGCTTCCGGTCATAACTTTTGACCCGCAAGCTACAGGGTCACCTATTCTACCCTGTCTAAGACTATTGGTAAAAACAGACGGACTGCCGTCAGCCAAAAAACTTTTATGGATTTTGGGTCTTCGGTGAACTGGCCAACTGTCACTTTGCCGGTGCGCTGGTCTATTATTAAAAAATGTATCAGGGCTACCTTGATTATTTGGCCTAGGGCTTCCCTTACGGTGGCCAGTACATATATCAGCTAATCGAGCGGCACCTTTTGCCATTAGAAAATCCCCATACGTCCAATATCAACATTTTTAGATATGGCGCCGACCGCAGCAGGAACCGCTACTTGTTCAATAAGTGCTTTCAAACAGTCATCCAATTCACCAAAAATTGAAGCAAGAGCTTGGTCAATCAAATCCTGAAAGAATTGAACTATCTTTTTAATTTCATCCATTATTTTACTGAATATTTCACGCATTAATGCCATTGCTTGCCCAATCAATGCTGCTATTTGATTAACAATTAATTCAACTATTTCAGCCAATACTTGCGTAATAGTATCTATTAATGCTAGTATAGTTCCGATAACCGCAGCAATAGCAGCCATAACCGCTTGAATTAACCCCAAAACGGTACCAATAGCTTGAGCAAATGCACCGCAAATGCCACCCAATGTGCTTAAATAGTCCAATAACCCATTCCTCGCACTTATCGCAGATAAGATCCCCAAAAGACCAGCTATTAGATCAGTTGTATGTCCCTTTAATCCTTTAACTGTTCCTGGCATAGCGCCGCCGGTAACTTCTTCAATTTGGCAACCGTAGTATTGTATGGTAGCATTAGTTTGAACCGTACCTTCTATACCGGTAACAGCGTATCCGGCCGATACATCCGAACAACGCCAAATTACTTCATCACTTAATAATTGTCGCATGGGCGGAACAGCTGATGCTCTAATTTCAACATATTCAAAGGGAAAAATATTAGCAGAAACAATTGGCGTTGATGTAACATAAAAATCATTGGGATCCGTAATAGTCCAACCAGACAAATTTGCAATAAACGGCGGTATTTGATTATAAGTAAGGGCATTATTAGAATCCAACAAATCATTACCTATAAAATCAAATACTTGTTGTTGATTAGGACTTAAATCTGCATATGCGGAGGTTAATTGAAAAGCGGTTATTCTAGCTTTTAAGTCTTCTATTAATTGCAATAATTGAGATATTAATCCGGGTTTAACTTCATATTTTGTAAAAACTATTCTATTTTCATACTCAATTGATGCCGATGCATTAACACAGAAATTTAATACATCGTTGTTGATAAAAGTAATGGCACTTACTATATTCAATACTGGCTGTTCTACTTGATAAAACCCTATGCCATAAGTTCCGTTGTTAAGTGGTGTTAAATCAGCAAATCCCCTGGCGGTAGCAAATGCACTGATTATGGCTGTATCTGCACTAACCACTCCTTCAAATAATTCCGGATATTGAATAATAACACCATTATCTAACCAATGAGCATCATTTTCATATACGGGACAAGAAGTGGTTGGTATTCTGAGAACAGATGGCTTACGAAAAGCTCTTAATAAATTATCTAAACGTCTATCAACATTTCCGGAAGTAAGAACAGATTCAATTATTGGCATTTATATTCCTTAATTAGTGATCACAGTCTTTATGTATCTCTGGTAATTGGTACCCATCGGGCACGGTTAAATTACCTTCTTCATCGTATTTAGCTTCCATTAAAACCGAATTTCCCCATTGATCTATAAAAAATTCAGTTTGTAGAGGATTTCCGTTAGAATCAACTTCAGAATTTAACCATATTGAATAAGTATATCCGGGTCGTTCGATTTCACCACTCTTACTAGTGGATAACATGATATGTTTGTCGGATGATATAGAAATATTTTCATTTGAAACAATTTTAATTGGTTTGTGAAATTCAATTACCCCCGTGGTCAAATTAATTGAACATAAATCAGCAAGCTTGATAATATCCGATGAAGGATTTTTAATTATTATCGCATCATCGGATATTTTTATGTTCGTGGGTTTTTTACTAAATAAACCAATTATTTCTTTTAAAAAATTCATATTATAAACGTAATCCTGCTCCCGGAGTTGGAATTTCTAATCCGGTGGTTGCTCTAGTATAACTGGATACAATTTCGTTTCTAGCTTTTGTGATAAACAAGAATTTATCCATAGTAAGAGTTAGTTTTGCATCATCGGGAACACTTAGTACCCAAGGAACAGGAGCAACTGCGGGTTGGCTCATTCCGGGAGCCTGAACCAGGGTAATCATAAGTGGTTTCGTAAAAGTAACCTTCTTATCATCAATTTCTGTTATCCTGCCACAAATTTCTTCACCATTTATTAATTTGGCTGAAAAAATATCATTTTTCTTCAATACATTCTCTAATAACATTAAATGTCTCCCTTTTTTCTATTTTCACTTAACCAAACACTAAATCCACCAGGATATCTACTTGATAGTTTATCCACATTACCTTCAATAACTTCCATTGGATCTATATTTAATGCGTTGCAAGTATTAATCCAATACCAGATTACATCACCCAATTCTTTAATTAAATGTTCTCGATTTTCATCATTGAGTGGCTTGCCATGAAATAAAATTTTCTTAACTAATCCAGCAGCTTCGCCAGCTTCATCGGCCATACCAATTGCACCAGTTAACAATCTGGGTATGTTAACCCCTGTATCACGAAGTTCATGCAACCTAGCAATAAACGTATCAAAGTCTTTTGATGCATCGCTGGTAACGCCATCTACAAAACCCATGTATTCATTTAGCGTAATATTATTTTTCATTATTATCTCCAAGCAATTTATTTACTTGATGATACGTTATAAGTATTGAATATTCAATATTTAATTAAAAATATCCTCATATAAGCTTTCAAATGGTTTGGTTTTTAATTCTGGCTCTATAACATGTTTTATTTTTTCCAAATCATCAAACCTATGACCGCCATGATCAAATACATGAATATTAGTGTGATCATGTGTAAATGTTTTGATTGTTTTTTCATAGGGGATTAAATCATCGTCTTTGGCAACAATAATTTTTACTAATGATTTATCATAGTTCTTTTTAGCTAAATCGGCATATTGTTCAAGTGTATCGATATGTTCTTGCATCCATTCAAATTCCTCACCAGTAGAAAAGTTTTTATTCTTGCCTAAAAATTTAACCATAATTTCTTTTGGTGAATAGACCGGATTAATTAAAATTGCAGGAATATCAAATTTAGCACTCAAATACCAACCATAAAACCCACCTAAACTTGTACCAACAATAAGTGCTTTATTATGGCCATCTTCGTATATTTGTCTAATATGTTTTTCAGCTTCTTTTATCGCAAGAACCGGATCATGATTTAAATTGGGAGCATATACTTTTTCATCAGGAAACATTGATTGCAGTTTTTTAGCCTTGGGACTATCTGAACCAGCTGATGCAAACCCATGTAGATATAATATTGCCATGTTAAATCTCCGGATATCCCATAATCATTTTTTCAATTGGTTGTCCCGCAATAAAACGGGTATAATGGTAACCATCATCATTATAATGTATAATTTCCTTACCTGTCAACTGCTTGGCATATTTATTTTCTATCTTTGGTATATCCAACGTGTCAAATAACTTTTCCAAGGGCCCCGATACTTCTGCCCAAAAATTCTTTTCATTTTTCAAATTACGCAAAACATGTATTAATTCGCTTTTACCTTGCGGTTGCCCGTCAGTACCCAAACCAATAAGTTTATTTCCATGCAAATTTTTAAAAATAATCGATGAAATAATATTTTCATCATCATCAAAAACTAATAGCCACATGCCATTATCAGCAAACATGTGACTTTTGCTATCAAAACTTTTAAATCCACCCAATTTAGCATAACTTTTATCTAGTATTTGCCAAACTTCTTCACCAAACTTTGATTTATCGGTATTTTTATCAATTATAACTGTTTTTGTTTCCAATATAATTTCAAAATATCTCATTATAGCTCCAAAATTTTAAATATTTGGCCAGGTGTAAGATTATGTTCGATTTTGGTTCCATCTTCATACGCCCAAAACTCAGAATCCTCATCTTCATTGTCTGGTTTTTGGGGTATTTTCCCAGGTTCAAAATAGTTATCGTTATATACCCTTAACAAATCGTTTTTATTAACACCATAGATACGAACCATATTGGCCAATAATGATCGTAATGCAGCCTTATATTCCACTTTTCCAAAATTTTGAGTAAACAAAGCCAATATACTATTAATTCCTTGCTCTTTATTTTTTTCAAAATTGGCTACTAAATTATAAATATTTTCCTTTAATGATGGATTATTAATAAAAACCGGTGATATTCTGTCAAGTAATTGGAGAATTTTGGGATTTTTAATCTTAATTTTTGTATCACGGTTTTCAATACCACTATTCATTTTATCATAATCTTCTAAATCATCTAAGACCGTATTTAAAATTTTATATAATTTCTTTAAATAATCATGTTGAGTATCCGGAGAATCACTTTGAATTAATGTTAACCCGAATTTTCTAACACTCTGTTCAACTTCTGCAAATCGTTTGTGATAATCTTTACCACCGATTACTCTAAATTCAACGTATCCGTCTTTCAATCTACCAATATTTACTGCAAAATGTTTATTTTTCCATTCAGGATCTCTTTGTAAATAACTTCTGCTATTATCATCAAGCCATTTAGTAAAAAGTTCAACTATATTAGTTGAATTTACTTTTCCTGGGTTTTCACTATAAAATACTACTCGTTTAATAATTTGTTGAATCATTTCAATGTTTGATTTAACATAATCAGAACTTAGTTCGCCATTATCTAATTTATATCTAACTCTTGGCCATGTTTGTCTTAAAAATTGGTCACCAGAAAATACTATCACTTTTAGAGGATCTAAATTTTTATTTTTGTTTTCATCTTTGAAACTTATTCCAACGTGCAACCCAGATGTCGAACTTGTTTCGTATCCTTCTCGTTCTATGTAATCAAATAGTTTTTTGGTGATGTTAAAAAAATTATCACTGCTCATAATGGGGCCAACAAATTCTACTGCGGTAAAATCAGAAAACTTATCACTTTTAACACTGTCATCATATGTTAATCTAAAAGTTGTTTTTGCAGTTTCTTGAGATACGTATCTGTCGCCGCCGGCTATAGTAATACCAAATAATTTTTCTAAATCGGTTTTTATTTTTGTTTGTACCTTTTCAGATCTTTCTGAAAATTTATCATACGGGGCAAGAAATTCGTATTCCGGGCCAAAATTAAATAAACTTAAATCAACAGATTTTAGTTCTTTATTTCCTGAACGAACTGCTTCGTCTAATGCCCGCTCTTCTCGCAAAAAAGAAATATATTTATGTATTATAGTCATATGTTAATTGGTCCGGATGTATTAATTTTACATTATATTTAGTACAACCACGACGAACTTGGTCTGTCATATCATCAACCAAAATTGAGCACCCCAATTCGTGCGACTTTTTGCCCTTCCATTCTAAATAATTAAATGCCGCTGGCGCAAGTTGGTTTATTCTATCTTCTACTTCTGGATCAATTAATTTAAAATTTTGGTTAGCATACCACGAATATTTTTGATATTCCATTCTAAATTCAACAGGTATGCCATGTAATCCTTTGAAAAATCTTTCATCCAATAAATCATTTTCATAGGCAATGTCCTGCCATACTTCATCTAACCAAGACCCGGTCCTAAATGTAATTAGATAAAAGTTTTTAGTTCGATAATTATCCAAAATATATTTCTGAAGTTTCTGAGAATTCAACCCATTACCTATTAATGTGTCATCAATATCAATTCCGATATTCTTATGCGAATTAAGCATACACTATTTTCCAATTCTTATCATCTCTAACATATCTATTGTAGATAGTATAATTTTTTGATAATTTGTCAAACGGTAAAACCGTATTCAATTCGTAGTTTAATACATAATCATTTATTATCAATATCATTAACTCATCCGATCGATCAAGATCTCGTATGTACAATAGTTCCATACAATTATAATATAATTCTTCAAAAGTTAATATTAATGTTTCAGCCATCATTACTGCTCTTGCCACCGAATCATAGCCGTTAAAATAAACTATTTCCCAAGGACTTGGCCATTCTTCTGGTCTATCATAATCTAAACAAAAAGTTTGCATGGGGGCTTGCCACCAAAAATTACTCACACTTTCTAATTGTTTTTCAAACGATTTTTCTTTTAACTCATCACGCAAATCGCGCCAAATCTTAATTCGTTCTACCGGGTTTAGAATAAATGGATTGATCATATATTACCTATTTTAAATGGAATTATTATATTCGTAATTATAATACATAATTACGGTTTCGCTTTCACTATTCGAGGAACGTAATGTGCATACACTGCCACTAACTAATATATTAAATTGGATTCCCATCGCAGACCCTACTTCTGTATATTCTTCGTCAAATATGGCAGTGCCATTAATTTCAGAATTAGTTATAATATTAAATTTGCCCAGTCTTCTTTTGGCTGATACCGGAGGAGTAATATAATTGGGCACCAAAACGTAATTAATTTCTATTGTATTTGCTGCCTGTTGATCAAAAACTATAATAGGAAGGTTTGCTCCCGGTGTTAGAGATAGTTTTCTAAGTTGCTTTTGAACAAAATCCTGCGAATTTAAAACAATATTTGCATCTGATCTAGAATAATTTACCCGTTTAATATTATGTCCACCAATGGGCAATGTGGGTCCAAGTAATGGTTGTTTATTTAATTCATCAACAAATGATCTGCCAAATGTATCACCAATAGATGCATTTAAACTACTACCCGGTTTAAAATTAATTATAGGAGTAGTTGGGGAAACTGCAAGAGCCGTAAAATCTAAACTTCCATTATTTGTTGAATTATTACCAACATTATCAAATCTATTACCAATAGAAGTTACGCCGCCACCAATATATTCAATATCTGTTTTAGCCAAAGCTGACAAATATGCTGGATCAGATATATTAGATTCTATACCTTCCCGTAATATATTTGAAAAATACGAATTTGTAACTTTAATATGCTTTGGTCCTGCAGAGCCATAGGTAATTTGGTTGTTGGGTATTGGTTGATTTTCCTGTTCAGCAACCACCACACCTTTCAAATGTCTATTAAAAGTATTATTAATATATGAAATGTTGGATACATCATCGGTTAAAACAGCGGCATATGTTGTATCTTCAAAATCACAATTTATAAATGTAATATTACTTGGTTTGTATTTATGATCCATCGCCGCATATGAATCAATTACCATTGCAATACTATCACCATTTATTCCTACAACGGATTGAACTGACGGTTGACCCGGAAAATACCTTACTATTCCTGGTGAATTATTAAAATCAGAAACCGTTTCATTCATTATCGACCAATTACCTTTAAATTTACAATCACTAAATGTAACATTTTTCGCACGTATTAGCCTACCTATATCAAAAGGAGTATTTGTATTGTTGCTTTGGTTATAATTGATTTCAAAAGTAATTCCAGCAACAAAAATATTATGAGGCAATACTGTTGATCCTGAAAGAGGAAATGTGTCAACTATATTGGTATAACTATGTTCGTAAATAGCAGCCGCACTTCCAGCATCTTCTGGCTGTAACAATCCGTCAACAGTAAAAAATAAACAGCGATGACGATGATCTAAAGAATTGGTCGAACTTACTAATGAAATAATAGTATTTTCCTTACCTTCACCAATCCAAGTTGAAAGTGGCGGCAATAATATGCTGTCATTAACAGCGTAAACTCCTGCCGGAAAATGAAGAGCTTTTGGCTGATATTCATTTTCAGTGGTTGTTTTATTGGTAACATTTACTGCATCAAGGGCCGCTCTACGCAGTGCATAAGTTTCTGCTGTCATGGCAGTATTTGAAGGTAATGTGGTTAAATCACGTTGAGCATCACCTCGCGCGCCATATGATTTAACTGAAACCATTTCGTCTAACCGTTCCTGCAATTTTCTTACCACATAAATTTCATTCGTTTGGGATCCGTTACTGTAACTTAAAATGGGGGTCGCAAAATCATTACCCTGAGCAAACCCTGCGGTAATGGGGTCAAAAGTTATTCTTCTATTTCTATATGAATATTGTAATAGATTTTTTACATTATCACTCCATTCGGTTAGAATTTGCGTATTAGCATACGGAAATATGTTGTTAGTTGCCCTAAATGCAGCAACTGGTAGATTTGGAGTACCAACAAACAATTCACCAGTATCAAGAGTTAATCCAAGCTCTCCTTCTTCCAACGAAGGATTTGGTAAATCATCTCTTAAACCTCGTCTGTGCTTTATTTGACTTATTTGAACAATGGCCACGGAAATTTTCCTTTTAATTCTTATTTAAGTATTTATTAATATATATTTTTGTTGTTGATTCATTTATACTCAGTAAAAATTTGTAACGGAGTATATTATGTGCTTAGATATTAATGAAAAGAATAAAAACGATAATCTAGTAGCTGAATTTAGTTCAATTATTGCCGAGGAATGTTCGGATCCCATATATAAGAGGTTGTCGTTTGATAGTTCATATACATTTTCATCAAGTGATATTGTGGCATCAAATATAAATTTTGATGATACATATAAGCTAGTAGTTCATTTAAACGGAGATCCCGTTGAAATAACTTATGAAAAGCTACGTATGGTTGGTAAAATAATGAAATTAGTTGATGCAGATGAAATTGTAAAAGAAGAATGGGAGAGATTTTTAACTTTTGTAAAATTGCGAGATTTTAATGAAGGTTTCCCTCATCAAAACAGTTAACATTGTATCTTGACAATATTTTTAACATTAAATATTATTTGATGAATTATCATGGAGACTAATTATGGGCTTGTTCAACGATATCAAAAATAATATCCAAAAATGGCAATGGGCTGATGAAAAATCACAAAACAAAAAAACTACTACTTCAACTGAATCGTCCCAGAAAGATACCGTTCATGAAAAACTTATATCAGATATGGATGATATGCTTAGATCTTTTAAGAACAGAGAATTATTAAATAAAGTTATGACTAGAGAATCCGAAGATTCAAGGTATGGCAATTTTTCATGGTCTCCCCAAACCAAAGCATTCAATTCTTCCTATAAATATTCAATTAATACCAACGGCACAACCACAAGAGAAGTATCAAAAGTGGTTACCATTGAGGATTTTGAGTTATTACAAGAATATAAATCATTACAATCAGAAATAGAAAGCGATCCACTTATTAAAGAAGAATGGGATAAATTTATGTTTTTCAGAAAACTTAGAAAAGCGGAAGACAATGACAAATCACGTTGATGGAATAGCAATCACCGAAAGTGAAAAAATCAGTTTTGATGAATTCTGCTTTTTAAAAAAAAATCAGAAGATCCTAAAATACAATCCTGTTGGGAAGAACTTGGATTATTACAAATATTGCGAAAAAATAATGAACTAACTACTGTTAATAAAGATTTTTCCGTTTTGATGCGAGTTGAACTTAAAATGTCAGAGGATGCCGATGGTAAATTAATTATTGAAAGTCCAATGTCATCTGTGCCGGAAGGATATTATAAAATGATTGATGAATATTATGAATTTATTAAAATAATAGAAAATGATAATATATTATTAGATAAATTAATACATGTTTTAGAAAAATATAAGAATAAGGAATAAAATGAAAAAAACAGCTTTTGTTACCGGAATAGCAGGCCAAGATGGTGCATATTTGGCTAAACTTTTGTTAGAAAAAGATTATAGAGTTTTTGGTTTAATTAAAAGATATACCAATCCAAATTTTTCTAATATGGAATATTTGGATATTATGAATGATATTGAATTGGTTAATGGCGACTTAACCGACGAAGGTAGTCTCATGAGCATAGTTAAATCCATCCGTCCAGATGAAGTTTACAATTTAGCTGCTCAAAGTTTTGTGGGAAGTAGTTGGGAACAAAGTAAATTAACTACCGATGTAAACAGTTTGGGTGTTCTTTATATTTTAAATGCACTTAAACATTTCAGCCCGTTAAGTAAATTTTACCAAGCATCAACCAGTGAAATGTTTGGCAATAGCCACATAAATGGCTTACAAAATGATGAAACACCATTTAAACCCAGATCACCATATGCTATTGCTAAATTATACAGCCATTGGATGACCATTAATTTTAGAGAAAGCTATAACATGTTTGCTTGCTCTGGAATTTTATTTAATCACGAAAGCCCAATACGTGGAAAAGAGTTCGTTACTAGAAAAATTACAGATGGTGTTGCTAGAATAAACGCCGGATTGGACACACATATCAGTTTGGGTAACACAGATAGTAAAAGAGATTGGGGCTTTGCTGGAGATTACGTCGAGGCCATGTGGTTAATGCTTCAACAGGATACCCCAGATGATTATATTATATCAACAGGCGAAACACATTCTATTGCAGAAGTTTTAGATATTGCTTTTGGTGAAATTGGCGTATCTAATTGGCAACCATTCATCAAAATAGATCCAAGGTTTAAAAGACCGGCAGAATTGTTCAGTTTACATGGTGATTCCGCTAAAGCCAAAAACAAACTAGGTTGGACTCCTAAAATGAAATTCGCTGATTTAATCAGCTTAATGACACGAGAAGATATTAAAAGATATAGCTGATAATGATTACCTTTTCCGCTTTTACTACTTTGCATAGATCCGGGTACGAAGATTATGGTTACAAAAATATTTCTTCGTTCCTGGATTATTGGCCGAATGATATTAAATATTTTGTATATACCGAAGATTTTTCTATCAAGCAAAATTATAAAATTAAAAATATCAACTTAAAAAATTTAAATGATTTAAACAAATTTAAAAGTAAAAATAAAAATATATCAAAATTAAATGGTTATAAAAATACAAAATATGATTTTTTATATGATTTTGTAAAATTTGCTCATAAAAGTTATGTAATGTTTCATGCAATAGAAAATTTAACAACAGATTGGGTAATATGGTTAGATGGAGACAGTATTACTCACACAAAAATACCCGTTAAATTTTTAGAAAAGTTATGCCCTTCCAATAGTTTTGTGACATATTTGGGTAGAAAAAAAATGTATACTGAAACTGGGTTTTTGGCATTCAATAGACGACACCCTAAGATTTTGGAATACGTTAAACAAGCCAAAAATATTTATGATAATAATCTAATTGAAAATAATTCGTATTTTAATGAAGGGTATACCGATTGTCATGTATTTGATTTTGTAAGGTTGCAATTAGAAAAAATAGGTGTAAAATCAAACAATATAGGAACGAATGGGGACGACAAGCATCCGTTTATTAATGGAGAACTTGGTAAATACATGGACCATTTGAAAGGACCAAGAAAAGACCGAGGAAGCAGTAAATTAATTGATTTAAAAAATGGTTCGCATAAACTGCACCCTTATTGGCAAGCAATTAAATAGGAGATAACATGTATTCGCTTT
>Ga0210036_1000564_pt1 | contig 44284 bp, 32 predicted proteins | sample CryGeymeta201515_FD_185469 | JGI IMG/M metagenome (GOLD analysis project Ga0210036, IMG submission 185469) | Groundwater microbial communities from Crystal Geyser aquifers in Utah, USA - Crystal Geyser metaG 2015-15 (SPAdes) (version 2) | ecosystem: Environmental > Aquatic > Deep subsurface >...
TTTAAGTAATAAATTAGCATGAATAAGGTAACTAGACAAATTGACTGTTAAAAATTAACGGTTGTAATACTTAGAGAAATGAAATAAAAATATTCTCGAGTTTCCATTATCCAAAACTCGAGAATGAAAAATCTCGAATTTGGTGGTAATAGAGCATTTGGAGTCCCACAAAAGCACGACACGATAATTGCCATTAGTTCTACTCTAGCATAACAAGTACAGTAAGTAGTAACTACCAGGTACCTGGTACCATACGTACTACTTTTTTTACTAAGGTACCTGGTACTCTCTACCTGGTACTCCTCAAACTCTGCTTCCCTTAAAAACGTCGTTATCTTTCACATGATGAGACTGGCTGGTTCTCTGGACTAGACTACTACTTTTCAATAGTACCTGGTACACTAGTAGCAGTAGTAGTAGTAACAGAGTATCACACCATGACTACGTAGTAGTAGTAGCGGTGGCTGCACGTCTGTTACATTTCTACACAAACATTCTACGAGAGCAAGCAAGTAAGGCCGAGTAAAGAAGTGAGCAAAACTCGTGATTAACTGTTAACCAAATCTGACGACCGGCCGGAGTGGTAAACTACTACTGTAGCTACTGTAGTAGTAGTCTACCTGGTACGTACCAGGTAGGATAGCACTAAGTCGCGTGTTTCTGTCTGGATAGTCTACTAGTACTGGTAGTCTACTCTACCAGGTAGCTAGTACCAGACTAGCTAGTCTACTCTAGTAGTAGTGTACCAGGTACCATAATTCTAGCTAGGATAAATAATAACAGTGGCCAACTTTTTGTGTGCACTACGTACCTACAGTACCTCCGCCCGCCCTGCTGGTAGGAGTAGTACTACTTACAGCAGTCCCTAGCATCTCTTATTATTGAGTACCAGTTTGTACACAAATTCCAAGAGCTCTGATTATTTCAACTCCTGTAAGTTTAGGAGTCATGTTATTTTGTACTGGCAGTACCTGGAGGTAGTACCTGGTAACCAGCATCTACCAGTGGTGGTACTACTACTAGTAGTCTAGTAGTAGTACACTCGAGTAGTTTACCAGTAGACCTACCCCCTACCTGGTACCACTACTCGCAAATATAAAATAATGAACATGGACATACACACCACTTACTCTGTTACTAGTCTAGAGTATTATTATTATTTTTTCTTCTTATTATTATTTGTTACTAAAAGGTCTACTAGTACGTAGTATGGAGATTGGAATTTCTTCATCAGTCGAAAGTAGAACCTGCCTACTCTACTAGACTAGTAGTCTACTCGAAGTACGAATAAATTTCATAATGTCAGTGTTGGTATGATGTACAGTACTACTAGTACTAGACTAGTAGTATAACTCTATTGCTGCTGTGTGCTATTTGGAGAGTGCTTGCTCGCTTACTACCTGGTAGAGTACTACACTAGCTAGAGCATCATCTCTGAGGACGAGATCCCACAACTTAGCCTCGCAATTTGACACCCAGCCCGGAGGCAGAGCAGCAATTTGTGGTGATCTTGCTGTTGTAAACCAAAGCAGTTCAGAATAGTATAACTTCTTGTAATTCATAATTGCTTGGGAGAGGGCTAAACTCGATTATATGCTTCAAGAAAGAAGTTTGATGCAGGTTACCCAGATTGAGGTAGGGCTATCCACTGTGTCTGGTCGTAAAGTAGAGTAGTTACTACTCATAGAACGTTAGCTAGTATGTACATTACTGTTTCTAAAATATAAGATAAAAACTAATTACGGAAGCTACTAGACCCTACTACAACATACCGAGTAGTTGCTATATCTCCAACAGCACCTGGTGCAGTAGACTAATAGTAGGGAGAATTACAAAACTCGTAGCGGAGAGAGGAGTTTGTGGAGAATGTGATGGTTATCTAAAACCTTATCATAGGCGCGCCTGGTGATATTTGGTCCGAAACATAAGGACGATTTCAAAAATCCTAAACACTAGCTTGGCTCCTTAAGAAATCTCATTCAAAATATGATCGTTGCTCCAAAACTAGAATACAAAACGACAAACATCCGATAAACGTTCAGTTTCTCGTCCTAGACACTCTCCTTCTTGATTCCATCCAACAGCTCTTAACTGTATTCCTCCCTCCAAAAAAAACAGAGAGTCGTGCATCTTGTATTTGACCTATATGAAATACTACCGGTAGTACTGTTTCACATTTTGCCTGATCGATTGATTTGATTCTCCAACCATTCCAATTTCCAATCGTTCCGCTCTTTTTCCCATTCAGTAATAATACCATGGCTTCCGACTATCCCAGATACGATTGTTCGTCTTCTCCAGGAGATGGAGGAGCTGCCTCTGGTGCTACCCAGTACAAGAGTAGCATCATTGACAACCACCAGAATCAGAATCAGAATCTCTATCCATCATCTTGGCGTACTTTGACGCCCAATAATAATAACAGGAGCGCTGCTTCTTCATCTGCTGCCAAAAGCAACAGTGTCAACCCATATGATCATGGTTACGGTCACCATGTGAATCCACATCATGTGCACCTTTCTCATCATCACAACCGTCCTTCTTCTCATCATCATCATCTTGCAGGACATGCTCGAGTGTCCCACCCTAGTGCGATGTATACGAGTAATGGACATGGACAAAGTCATGCTGTTCATCCTCACATGCACCATCACCATCCTCATGCATATGGTCAACCACCACCACCACCGCCGCCTCCTCCTCGTCGTTCTCTGGGAAATCGTGTCTTTCCCCAGCAACAACAGCAGCAGCAGCCATCACGTGCACCGTTGGTTCCTTCCCACCAACAGAACATTGTCATCGATCCTACCGTGACACAATCGCCCAAGCAATTCCTGACTCGGCCGCTGAAGGTAGGACAGTCGACGACAGCTTTTCATACGTTGCAACAACAACACGAAGAAGAACAGCAAGACCGCTCCGTACCACTACCACTACCACACAAACAAGCTGCATCGTTTGCTGCTGCCAAGAGCCCCACCACACGAGTCTTTGAACGTATGTTGGGAGCAGCTGCTTCCATTGCTACTCCTGCTCTTTCCAAGAAGCGACAGTCGCTGTCATCTCCGAACAACAGCAGTTACTTTTTGTCACCCTCCATCAAAGACGGAGCTCGCAAACTATACGGAATGGATCGTAGTAGTAGTACCGGCGGATCGATGATGACGACTATTATCAGTGCTGATGCTAGTGCTAGTGCCAGTAAGACTGAAGCTGTTGCGGCTGTTACAAATGATGGTACAGGTGAAATAATGGATGACAATCCCTTTGTTATCATTCAAAACGATCATGTGCTGTTCAAAAAGTTGGTGTTGACCATGGCATTGCAGCGGCAACCCAAAGATACTGCGACTGCAGGCGCGACGGCAGCAGAAGCACCACCCATAATTACGGAAGGTTTTTATTGGAAAGATTATCCCTCCTGTGAACAAGTTTTGTACGATTCCATGGAAGCTTACTATGAACTGTCAAAACAGAGTCGTCAAAGCAAGGAACAACAGGTACGGGTGTATATGTATGTGTGAATGTGTATGCAGTCGAAAAAATCATGCTATGTTGGTGTTGTTATCGGCTTGCACTTTTCTGTCTCGCCATACTATGAGTGCTCACCCCCGTCTCCTACCCTCAACATTGGTACTCTGCAACAGGCATTCAACAACGAGCTGGTTCGTGCCATTCGGCAAAAAGCCAATGAATACAACTATGCATTTGATGAAACCTACTTTACGGACAAGCGATTGCGCGATCGAATTCGGTGTTTCTTCAAGACCCATTTGCAAAATGCCAAGAAGCGCTTGAATACCATGCAAAAGCATCCCGAATCTACCGAGAATCAGCAAGTCTTGAGGGATCTCATCCGCCAAGCAAGATCTAAAATGAATGAACAGGAATCGGATTTTGAAGACACTGTTACTAATGCCGTTTCTAGGGACAACCAAAAGAAGCGACGCAAGACACGTTAAAGTCCTTCGGGACCGTTCGGAGGCACTCCAACCTCAAGCAAACCTGAAGGCAGATCTACCCACCTTTTCGTCCATCAAATCCTTTACTCTATGATCAATGATACTTTTATGGAATTTATCATCCATTGAATTTTGTATCACGCACACGAGGAACTCATATTTATACTATCTATCTAGTCGGGGACCACACCATTCTCTCAAATAAAGGCAAAATGGTAAAGAGAGAGTTTAGTTATTGAAATAAACTTATAACGTGTCAATCATATTAAAAGAAATGTTAAGTAATTTCCATCGTGTCCAACTGATGCGTACGTAGAGTGGTATGTGCAAAAGAAATATATAATTTTTTGTGCTAGTCTAGTAGACTACTTTATGAAGATGCGGTTGTGTTTCCAAAAGGGGCAGATCTTTCCGACTAAAGGCACAGAGACTCTTATGCTATACCAGGAGTGGGTGTGAAACCTCTGTCATCTTGTTCTTCTTCCTCGTCAGCGTTTGTCTCATCTTTTTGCCCTTCTTCTGTACTCGCGTCTTCCTCTCTCATTTGCTTGCGCATGCTCACATATTCTTTGTACTGTTTATCGCCTTCAAATGGACGCGCTCCAATAGCATCCATTATATCATCGTGCGTAATGGTTTCCTTCTCCATGAGCATATCGGCCACTTTTTGGACTTCAGTTTTGCGCTCGCGAATGAGTGCCACGGTGCGCTGATAGGCTTCATCAACCATGGCTCGTGCTTCTTCGTCCATGGCTTCGCTCGTCGCTTCCGAATACGGCTTGTCTCCTGGACCGACGCTGTCACGGCTAAAGGCTAGCTGGCCCACTCGCTCGTTCATACCAAATGTCATGATCATTTGGTAGACAATATCTGTGACTCTCTTTAGATCGTCACTAGCACCCGTCGTCACTCGGCCGAAGAACACTTCCTCCGCTGCTCTTCCAGCAAGTGCCATGGCAACCATGTCTAAGATTTGAGCCTTTGTTCTTAGATAGATCTCCTTTGGCAAATACTGTGCAAACCCAAGGGCCCCACTCGAGCGAGGAATAATTGTAACCTTCATGACCGGGTCGGCATGCTCCAAAAACCAACCTGCAACAGCATGACCAGCTTCGTGGTGAGCGACGATCCGCTTTTCGTCGTGTAGCATAAGCTTGTGGCTCTCCATTCCTCCAATAATTCGGTCTGTCGCCTTTTCAAAATCTTCCAACTCGACAGCCTTGGCACTGCGCCTGGCTGCCACGATTGCAGCTTCGTTACAGATGTTTGCAATATCAGCTCCAGAAAAACCTGGTGTCAGACCAGCTAACCGTCCAGCAAAGTCTTCCGAAGTGTTCTCCTCGGCCAGGGTAATACCCTTGAGATGCACATTAAAAATTTCTTTTCGTCCCGCCAGGTCAGGTAAGTCGACAGTGATTTGTCGATCAAACCGACCAGGTCTTGTTAATGCTTGATCAAGAATGTCAGCTCGGTTCGTTCCGGCTAGAACAACTACGCCGGTGGTTGGGGAGAAACCGTCCATTTCAACGAGCAACTGATTCAGAGTATTGTCACGTTCGTCCTGTCCGCCCGACATGCCACCTCCTCCTCGCTGTCTACCAACAGCGTCGATTTCGTCAATAAAGACAATGGATGGTGCGTTCTTCCGAGCTTCCTTGAACAAATCACGAACACGTGATGGTCCAACACCGACAAACATTTCTAAAAAGTCGGAACCTGCGACGCTGAAAAAGGGAACCCCGGCTTCTCCTGCCACGGCCTTGGCCAGGAGTGTCTTTCCTGTACCAGGAGGCCCTGACAAGAGTGCTCCCTATTGCAAATGTATTGGCAAAGTGTGCATAATGCGAGAAACATGGATTGGTCAGGCACTAAAGTGTGTATCCGACCTTTATTGAACTATAAGCGATCAAAAAATTACTGCCAAGCAGCAAAACAAAAAAGTTATTGGACGCACCTTGGGAATTCTGGCTCCCAATTTGGTAAATCGTTCCGGATGTTTCAAAAAGTCCACAAACTCCATGATTTCCCCCTTGGCCTGGGTGCATCCGGCCACATCACTGAATCTCACAGAGACATCCTTTTGTTCAAATTTCTTGGCGGTCGATTTTCCCACATTGAAGAATTTTCCCATCGGTCCACCACCTCCACCGGCTGCGGGATTTCCAGGCATGCCTCGCATCATGTAGTACACAGTCCCGACCATGAGGATCATAGGTGCCGCCCTGACAAGTTCCATGGCCCAATCGGTTTTGGTCAAGTACTGCACTTCGACCCACCGTGATGGATGCCATTCCTGCTGTGCGGCCGTGAGTTTTTGTTCCAAAGATTCCACGCTACCAATGTAAAAAAAGAAATGCGGATCCTTGCTGCTGGGACTGGACCGTCCATTCGTCGTTCCTGCTCCTCCCGTCGTGCTGCTACTGTGCCACTCTGTTTGATCCTTTTCCGTCCAGTCGGCTCCGCCTCCGGCACTGCCATCACCACTTCCAGCTGCTGCTGCTGCTGCATGATGCAACATGGCCGCATCGGGTTTCAGTACGACTCGTGCAACTTTTTCATTCACAACTTCCAACCGTTCCACTTGACCCGTTAATAGGAACTTGTTACGGAATTCGATAAAGGTAATTTCATTCCCTTCCACGTTCTGTTCCGCATCGTACATGCTGCGAATCATCAAAACGGCTATGAGCAATGCCACCATACCGGGTAAATTCTGATTGGCATCGTCCTGATCCTTGTTAGTGCCCTTGTTGTTGCGATTCTTTTTATTTTTCTTGTCTTTTTTGGCTTTACTGAAAAGGGTGTTCAATTTTTCGTCTTCACTCTGGTCAGTGCTGCTTTTGTTTGCACTGTCTGGTCTGGTACTATTCTTTTGGTCGTCCATGTTGCCGTCATGGTTCTTGTCTTGGTTGTTTCTAGAAGAGTCACTGTCACTGTTATTGTTGTTGTTGTTGTTATTCCCGTTCTTGGGATGTACTCCAAAATTTTCAAATCCATTTGGAATTTTAGCCCACCACCAAGCACTACTGTAGTAGCTTTGATGATCGTCACCACTATTATCATTACCACCACCACCAGCAGCAGCAGAAATAGGAGAAGATGATGGTAACGGCAAAGACCACCACGACGAAGAAAAGGGAACAGGATGGTGATCTTCGTAGTAGCCCTCATTATCATCCGTCTTGTTTAGATTTTGGGCAAATTTGTTCTGTCCGGTGCTGTTGTTGCGATCGTCTTTTTTATTGCTGCCATTTGGGAAAGAAGAAGAAGAAGTAGAAGACGACGACGACGACGACGACGCCAAGCCACGAAAGACGGTAACAACAACGCTGCCAGTGCTTGGATGACTGGTAAAAGGATACCGATGAAAATATGACCGTCTGAGTCCAATACTGCGGCTTGAAGAGGTACTACTAGTAATCGAAACTTTCGAAGCCGAAGCCCGTAATACAGAATTCATTTTGTTGTTGTTGTTGTTGTTGAAACTACTTGCTCTTGTTCGTGTTTGCTGAATACTCTGTATGTATTTCTGTATGCTGTATCAACAATAGTAATACAGACTTTGAATTTGGTACAATAGTAGCGGAATAATAACAAGTACTGTAGGTTGTGGGATCAACTTCTGCAAGGACTGGACTAACTTGAACAGTGTTTGTGAACCTCGAGTTTTCTTTATCTATTGGGTCGGTTCAGTTGGTTTGAATTGCTACTGCTACTACTACTAGTCTACCAGCTACAGTAGTAGTCTAGCTAATAGAGGAGTGCTAGTACTAGTAGTAGTGTACTAGTAGGTACTACTAGACTAGTACTAATAAATAATAGAGATTAATAATCTGCTGTCTGTTCTTTCTGTGTTGTTTTATTTTTGGCGTCAGCAAGCGTTGTCATCAAAGTCATCCAATTTGTTCTTGAGCTTTCGATAATAGATCGAATTAGAGTTAGCGTTACGAGGGCAGGTTCAATTTTTTTGTTCCCACGCAATCAAATCCTGTTGAGTAAATACAACTTTATTAATTTTTTCCCGATGGGTTACTACTAGTACTTCAACCGTTCCGTTTTCAAAAATTATAGTTGAATACAGCATGGTCGTCTTCCATAGGATAGAAAAAGCGAGCTTAGCTTCAATTGGAGTAAAAATTTAATGATGATGCTCTCGAGAGTGCCATGTTGGGATCCGCGTAGGCAGTTGACGTTTTGCAGCTTCCTGCTATGAACGTAGACCAGATGATTGTGCGAACTACAGTACTGACGACGTCACCAAAACAAAATCCAACGAATAAGTATTGCTGCATCCTTCGAGATTGAGACAAGCGTTCTAGGGAAGAAAAAAAATTCATTACGATACTGTGGGCAAACAAATTCCTGTCTCTTGATTGCAACATTCTGTACAACAGGTACTTGGACAAAACACAGGAGTTTCGCCCGAGGAAATGGTCGAACAGTCGGCAACGACGTCCCGCAAGCGGCCACGCAATTGACAGATTTCATCGGGCATGGTACCCATCAGATTGTTTCCAGACACGTCAAATCGAGCAAGGTTGGTCATGAGAGCTACTTCGCTGGGAATGGTGCCACTCAAATTGTTATCGTACAGTAACAACCATTCCATGTTCGTACAGAGACCAATGTTCGTACTGATGGTTCCTTCAAATTGGCAGGAAGAAATGTCGAATCGATTGGAAACGTCAAATTCGTCCATTCGAGCACAAAGTTCGACAAACATTTCTTCTGGAATACTGCCACCTAGATTGGTAGCCTTGACATCGATTTCTTTGATCTTAGTCAAGAGACCTAGTTCCGTTGGTAGTGTTCCCGTGAGTGGATTGCCGCTGAGCGCAAGATGTTCTAAACCACTCATAGTTCCAATTTCTGTGCGCAAAGTTCCACTGAACAAATTATTTGGTATGTACATCCATTCTATTTGTTGGTGTTATTTGGAACCGAGAAGTCGTACAACAACAATACCATTAACAACGGAGAATTGAGAATCACTTTGTTGAAACAAAATAATCAAATCGAAAATCCAAACCGCGCAACCACCAGCACAAAACTTACTCAGACTCTCGAGTTGGAAAAGTTCTATTGGCAGAGAACCACTGAGCTGATTGCTGTACAAAAGTAAGCGTTGAAGAACTGACACACGGCCAATTTCCGAAGGCAGCGAACCCGTAAAACTATTGCCTCCAAGGTTGATGAGGATCAGATCATCCGAATTAAATAATTCGGGGGGAATTGTGCCGGCGAGATAGTTGAAATTCAACTCAAAATCCGTCAGATGCTTTATTCCTAAAATCTCGGTCGGTATTGTACCCACAAAATTGTTATAGCCCAGAGAAAGAGAGCGGAGGTATTCCAATTTCGACAACTCTTTTGGGATGGTCCCACCGATTTCGTGGGCAGCTATAGCCAGACGAAGAAAAAACGCGACATGAGACTTTTGGTGAAAGAGAAAAACACAAATACATAATAGTGGACAAATACATCGTACCAATAACAATATTTGTGACCATGTTAGAATGGCAGGTTACTCCCGCCCAATGACACTCGTGGAGCGACGAGAGCCATCTATGCGAGTATAAATCATTGAAGAGGTACGAGCCATTATCATCGATCCCGGTAAGGACCTGGAAATAGCAAAAGTCTTTCTGGTTTCCAGTAGCAGGGTTACAACTTCTCCAAGGACCGTTTTGCGACGTTTCTAAATAAAAGAAAACAAGCACAAATCGCTGGATCAAATTTTCGGCATCGGGTTGGATTTTGAATTTGTCCTCATCGATGAGCCAATCCAGTGCTTTTGAATGAATAGAACTTGGATCCTGAAAGTAGTGACGTCCAAAAACCTTGGCAAGTTGGTCTTCCAGTTCCAGAGCAGCCTCCCGAGCGGGTGTCGTAGCAGGTCGGTAAACAGTACTCGAGCTGTTGTCGGCAACTTGTGTGATAACCACGGCAGCTACTGCTGCCAGAAGCACAAAGCAAAAGCCAGCGAGTCCATACAAACGACATCGACGATTCTTGTAGAGAGGTGGTTTCGCGTCGGGATCATACTGGACCGCAGCGGGAATGAAAGAGTCGTCTTCATCCTCTTCAATGGCTGTTGCAATCGCCAATTCATTACCTTCCATATATCCGTATTCCATGTCGTCTGCTTCCTGTGTGGGACAGAAACCACCAGAAACGCCTCCTTCGTCCGTAGAGTCAGTCTCACGATCTTTATTGGTTCGATTTTGGGCCATAACGTCGAATTGACCACCATCGTCTTGTTCTTCTTTGTCCCCTGTCTTGGAGAAAGGGTCACCCGACCCTCCACCACTATAGTCAAAATATTCATCGTCGCCATGAGCGACTTCTCTGTGCTGGCCATTGCAGCCATTTTGTGATTGTTGTGGCTGTCCACGTTTCTGTGCGATACGTTCATCGAAGTACGAAATACTGTTCACGATGGATTGGCCCTGGCTGTGTCGAATGTTTGTAAATAGCTGCGACCGTTCTCTTGAATCGTGGTCACCCAGGTAGATCAAATCTTCCGAAACACAACCTTGTGAAGTGCCTCCGGTAGAACTTGCCAGTAGTGGTGTGGGACGGGCACGATTCTTCGTAGCCAAGTCCTGTTCCAGAGAAGAGAGTGCGGAGTGCCCCCTTGGTGATGCACTACACATGCCCTGACCGCCTGTCTGTGCATTTTCTCGGAATTGTATGAATTGTTCTTTGGAGCTTGATGGGTGATAGCCTGATTGCTGGAATGTCTCCGGATCATTGAGCGTAGCTAGTTCCAGAGCATCGAGCTGAGTGTTCTTGGCAGGTGTGGCACCAGGCACAACGGCCACCCCTGTCCTTGAATTCTGTCGTTTTGCAATAATATCTTGTTCCAGAGTATTTAACCCCTTCCCTCCTGCGCAAGCTGGTGCTTGTGCTTGTGCTTGTAATCGGCCTGCACTCTTGGCCACGATATCATTCTCCAGATTGTCTAATTGTGTATTTTGTGAATTGCCAACATTTATCTTTGCGTTAGCACCTGTCACGGCAGCGATACTACCTGTAGATGTAACATTGCTATTTTTGCCTTGGAGATCTCTTTCAAATTGACCGAAGTAAAAAGCTCCTTCTCCTGGATGCGCACCAGGACATGAGGGGAGGGAATTGGCTGTACATCTAGCAGAGCTATTTTTCGCCACCATATCAGTTTCCAATTGCGTGAGCTGCTCATTGGAAGACCGTAAAGGCCTATCCCTGTTCGTAGTTTTCTCTTGCATTTCATAGGTTCTGCCCCTCGTCTTAGCTTCCAGATCTTGTTCAAGCTGACTAATGCTTGTGTTGTGTCCTTTTGAACAGCACGACGGGTCGGAATCAGAATTAGCATAATGTGCCCCTGTAGGAGAAGCTGTAAGAGAAGCTCCTACAGAATAAGAAGTTTTACTTTTTGCCAACAAATCACTCTCCAGAAGTGTCAGACCAGTATTGTTTTTCGTGGGAGTAGATGAGGGGTATGCACCAGGAATAGATGGTCCACTACTAGTAGCAGACGAGATACTGCTGCCGTGATGTTTGGCCGCCAAGTCCTGTTCCAATCGACTTAATTGACGTTGGCCATTTAACTGACTTTGGCCCATTAGTAGCTGCTGCTCTGGAACCGATGGTGAAATAGAAGGTCCTTCTTGCTGCTTGGCAAGCAAATCTTGTTCCAAGCGCGTTAACCGGTTGCTTCCATTCGTGGTAGTTGCAGTGTGGTTGTTGGCCGTGACAGCATGAGCACCAGGACTAGTATTGACAGAAACATCATTACTAGAAATTTTTTTTTGCTTGCCCAAGAGATCTTGTTCCAACCCCGACAACGCTGGATGTCGTAATGTGCTCCCATCTTTCTGCCTGTTACTGCTGTTGTATCCTCTATTATTGGGGAAAGAAATTTCCTTTTGAGTTGCTAGTTTGGCAGCAGCATTATTGATGGATTCCAGCTTTGAATTTCTATGTTGCATTGATGATTCTTTTTGCTCATGAATATGCCCATCAAACATCACTGTTTCTTCTTGGGCGATAGTGGCGGTTCTACGTTGTGCGTCGGAGCTAGAACCAAACTCTTCCTCGTTGTGGTCTTCGCTGCTGCTGCTTCTGCCGCCGTCGCTTCTCTTTTCTGCGTTCGTCGACATGGCCGACACGATACTTGCCTGTTCTAATAGTATAGGCGATGGTGTTAGAGTCTTATCCCGCTTAGCTTTACACGATGGATTAGGACGTCTTGTCGACCTTACTTCAACTGTTGTTCGATGTGTGCGTTAAAAATCCGAGAATCCAAAAATTCGAAGCAGAGATGGAAAAAAAAAAAACTCTCACTAGTACCGTACAGTAAAAATAATAGTACTAGTATTACACATGATCAAAGTAGACTACCACTCACTCGTAGACAACTCGAGTAATATGGATACGAGTCAGCATCGGGTCTTGGCGGGACTGCTTTAGGAGTGCGCGAACACGGGGCGAGGCAAACAACAGTACAACACGAAAACGAGTTGTAAGAATGTTGTAATAATATTATTGAAGTAAGATTTTGTGCTATTTTAGTAGTAGATATTCCGGCTGTCATAAAAGTTTGACTTATGGATAATATGGAAGCATGTATATATCGCAGATCCATAGTGAAGATCTGCAAAGGCATGTATTGGTAAATCATGCAAACGTCAGTATGCTGCCCACGTCGGGTTTTTCTTGGCCTGTCCCTAGATATAGAATGTCCCATTACTTTGCGGGCATACTACTTTTCAAATTGTTGCTATGTTTTCCTCTGTTGTAGTTCTGCTCTTACAATGACGCATCGCAAGTAATAGAGACCGTTCGAGGTTGGCGTACCACCATCACAGTATCGTCATGAGATTCTCCAGATGCTGCTGTAGAATGACGTGGATATAGTGTCGAGCGATGGTCCTCTATTTCCGTATTTGACATGGATTCAGTTTCATCCAGATCTGGAAAACTGTCCTCCTCCATACCACCAATATTATCATCACCGGAAGCGGTAGTAGTATTGTTTCGATCGGATCTAATGGCTTCCGCCTCTCCGGCTTCTTCAATATCTTCGTCACCATCATCTGAATGTGCAATCTCTTCATCGTCACTTTCTTCCGGTCCCTTCTGGACACTTCGAAACATGGATCCTAAACTAAACGCAACTACAGTGCGCTCTCTAACATTCAGCGGCGCAATTGCAACATCAGCCTCTTGATCTTCATTGCCTTCATCAATTTCGTCTTCTTCCTCATCCTCGGCATCCTCCTCCGAAACGATATCAGAGTCATCATCGGCATAGTTACGATCACTAGCTCGCTCCAGAGCTGCTTCCAAACGCATCTGATAACGACGTGCAAGGATTCTGTAGACATCTCGTTCTTCTTCTGCCTGTCGACAGCGAACTTCGGCTCGTTGTCGAGCTTCGTGTGCTCTTGCCGCCGCCTGCTGCTCTTCGGCAAGACGACGTCGCAAACAATCCAATTCCGACTCGGGAGTCTCAAACCCTGGTATAAAGAAGGTTAATGAAAATTTTGAAGTATAAGACAAAAATAAAATACTAACCAAAATTCAAAAGCGTGCCTGTTGTCTACTCACAGTCACGATGTGTGTATGACAACACTTCTAACCACAAACATCGCGGTAGAATCCCCGCCGCATTCACTGCTGGTTTGAGTTGCTCGTCCTGTTTGGGGCGAGGTTGATGTTTGGGAGAGTGCGAACACAAAAGAATCTCGCGGCACGAATTGCGGAAGCTGTCTGGATATTGATGATGGATCGCTGGATTCCAAATAGTAGAGGGTAAAACAGTCATTTCCCCATCAGATCCCGCTTGTAATGTAGCAAAACGAACGGCGCTCAACAGCTGTTGAGTAAACTCAGTGGAAGGTAGGATGGTATCCGCATCATCCGTTTCCATCGAAGATGAACTAATGTTAGGCGCATTCTTTTTGGGGTTCGACCTGCATCCATTCCGGGTGATCTTTACAAGTTCATCCTCAACTATCACATGGACAAACAACGAAGAATAATGTTATAGTAGTCGAGGCAACACATGAAAGATACCCTTTTGAGGACAAGAAGAAAGAAAAAGCGTACCTGGACCAACCAAAATGCCACCGGGACGAAGTAGAAATGCTAATTTGGGCAGGTCTTGTTTATTCACAGAAGATCCAACATAAATCCGGTCAAATCCCACGACAGCTTCGCCCTTATTGTGATCAATTGTGAGCGCATTGCCATGGATCCATTCAATGCTGGGAAATGGTCTGTTGTGCGTACTCTTCCAGCGCTCCGTAGCAGCTTTTGCATGCTCGACAACATCTTCATGAAAATCAACTCCTGTACAAGAATAGAACAGTCCATGGGTGAGACGACAGCAAGACGACCTAGATTCGACGGCAGCGAGTAAAAAAGTACATTCAAGCGCACCATAATTATTTGAGTGAATGCCCAGAATCGAGGCGACAATGCAAGATAGGTAACCAGTCCCACTTCCCAGGTTCAGAAAGCTCAAGGAGGAGTTTGGACGAAGATCGAGTGCCTCCAATACGGTCCCATAAATATGAGGTGCTGAAATATGAAGATTTCCCTCCCTCAAAGGCTGATCCGTGTGGGCCATTGACCTTTGATTCTACGGAAGGAAACGAAAGAACAAATGAGAAGGGCTTACTTCCTTAGAACTTGGTACAGTATGATGTTGATTGGATAATAAACAAGAAATACCAAAACATACCTTCGGGACGAAATGGACTCTATCAACTTGTCGAAAAGCTGCCTCGATGAAGGGGGACGAAATCACTTCAAAGCCTGACAGAAAGCGAATCAGGAGAGAAAGAAAAAAGAATACATAAATCATTAATGAACAACTTGACGTGAGAATCACTTTGCGCGCACAAAAAGGACAGATATGGTTGCTCGACGTCCCTTCTAACATCGCCAGAAGGAATATGACATGTTCTGCTATTTGGAGGATATCTGGAGGGGCGGTTACCGTTGCAGAATCCTACAGAGTAAACACATTCAAAGTTCTTTTAACAATTCTACTTTTAAAAACTCACGCTTCAACTTGTCTACCATCTCGGCATTCGTTGTACCGCTGCTTCTCCAAGCACACATGTTAGCTGTTAGCTATCTCTTTGGTAAATGATTTTATTTGATTATTGGTAGGTTAATGTATGTTCGGAAAGTTTGTTTTAGAATAATCATGCGCATCGAATCTACGTAGTAAATAGTAGTGGCTTCTCATGGAAAAACTTGACAAACTCTCTAGCGTACCGGTAGCAATTGTTCTGAGAAAATGATGATGGCTTGATTCAACTCGTGAAAGCTTTGTACTACTTGTGTCTTGCGAGCAGTGTCATCACACTCTTGTTTTGTTCGGAAATGGAACTTCGGTGCCAGCGAGCTGCAGTGGCGCAGTAGGGCTCGAGATAATAATCTGCTTTTAACTACTCCGTACCAGGTAGTCGGAGTAAGTTTTACTACGTACTACTGTACTACTGTAGAGACCATAAAACAAGGAATCCGAATCTGAAGTATTCGGTCTCTTGAACACAATGCTTGGCTGCTGGTTTGTAACCCCGTTGCTTGCCCAGTTTTCGTATGCGTGTTCTTGCCAGTGGAAAAGGCTGGCACCAACTAATACTAGTTCTACTGAGCAACAACAGACTGCTGCCGAACTATCTCCTCTTTGACCTCCTGCTTCTTGTGCCCTGGCTAATAAGTAAAAAATTAGGAATTTTGTTCCCTTCTGCCTGCCTCCTGCCTGCCTCTTGCCTGCTCCCAGCGCACAAAGAAGAGCAACATAGCGCACAAAGAAGAACAAAATAAAACGTCCCATCTTCCAGCTTTCTCTTGCTGCTCACCTCACCCACCAACAAGAAGCAGGAGCAAATGCAAAAACGATGTAACAGCACCTAATTAACATTCATGGCGCTTGGCAAAGCGTCCAATTAGGTAGCGTGGCCTTCCAGCAAAAAAAGAAATGACCAATGCCGGACTTGAACCGACGACCTTCGGGTCTGGAATCCGACTGCAGAGTAATAGGAGTATGAGAAGTACTGAGTAAGCAGAAGATCGGACGACACGAGTTGATCACCAGTTAATGTTCTTAAACTTACTGCTCTGCCAACTGAGCTAATTAGTCCAATCACGCTATTATTAGAAGAACCACAAATTTTTAATACATAATCTATACATTTTATTTTTGTCAACATGATTACAAGTATTATTATTATTTTTTCTTTTCCAGCCAAGCAAAGTAGGGTCTACTAGTAGTAGTCTAGTCTGCTTGCTATTGAAGCCATTTTCAAGTTTTTGTAGGTGAAATTCATGCGTCGACAGACCAGCCTTTTCGTGGCATGCCCGCTGAGCCTCGCTGCTTTGAAGCCGCGAACTGCGGTGCTTTTTTGCAAGTCGCTGACTATCACTGTCTTGGGATTGTATGCATGCCATAACTGGACCCTACTTTACTTGGTATTGGTCGACACAGAGCAGTAATCTATTGTCTTTTAAACCTCGATCTCGAGCAAATCCACTTTTGCTACGTACTGTTATTATAGCAATAATACAGCTACAGAAACCAGCTGCGAACAACTGTAGCTGCTACCTGCTGCTGCCTGCATGCTACAATGTGGTAACAGTCTGGCTCTTGAGCAAGCTCGCTGGGTGTACAGCCGACTTAATAGCAAAAATGCTGCCTAATCGTCGAGAAATAGTGCCAAGAAAGAGCACAATTCGGCACTGTAAACCACGAATGCGGTACAGACCCTGGAAGAGTTGCCAACTCACGAAATATCCTCATTGCTTTCCTCACGAATTCGTCAACTGAAGTAGTCCATCTTGGTTCCTTTCACTCTGCCAGAATCCAAGCCCTTCTTAGTCGCATTGTATGCACGGCGGAACACCTCAGACTGGGCTATTTTTAATGGCCGAATTCAATCAAAGGGGGGTTTCGGGGTTTCAGTCGGCAAAGACAGCCTCAGCCCTTTTGGTCGCCACTCTCTCGGATTTGCTGGACAACCTTGTGCTTGCGCCGAAGCCAGTGGTCCAGAACTCGCGAGTATCGTGGGTTGGAGAATTGCAAGTCCCATCCGCTCGCTTGAATCAACTACCCAGCTGCTGCGGCGTCCATGTCCACGTCTGCCTGCCTTTTTTAGAGGACGAAGCAGTGTCATCCAAGCGCGGCACAATTGGAGTTTCAAGTCCAGCATGTCGCGGTAATTTTGGCCAAGACTACCCTTCCTCTATCAGCATTGTTCTTGACACGATCAACAGCAAAACGTGCTTGGGATGATACGCATCACTGAGATCAACCTGCTTTGTTTCTTTTTAATGCTCCTGGGTGGCATTCTTATGCCTATTCAGGATAAATCGAGACTAACTAAAAAGAGCATAAACAGATTTGGGTAGAATTATGCCGTTGAAAGCAAATGAATGCACAATATTAAAAGAACAAATTAAATGCTGCTACTGTATAAGCCGTAAGAATATTGCGAGAAAACTCTTGGGTGGGCACATTGCCAGAATATTTTGGGCACTTTATCTCAGCATCTCTCTCGTTCTTTTGGCTCTTCGTGGTGGACGTTCGCCACTGAAACATCGGTTACAGCAATCGGGGAACTCACATTGCACCTCTGGAATTTCTCCACCACAATCTGTAAAGAGATCATCCAGAACGGCGTCCAGTCGAAGGTTGCAAAAGCTTTGAGGCACACTGCCTTGAAATAAGTTGTAGTTGAACAAAGCCTCATTTAACTCTTGCAGTCGACCGGGCTGCACTTCCGGAATAGTTCCACTCAAAAAGTTTCCATCGAGATACAAATCGCGAAGCCCGGGCGGGTCTTGGAAATTTGAGGGAATTGGTCCAATGAAGGAGTTGTTGGAAAGGTAGACAAACTTGACCGCTGGAAGTGCAAAGATGGATGTCGGAATGGCACCCGTCAAGAAATTCATTGAGACGTCCAGGTGCTCCATTTGGCTGTAGCTACCGAAGATGTTAGGAATGGTAGAGTTCAAATAATTTTGAAAAAGAATCAGGTTCTTCAAATTGCTGACTTCGGCAAGCTGATTGGGAATATTACCCGTGAATAAATTCTCACTCAGCCTGAGGTCGCCCAAGCCGGTGAGGCGTCCAATGTGTGTAGAAATTGTTCCTGACAGAAAGTTTCCATCTAGGCGGAGATCTTCAAGATTTGTCATTTGAAAGAATTCCTCGGGAACTCGACCTTCCAATATATTTCCATCAAGACGAAGGATTGACATTTCTGTCAACGCACCCATTTGAGAGGGGATATTGCCTTCGAGACTGTTGTCGTAAAGGAAGGACGTCTTCAATTTTTTCAAGTTTCCAATCTCAGTAGGGATGGTTCCGACTACCCTGTTGTTACTTATCCAGAATTGTTCCAAGTCTACCCATTTTCCAATAATTGTTGGTATACTTCCAGTGAACTCATTGCGGGACAATCGCAAGGCCTGAAGCTTTTGCAAAGGCACAAGACTATTGGCAATCAATGGACCCGATAGCAAGTTACGTTCCACGTCCAAAAAGATGAGACGCGTCAATGTACCGAGAGAAGTTGGAAGCCCTCCTGTGATAGAATTGGCAAACACATTTAAGTTCTCCAACAGTGGGAGAGCGACAATTTCTTCAGGAATGGTTCCCACCAGGTTGTTAAAGGCTGTTGCAGTATCAGTATTAGAAATGAAAGAGTGCATCGTTCTTGGTGTGAGTAAAAATCAGGAGAGTGTACGGTGTTTGCTGCGATCAAAGGTAGTCTTTCTCGATTGATTCAGACAGTTGAAGGTACTTACGAAGATTCAATTTGTATACTACTCCAGTCGATTTTTGAAGCTGACGGCGTCTATCATTGGTCTCTCCAGTGCACACAACTCCAGCCCATGTGCATTCGGAGGAATCTCCCAACCATCCCGAACTATTGGTCCATTGAGCTCCATTTGTCGCAAAATAAAGAGTCAAGAGACCGTATCTCTGAGTTGTGGTTGGATATTGGCAAGGATCCGGCTGAAAGACAGGATCCTTATTAACGATCCAATCAAAGGCCTGTCCCTGAGGTGAATTCGTATCAAGGAGAAGATCTTCGTCTGTAATAGGCGACAGTGTGCTCAAAAAGTACTTCTCACGTGTCACTCCTCCCTCTAGACAAAACCCAGGCGGTCCCAAAGTGGGTGGGGGAGTGGACAAACTCATGTACAAGTAATTCTGAAGAATCCGCTCTGCATTGATTTCGGCTTCAGCTGCCTCTTCCTCCCAAAGAACATCTTTTTCGTCGTGTTTGTTGTTCTCATTTTTGTTTTTTCTGTTTTGGGAAAAGAAATCACCTGCAGATTTCACATCTGTCGTGATTCGCTTTCGTCGAAGCAATCCCACTGTATTGTCATCGGCGAAAACAATGGCGGGCGATAGAACTGTAACTACTAAAGCAATGTGCCGCCACCACTGCACCGGAGACAACGATGAGGACGCGTTCACTGTTGTTGTTGCTCTTGTCGTTGATCTCATCTTGATGAATCGATCGTTTATTCGTTTCTTGTAAATCTGTAGTAGTAGTTGTGCGGAAGATTCCGTTTCACTTTGAATCTTGTTGAAATGAAAGCTATGTCTCCATAGTTGGTCCACTCGCTTGTTAGATGGATATCGGCACACGAGAGCCAAATTTGTTCTCTTGCATGGAAATGCATCCAACACGATCACATAAATTTTGTGGCAGAGAGCTTAACAAGTCTCAACGGCTCGAAATATCAAGATTTGGTTTCTTGAAAATATCATACCAAGACTCGTTGTGAGTCCGAATCACGAGTAGTTCTTCATAAAGATTAACCCTAATGAAAGATTCGAATTCTGATGCCCAGTTTGGACGTTAAGTTGTTCGCATGCGCACTGCGGTCAAAACATCACATCTGATTTGCTGATCGAGAGCGCGAACGCCAGACAGAGAATTTGGCAAAAAAGCTCCTTCCATCATCATCTTCTAAATCTCGTTCCAAACGTACTACGGTACTACACTGCTACACTAGACTACTACCTGCTATTTCTTATTTCTTTCCTCATCATTGCTTTTTTCCTGCCATCATACTTTTCTCACTCAACATAACATTAGTTCATAATTTATTCCTTAGACAATGGTCAAACGACGATCGAAACGCAAAGCTGCAGTCATGGAGTCCCTGTTAGAGGGAGGTAAACTTCGTCGATCCAAGCGCAAAGAAAATATTCGGGAAGACGAACACAAAATCTACGGAGAGTAAGTTCCAATTATTTACAGAATAATTTATGGAGTGCCTCTTTGTGCGCCTCGCTCCGCTCGATAATGCTAGCACAAATTTCTGCCGTGTTTTCCGCGGTAGTTTAGATTACGGCTGTTGAGTCACTACCTGTTTTTGACCTGCTCTTTCTTGGATGATTCATTTTTCATCTTACCCAAATTATAATCATTTTGTGCTATTCACTACTCTCCTCTCTCCTCATAGTGACTACGGCATTCTGCCCTCCGACTGATCCATGGTTGCCGCATCCGCTATTCCAAAGAGGTAAGCTTGCATTCATTTCTTTTCGTGTTATATTTTTGCCTGGTTTAAGTAAGATGGGATGGATGATGGATGGACCAGAGGGACAGGGACATCAGAGGTTACTGTTAACTGAGCTCCTTTTTCTCCTATCTTGATTGCCGTTGCTGTCGTGTTTCTTGCGTAGCTTCCACGTAGCTTTCAGTACTAAATGACGTGAAGAAGCGCACATTCGCTTTTTGCTGCCAAAGCTTCGTATTTCATTCGCACGACTGGGACTCAATTTGAGGAGTCTGCTATTGCCATCACCATCACTCTATTTTTTTCTACCCTTCACTCACCGAATCATGTTTTAATGATTGATTCTGTACATTAATTATTTATTATTTTGACTTGACAACCACGGATATACAGGGTACCTTTGGGTTTCGTATGCGGCTATCCACTCAACGGAGGGGAACTCTACGGTGGATCCATGTTCATTCGATCGGCGGCGCATGATACACTCCAAGGCAGAGCTATTCAAGCTGTGAACGAATTCTGGGGCGAAGATTTTCGAAGCTGGGGTGGCCGCGAAACGATTGGCATTCCCGTGTGCAAGAAGAAGTATTCACCCTTTAGCTTTAGCATTGCTCATCAGGAACAAGAAGGCAGAGATGACGATGATGGTAATGATGATTACGAAGATTCCAGCAGTGCTGCACGACAACGACCCAAGATGCAGGTGGTCGTCAATCGAATGTACGGTTGCAAGTGCCACTCCGATATCCGAAAAGCCATCATCGAGAAACATGGAGAACGCAAAGGATGGGAACCCTTTGGTCAGTGGTCTCTCAAGAAAGCACAGGATTTAGCTCGAAAAGAAACCGAACGTTTGAACCAACCCCGAGCGTCTTCGTCGAAGGCATCGTCACATCCAGGCTCAGATGCCGAAAGAAGCTCGACCGATGGAACATCCACCTCGGAAGACATCTGGACGTTGTCGTCGGATGAAGAAAAATCACCTAACAATAATTTACTTCCGTCGATGTGCAACAACGGGAGCTGTACGTGGAAAGTCAAAGCCAAATACGACAACATTTATCACGAGATTCATGGCCGTACAGAGTCTGATGACGAAGATTATTAGAAGAAAATGTTTGCTTTGCGTTGGAATGTGTGAGAGATGATTAAAAATTGTTTCTTCTGACTGTGAGAATTTGTACTGTCTCCCGGCCTTGGTGACGATTCAAGAGTACCCCTTTCTTGGAAGTCGCCGTAGGATTGAGTGATCATTGCTGGAGTTTTTCGCCGCCTGAATGACCCAGATTGGATGGAACTAGCCAAAATGAAGGTTGTTCTTCCTCTCTGGTGAGAATGGCGATGTATTGATTCTCAGCTAGTACGGTAGCAGTGGCTTTCAACACGGAAAAGTCTCGGTCATGGATTGCTTTCTTTCTTTTTCAACAAGACAGCTTGAAAGGACCACCCGCTTATTATTTGATCGGCTATTTTGTCAAGCTTAGTGCTGTTATAGAATTTTGTTTGCATACGGATTCACAGCAAGGTCAAGCTGCTTTGCTGTTAGCTACAAGTACTTAGAACTGTAACTATTACTAGTCGGTGAGCAGGATAGAAGGTAAAAAACAATTCAAAACTGAACACATGCTGAACACGACATGTCTGTTGGTAACTCTAAATTTTGAGATAGCGATAACCCCAATCTTGTCCCAGTCCCTATCATGACGAAAGCGACGATCCTTTGCTTCAACTCTCTTCAATGTCGCTCTCTGCCCAATCAAACCATCATGCTCTTTCGCACGCACAGATAAACCTGCTGTTGGCTGTTGCTACTACTAGACTAGCCACTACCAGGTACTAGAGTGAACCTTCACCATCGTCGCTTTTGTTAATTATTTTCATCTATTTAAACGTCAACTACAACAACAATGAAGATCGCCGCTGTTTTTGTCTTGACCGCAACTACTGTTGCGGCTTTTGCCCCTGCCCCTGCTGGCACCCGATGTACGTAAAAGTATAGAAGTAAACGTGAGCGAAGGTTAATGGATTGAAGAAGGGAGTGGAGCCCGCGCACCACAATCAGCCTGTTACAATGGTACTTTAGTATACAAAGGAGCAGTTTTAGCCACCAAAATGCGGGATGATTATTGATTAGTGCATTGCTTGAAGGCAGGACTCGTGGTGTAGAAGCCAGCGATCTACCATTCTTCCAACTGTTACTTCTTCGTCTGATCTAACCTTTTCCTTTTCGTTGGACACTTCTCTCACTATTTAGCCACTTCTGTCAGCATGGCCGAGTTCGACCTTGACTACGGTATGAAGAATGACTATGTGGCCCAGAGCTACGGCGACGGTGGCCAGGGAACATTTGGAGCCGTCTCTCCAAACGACTGGAGAGTCCCCGGAACTTCCCCTGTTGGCCAGAGCTCATATGCCGGCGCCCCTGATGGTGGTGACGAGCCTTGGTTCTCGGAGGCTGTCTCCACCGTGTCCTTGGATATGAGCAAAGCTGAAGAAACCCTCAAGGCCTTCACAAAGGAAGCTGCTTCTTTCAAGATTGATCAATTCGCCGCAGACAACAACATCAGTGACAAGGCTGGTGCTATGGACAAGTTGATTGGTGCCATGGGATACGATGCTTTCCTTGAGGCTTCCCCTAAGCAACTCGCAAAAGCCTGGGAGACTGCTACTGGAAAAAAGGAGTAAATACCTGAGCTCTGCACAATGATTCACAGTCTTTGGAGCTGTTGACTTTCTTCTCCCTGACACAATAAGTTTTAGAATAAGACTTGCTTTGAGACACGGTTTGCGCATAAATCACATACTATACATCTTTGTTGATCGCATAGAGACTGCGTTTGTATAGCATACTATCTGTGCGAATTCAATCATCAAATTCAACTGAATAATATATGCGCCAGAGTCATATTCAGTATGGACGACTTAGACGAAGCAATGCACAAATGTTTAGTTAGACGCTGAGAGAATAATATTACTTACTACTTATCCCCGGTCGATGTGTTTTCAACCATTTCTGATCATTGTGTTCTCGCTTTTCTTGCGTTTTCAACTGAAGTATTTTCGAGTTAGAAGCCTGTGCAGTCGCGCTTTTATTCTATGCACGTAATGCATGTTGCAAATCCTGCTTTTTTACAAAGAACGGCAGATATCGTGTCTCAGGAAGAATTATGAGCACAAATTCAGCAACGATTCTATAAACATATCCTATACTCTCTCATGAGTCCGCGGACGTTTCAACACAATGTTTTGATATATTTAATAGACAATGCTTGTGGTGCAGCTTCGTCATCCAGAGGAAGACGATGTCCGTTGGTAGCATCATGCCTAGAAAACAGATTCATATCCAACAGAAAAGTCACCACGCATAAGAGTATGGATGTTCGCATTTTATTTGTCGTATGCAAAGCACCAACAACTCAAAGTCAGCCTCGCCAAATAGCTGCTGCCAACGGTGCTAGTCGATTTTGCACAGTATGCAGCTATCAAAAAGGAATCTGGAGTGTCCTCGTCCGAACAATAACAAACAAAACCTGTCAGGCTACTGCAACCGTGATTTCTGCTTTTGTTTGGACGCCCAATTCCGTCTGTGTGTGTGCGTGTGTGTCTTGGCGGGTCAGAATGACCTTTGTGTTTCGCCCTAGAGCAAAATAGAGCTCTGCAATGATAGCGGTCATTGGAGAATCAGCAAGAACAAGTGGGCCCATAGTCTCCGTCCAGAAATTGAGTTTGATCCTTTGCCTGTCCTTCTCACAATAACTGATGCCTTCTTCGTGTGATAATATTGTTGGCTGTTTGTAAGTTTTCTAGTACCGCTGAAAAGCGCTCTATAAGTTGTTATTATGACTGCGCCATGCAAACTGCGCACCGCACGCAACAGTGATTTTCTGAAGGATATATTCTCGATTTGGTAAAAAAGTTTCCAAGGACACAAGCTTGGACGCAGTCTACAGTCTACGGTGTGGTTGGAGAGGACATCGATTAAAGAGCTAGGAATTGGGCTTGCTTCCACTTGTGTCGTTGGATAGGATAGTTTTACAGGAATTTTCATTCTCAATCTCATCATCGTTCTTCCTCGTCTAAATCGTCATCGATGATAAATGATAAATGCGATACCAAACCACCTCTCTGCTCCAAGGAAGAAGATTGACGATCGACCCGAGAAGAAGAGGTGGTAATGGCTTGTACGGCAACAATCGACACTTATCAAAGACATACTGGTAACACACAACAACGGTCTGCCATCTCATTTTTGTCCAGCCAGTCTACTCTCGATCAATCCTTTGTAAGGATTCAACATCCAGTTTCGACACATGACCAACTTGAAAGATCTTTAATATTGAATTAGACTAGACTACAACATTACTGTTGAGTAGATAGACTAGACTACACGGCCCGTACTCGTGTACTCTACTGAATATCTAATGGACTCTTCTCGTTTCCTCATATTTCCAAATAGAGAAGTACGTAGATAGTAGTAGTATTCTTCATCTACTACGTTTGGTATGTTGAGGTCGTTGGTGACCGTTCTCCTCGAGGGTTTGTGTTATAAAGACTGCACTCACATGTTGTATTGTTAACCTTTTACCAACAGATGCAACTTTCGGATAGTACAACATCGTATATTGAATTTTAAAAATAGCATGGCAGGCTTTCCATGAATTGATAAAGTAAGAATCGCCGGGTGATTCAACCTCCCTCCAAAAATCCGAACAAAATCATTCAAATCGAGAAATCGAGGAAGCCATGTTGAAAGTTGAAAGGCAATGTGTGTGTGTGTGTGTTCGAGAAAGAGAGGAAGCGACAAGAGAAATACTACTAGAACGTTCAAAAGATACAATTTAAAATTAAGTTCTGAGAAACGAAAATCCATACCTACCAAACAATGATGTTGTCCTTACATCGCCATCTCTGCCTTGAAGCGTCCTTTGTGTTCTTTCTGGTTTTTGCGACGAACCTGAGTGTTGTCAGTGCCGTGAATTTACGACGCAAGAGAAGTTTTCTCACCATTGTCGACCACGAGGATCCTCCAGTCACCTCTTCCGCTATATCGAAGTCTACTACGAACACGAACTACGTAGCCTCTCTAAAAGACAGCACCGATTCGTGGGGACGTACCATTTCGACTCCCATCCAGACTACTACTGCTGCTGCTGCTGCTGAGCCGCGGCACTATACCAAGCAACACAAACAGCCAAAGCAAATGAAAACACGGTTTTTCGAACCCATGCCTGAATTATTGTTGGATTTGGACGAGGAAGACATGACATCTATCTTATGGAGAGATCTAATGATGGAAGAAGGTGGTAGTATGCCCACAAAGGTAATGAGCTACGGTCATGGTGGTGGTGGGATGCCAATGAGCATGTCCATGTACTATTCTCCAAGCGGCAGCAAAGGAATGATGTCTTCTAAATCCAAAAAAAAATCAAGTAATTTTTACGAGGATGATTCAATCTATAATGATTGGGAAGCCATGAGTCTCTCCATGTCGTATCCAAGTGGCCCCACCCCGGATGCTACACCCTCGGTCAATATGCCATCGACACCTACCGTCCCCTTGACACCTACCGTACCTACAGCCGAAACGGTACCACCAAGTATGGGTAATAATACCAAGACCCCCACCTCGGGCAATGATGATTTCCAGCCCACTGTGGTACCTGTGGAGGCTCCCTCGGTTCCGACCATGGGCAGTGGTGATGGCAACCAGCCTTCTACAGCGCCAGTGGTGGTTCCCTCAAGTCCGACCATGAGTAATGGTGGTGATACTAACCAGCCTTCCATGACACCCGTGATTACTCCTTCAAGTCCGACCATGGGTGAAACTGGTGACACCAACCAGCCCTCCTCGGCACCAGTGGCTCCTCCCTCGAGACCAACCATTGGCGAAAACAATGAAACCAACCAGCCCTCCACGACACCAGAGGCGGTTACCTTGAATCCGACAATGGCCGATGGTGATAATAATATGCCCTCCAACGGCAGCGACGAAACATTATCACCAACCAGTAATCCTACAGTAGTAATGACCAACATGCCCGAAGAAATCACCGATGCACCAACCAGCACAGATTCTGCCGTTCCAGAAACACTGTCTCCCACTACAGTTGATACCGGCACAGGAGAACCTGTCAATGTTCCTACGGTTGGCATCGACGACGGAGACGTTGCAACCACGTCAAGTCCCACTGTCCCCAATACTGTCCCAGAAATTGTCATGCCCACTGCGACTCCTGTTTCAAGCACTAGTGCTCCCACCACCGATGGTGGTGACTCAGTTCCTACTACCAGTCTACCTGGATGCGAAGCACTGGATCGCACGGATGCAATTTTCTTTGTCCTATTCGATTTGACGGACCCGAATGAATTGGACAATCCTACAATCCCCCCTGGCCAAGCCTTTCGATGGATCTGGCTATCCGATCCCTTGCAACTCAATCCATGCGAGACATCCAAGTTTCTTCAACGCTTTTCGCTATCGGTTTTGTTTTATGCCACAGATGGTCCCAATTGGCTAGACAATTCAGGGTGGATATCAGGTGATGACGAGTGCACGTGGTTTGGAATTCAGTGTGACGACACCAACACAGTCTCAAGTGTCATTCTTGGTACGATCGAATGTACCGATTTTGGTGTTTTGTTGCCGACATTAGTTTTCGTATTGTGACGTAACGCTCATTTTTTCTTCCTCTTCTTCACTCACTCACTTACTGAATCTAAAGAAAACAACAATCTTGTCGGAGCTTTGCCAAAAGAAATCAAGGCCCTTACTGGGCTGGAAGTTTTGAACTTCTCGGACAATAGTTTAGAAGAGGTTGTTCCCCCCATTTTTGAAGCGCTTGTCAACTTGAAAGAATTCGACATTGAACGTAATTTGCTGCAAGGACAAGTTTTCAATGATATCGTGAATGGTGCTCTGAGTTTAGAGTCGTTCAAAATTAGCAGCAATTTCTTTTCGGGAACTATTCCCGAGGAAATTGGATTACTTTCCAATCTTGTCAACCTCTGGATGGCAGAGAATCGTTTTGCAGGTGAACTGCCTGCGACAATTGGCACCCTGACAAAACTCGGTACGTGAAATGCAAACTCATGATGGTTTTGCTGCATAATTTTGACTTGAAAGACAACATTCCATCTAATTTGTTCTCTTACCGCATTTCTTTATTATTCAGAAACTTTTTACGCTTATGCCAACGCATTGGCAGGTGTACTTCCATCCGAAATGGGAGCGATGAGTCTGAAGGAGCTACAGCTCTTCCGCAACAATTTTGCTGGATCGATCCCTCCCGAGCTTCTCGAGAACACTGACCTGACTCTTCTTCGATTGGACTTTAATCGTCTTACCGGTACGCGGCATGCCTGCAACGAAAGTCAACAAATTTCATATGATATTGGCAATGTTCTCAACACAATTTTCTTGTTCTTATTGTCAGGCACAATACCCTCCAACATTGGGAATGTGGTACAATTGAAACAATTGTGGCTCCTAAATAATACGATCAGTGGCCCTTTGCCGCCTACAATTTTGCGACTGTCCAATTTGGGTGAGCGCCTTTGTGGATCGCGTTAACGTTCAACTGCTCGACAATATATTTCATTTATTTTTGACTCACACATCATTTATTTATGTTCTCGCCTATACCATACAACACCCTAACATCATCATCACCACAGAGGCACTCCTCTTGAACAACAATGAACTTACGGGCACATTACGAGACGGCTTTGAAACCTTTACTAGACTGAATTTTACGGATCTTAGTAACAACCAATTGAGCGGGACCATCCCCGGTTCGTTTTTTGAAATTCCTACCTTGACCAACCTTTACCTGAACAACAATTCCTTCACAGGCGAAATTCCTAGCAACTACGGCAATGCCTCTTCCCTTCGTGATTTATTTTTGAGTTCAAATTCACTTACCGGTACGATTCCTGACATTAATCCTGGTCAACTGGGTGAGTTGAACGAATTTCTTTTGGACAATACTCGGTTGGAAGGCAATATGCCGAAATCTATTTGCAATTTACGAACATCGGGCAGACTCGAAGATCTTTGGGTAGACTGTCTTGGAAGTTCTCCGGAGGTTGCTTGCAATGTTCCCGAATGTTGCACGGCTTGCTTCTAAGAGGAGGCATTGATTTGATGATACTCTTTCTGGTTTGTTCCTGGTACATCCAAAAGGGAAGCGGATTGATTCTCGACTGGCAGAATGTCCATTTATTTTGTTTCCTGACAGTCCTGTCCTTTGTGGATTATCTCGAAGCAGCGAAAATTGTGATTCACTCGTCGTTATCCTTTTAGTATGTCCCTATCATTTATCGTTGTCATGTTCCGATGAATCGACAAGATAATAATATGGTGGATGTTTTGAGCAGGATGCGTGCATGTCTAGGAGGAAGAGTGCCTGCAACAATAATATGTTTCAACTGCATTTTTTATAACAAAGAAATAATATACGCCAACCATTACTATGACATGGACTTCGGTTGCGCACTCTGAGCAGTTGCATTCCAAGAGTACTGCGGTGCATAATGTACTCGGAGTAGTACAGTAGTCTAGTCATCTACTCCACGGATTTCTCGAAAAAAGCAGCACAATGTGTGACTCACATTTTTTATGACCAGATTTCACTCTCGCCACGCTCTGCAGGGATCCGGCGCAGCGTCAAAATCTCCCGCCGACCTTTACCGTACAGCATGATGTTTTACGTGTGCGCAAAAAGCCTTACTACGCTCGATCATTGCTTTGTCACAAACAACAAGTAGTAATAATTACCATTTCCTTCATTTGCAAATTGCAAACACACAGCACAACAATCTTAGAACTTCACTCACACGACAACAACATTGGTATAGCAATACAACAACAAAGTGAAACTCAACATATCGTACAACAACTACTTAACACTACTATCACAATCTTTAAAAGATGCATATCAAACAGATAACCATCTTTAATTTCCGATCATTTCAACAACAACCGGAGATTCATCCATTTTCTCCTGGTACCAACTGTGTTGTTGGACGGAATGGGAGTGGCAAATCCAACCTCTTTGATGCTATCCAATTTGTCTTGCTGAGTCCGCGTTTTTATAATTTACGGCAGGTAAGAATAGAGAAGAAAGAAAGAAAAAAAGAGAAAAATTATAGTTACGTTTTGTAATTGCTGTGATCTTACAGTACTACGGCACCGTACGGTACCGTACAGTAGTTGCAAGCCGGCGTGAGATGTCTGTGTTTGTGTGAATTTTTTTCAAATGACCTGACCATGATTGTTCTAACCAATTTCTCGTGTAACTAATTTCACCCACCCACTCTCAACTCTCAATCACCACCGCCCACACACCATTTTTTGCAGGAAGAACGACAAGCCTTGCTGCACGAGGGAGCCGGGAGTGCTGCCGTGAATGCCTTTGTCGAAGTCGTTTTCGACAATTCTGACAATCGCTTCTCTCTGGAAAATTCCGATGAAGTAGTTCTCCGACGAACCATTGGTCCCAAGAAGGATGAATTCTTTCTCCAGCGCAAACGGGCCACCAAGGCTGAAATTTCCAGTCTCCTCGAAGGTGCTGGCTTTTCCAAGTCCAATCCCTATTTCATGATTCAGCAGGGGAAAATTCAAGACATTTGTACTATGCGGGACACCGAACGATTGGCGTTGCTCAAGCAAGTAGCAGGAACGACTGTCTACGACGAAAAGAAACAAGAATCTCTCACTAAAATGGAAGAAAATCTGGCATCGATCGAAAAGATCGGTACCATTCTGGATGACATCGAGTCGCGACTGCAAGAGCTGCACGGGGAAAAGGAAGAACTTACCAATTACCAGAAACTGGACCGCAAACGCCGGGCCATGGAGTTTACGTTGTACGACAAAGAATTGCGCCGAGCCCGCAAATATCTCGACGAAATGGAGCACGAACGAGTCGAACACGTAGAAAATGTCAGCAAGCTCCACGAGCAGGCCAAGGAGACGCACGTGGCCATTCGCAACGTCGAGGCGGTCATGAAAACCAAGGTCAATGCTCTCAAGCGCAACAAAAAGGCCCTACAGGAATTGGAAGTCGATAAAACAAACGCGGTCAAACTGCACACCAAGCTCAAGTTGCAGTGCGAAGAATTGCAAGAGTCCATTCGGACCGGGGAACACCAGCAGAAGTCCAACCAAAAGGAACTCAAGACGATTCAAGCAGAAATTGTCAAGGCACGAGCCCAACTTACCGAGAAGATTCAACCGCAATACGAAGAGGTCACTAAATTACTGCAGAAATTGACCCACGATATGGACTTGAACAAGCGTCAGGCCGAAGGTCTTCACGCCAAACAGGGACGGGGCAGTCACTTTAGTACAAAGGAGGAACGTGATGCATACCTTCAAACGAATATCCAGGAATATAAGGATCTCAAGGCGGAAAAAGAATCGGCCTTGACCGACTTGCGACAATCCCTGTCGAATTTGCGTCGTTCCGTATCTCAGGAGACAAAGGAGGTCACCAAACAGGAACGAGAATTGGAAGTAGAAAAGGGACACCTGCAGAACTTTACCAAGATGTTGGACTCCAAGAAACGTGAACGCTTGCAAGTCAATGAAAAACGCACGGAACAGTGGCGGACCACCGAAGAGCTCCAGGAGCAAGTCCGTGAAGCCAAGGAAGCCTACAATCGTGCGCAGGCGGATGCTCGCAAGGTCATGCCGCGCGCGACCGCCTTTGGACTCGATGCACTGCCAGATATTGTCCGTCAGGAAGGTTTCGAGACGGGCAAACATTATTTTGGAATGCTCATGGACAATATCCAACTCAAGGACCCCAAGTACCAGACGGCGGTGGAAGTGGCGGCCCAGAATGCCTTGTTTCATGTCATTGTCGATACGGATGCCACAGCGGCTCGCCTCATGAAACGTTTGGAAGACGGTAAACTAGGCCGTGTGACCTTTCTTCCTTTAAATCGTCTCCGTGTAGAGGACGTGCAGTACCCTCGAAACGTGAACGATGTAAAACCGATGTTGGAGATGTGCTTGGAGTATGACGCCAAAGTTGAGTCTGCAATTCACCATGTCTTCAACAAGAAACTTATCGCAAAAAGCATTGATATTGCAACAGAATGGAGTTCTCGACTCGGAATGGATGTAATTACGTTGGATGGTGATCTCTCTGGACGCAAGGGTGCTTTGACAGGTGGATACGTCGACTCGACCAAGAGCCGCCTCAATGCACATCAAATGCAAAAGAAGGCCCAAGAAACACTCACGGAAGCCGTGAAGGAATATCGCAAAAGCGAACAAGACGCACAGAGAGTGGAGCAAAAGGTTGCCGATTTTCAAGACGAAATGCAACGTCTTGAGGTTAAAAGTAAAGGGTTCCAGCGTAAGATCGAAGAGTTGGAGCGACTACTCGCCAATAAGGGGACGCACATCGAAACGTCTAAGAAGCACTTGGAAAAGGACGAGTCCAAAATTGCTCCTTTGGAGTTAGAGATCGAAAGTATTAGTGCGGATATCAAGCGTTTGGAAGAAGAAATGAAGACGGAACTTACATCCACGTTGTCGGCCGACGAAAAACAGCTTATTGCATCGTTGAAAGAGGCCGAAAAGAAGCTCTCCCGCGACGTTGATGTGCAGACCCAGAAGCTCTCGGCCATCGGAATTGAACGGCAGCGTTTGCAGAGTCTTTTGGAGGATAATTTGTTGAAGCGGCAGCAAGAATTGCAAGGTCTCTTCATTGCCGACGAAGACGAGGAAGTTGACGCCGGAGCTCGTGATACTTTTGCTGCTAAAGTGGCACAGCAGAAGGACGAACTCGAGCAAAAGCTTTTAGAATGCGAGGAAGCTGATCGCTTATTACGTGATGTGGAACAACGCCTTGCCGAAGCCCGCAATAGCGCGGAAGGTTTCCGGGCCGAGTTGATTAAAACCAAAAACGAGCTAGAAAAACTCAAGAGCAACGACTCGAAGAACAAGAAACTATTAGAGGAAGCGCAGGACAATTCGGATCGCCTGCTTACAAAGGTATGTATTGACATGTTTAAGATTGCGCTGGCCAGATTTGTATTTCTTATTTTTGCTTCCGATTCCCCCTCTTTATTATAGCGTCAAATGTGTGCTGCCAAGCGTGAAACTTACGCAAAGAAAATCCAAGAGCTTGGAGCCCTGCCTCCTGTTGCTGAGCGTGAAAGCTTTTCCGGTAAATCTATCTCTGATCTCATGAAATCGTTAGAGGGCATCAATAAGAAATTGAAGAAGTACTCTCACGTGAACAAGAAAGCGTACGATCAGTATGTGAGCTTTAGCGAACAGCGCGACTCTCTTCTCACCCGCAAAGACGAACTTGACTCCGGAGCCAACAAGGTGAAGGAACTCGTCGAGAGTTTGGATCGCCAGAAGGATGAGGCTATCAATCGGACCTTCCGTGGTGTTAGTTCTCACTTTAAGGATGTCTTTAAAGAACTAGTTCCCCTTGGACAAGGTGAACTCGTTCTGCGCACTGCTATTGACGAACCTGAGACCGACGAGGAGCAGGAGAGAGACGACGTGGAAGATCTAGCCAACGCCGACCTCCAAGGGAAAGCGAAGAAAGGATACGATCCCGCGAATCCAGATGTCAGTCTGTACCGCGGAGTAAGCGTCAAGGTCCGATTTTCTTCTGTTGGCGAAAACTTTTTGATGTCGCAACTTTCTGGAGGCCAAAAGGCTCTTGTGGCTCTAGCTCTCATTTTTGCTATTCAGCGCTGTGATCCTGCGCCTTTTTATATTTTTGATGAATTGGTACGAAGCGGTGACAATATTGAACTCCCTATATCGACCCAAATAGTGACTGGATGTCTGACGCAATTCTCTCTCCCCCCCTCTCTTCAGGATCAAGCTTTGGACTCGGCTTACCGAGCTTCCGTCGCCAGTGTCATTCAGAAACAAGCGAACAGTGCCGAGAATCCTACACAATTCATGGTCAGTACCTTCCGTCCAGAATTGGTACAGGTGGCAAACCAGTGCTACGGAATCAGTCACCAGAACAAGGTAAGCCGTTTCCACCACATGAGCAAGAAGGACGCACTGTCGTTCATTGCTAACTTGATGACTGAAGAAGAAAACGTTGGCGACGTGACAAGTTTGTCGACCAACCGTGCTTCCAAACGTTCCAGCGAATCACGCAAGCGGAAAGTAATTGCGAAAGCCGATGACGATGAAAGTGACGACGAAGTGACAGCAACTGCTGATCAGGGCATGGCGATTGCTGCCCCTGGGGTCTAGACGGGGACAAACTAGACCAAATGGGTGTCTAGTACAATGATTTATTTTGTGTATGAAGTAAGAGTGTAAGCCAGGCCTGTTGTACCGGACCATATGTTACCGCGGCTTCCCCCGAGGCAACTTCTTGTAGAATGCAGTCACCAACACGAAATCGCCTACTCGTACTTTTTTTAAGTTTCGTTTTGATTTATGTGTGCGAACCGTAGAAAAGTTGTCCAGATATGTTTCAAACGATCTCAGGCAATGCTTGTCTACCAACAATGAAATGCTGCTGCTTCGACTAAGGAATAATACAGGAGCTACTTGGATAAGAATAAATGCAAAACCAGAGTAAAATTCTGTAAACTAGGTTATTGCCATATCAGAGGTTGTGTAGATTGCTACCGCCAAAAAGTACATTCGTTGTGCCTGCAGGCTTCAGTAAATCCACTAGAGCTCTCTTTTCGTAGAATATTCACTTGCGACACGAACTATTGCGACGAGAACTTCGCTTTCGTGCCATGCCATAACCCGAGCCGGGACGGCCAGCGAACTTGCCGGGGCGTGATGATTTTTGCGAAGCAGCAGGCAGAGAACCTGTTTCTAAATGTGGCGCCATGCGACTCAAAGCGCGCTTGGCGGATTGTGCGGCCCAGCTGTTGGACAAGACTTGGTCGCAATAAATATCATTGTCTTCTTCTTCCTCGCTATCGGGTTTCCCCGTCCGGCTAGCTAGCTCCGGATTCGTGCGTTCCTTACGACGCATCCTGCGTTCGCGTTCTCGTTTCCGGGCATCCTCTCGATCAAGTCTACTCAGTCAAACACAGGGACGAGTGTCAGTTCTACATCCCTACTGGCACCGCAAAAATAAAAGACACAGATATTTCATCATCAAAACTAAACTTACTCGTTCAAATAAGCCTCTGTCATGGCCCCAAAATCTCGTTTGCGACCTGCCAAAAGACGGTTTCGAAGATTCAGGCGGCTGGTCTGGGTCTTAGCTTTATTCTTGTCCTTTTCCACAACCTCTGCTGTTCCGGCAATTAACGTAGGAATGATTGAAGTCGATCGTTCTCCAATGGCTTTGCGAAATACGCTAGTGTCGAAGACACTGCGTGGGCCCTCGCGAAGGATCACATGGATTGCCACTTCTCGCAGACGAGCAAGGAAGTTGCCAGTCGCTTGCTGCTGCTGTGTACACATTGCCAAGGCCTGCGTGACATTGGTTCCCGAACAGCATACCAGCTGAGCAGCAGCCACTTCGCACATCAGAGACATTCGAGGAAGCCTGGCTTCTTCGGCAATGGCAATTCCCGCCAAGGCAACAGAAAAGGAGACCTGTGGCAAGCCACCGTTGGGCCAGCGACGCGAAGAAGAGAAAGGAGGTACAGGACCATTTGGTTTGGTGGGTTTTGTCTTGCATGCCGCGACAAAGGCTTCCTGTCCCAAACAAAGCACACGGTTGGTGTAACAGTACTCGAGAAGTAACTTGACGGCATCCGGAGGATGATTGGGAATAATCACCGTCAACTGGTCACTGTTGCCGTCCATCTTGGTAAAGGTTCCCCGAGCATGCATTGGATCATAACCTACATTACTTGCTTTGAGCGCTGCAAAACGAGTCTTGCGTTGCGACTTGGCACCAAAAGCACTGCCATCACCACCCTGCGTGGACTCATTGTCGCTATCCTCCCCATCTTCCACAATTTCAGTGGCACCGCTTCGACGGACCTCACTAACATGACGTGGTTGGTTCTCTCGTGGTACAGGGAAGGGCAAGACGCCGATATCTTCTTCGTCTTCGTCGTCGACATCCATTCGACGTTGGATTCTTACGGTAGGCCCCGCTGGTTCGTCAGCGGTCTCTTCGTTATCATTGTCTTCGTGCAATGTGGAACTGGCAACAATATTTCCCTCCGGCAAGCCACCTGCACTGTCGTCACTTTGTGGCGTCGTCTCATTGTCTTCGTCGTTTGTATCGTGTGTGTTGTCTGGGTTTGTATTCGTAGTAGTATCTGATGGACCGCTGCTCTTCTTGTTGTTGTTGTTGTCGTTTTGACGAGCGTCTTCTCCTTCCAACAACGACTTGAGCATGGCACGCTTCATGTCATGCTCTTCTCTTGCAGACTGGATCATACTTCCTAGCCAACTGCATCGCTTTTCCAAAATGACCGAGTGGCCTCGCACCTTGGTACTCAACACTTGTTGATTTCGCCCACTGCCATCCGCAATGGTTCCCTGACAATCCAAAATCAAATCACCACTCTTGGTTCCACCACCGCCCCAATCGGGACACAAGCTCCGCATTTGTTTAAAGTATTCCCGGTCCGATTCTCGCTCGAGACGCCGAAGTTCCGCCTGGGTTTCCCGTTCTTGTGAACGTTCCATTCGGACCGAAATGCGGTCGTTCTTCATGAGAGCTGATGCTTCCGCGGTATCGTTGGGATGGAGCAATTGGCAATGGAAGAATTCCAGTTTCTCGCTGCGCACCATTTCCTGTTTGGACACACCGTGAGTGGTGCAAAAGTCGGCGTATCGTTCAAAGACAGCCTTGAGCTTGGTGCTCTTGTCGAGACCAATGGACACAACGGTGCTTTTCTTCAGAATAGGATTCGTTCGGTATTCAGTAGTAAAATCTTCTGCGCATTCAATGTAAAGCACCTATTCGTAGACAGTAGCAGTAGAGTTCCGGTGATCGGGTTGGAGAGATTAGGGTAAATGGTGTTAGAAGGTCGTCTCATAGTCGTCATCAACAACGACAACAAGTCAAGCAAGTCCAAAAACAAAAAGCTGTCAATCCATCTACGTAGAAACAATACCAGAGTCTACGTAGAGCGTCAATCACTGAGCAACACAAAAACGAACGAACTTGAAACTATTAACGTATTCATTTACGTACCAGATCACAATCAGCAGCACGTCGTTTGTTGGGTCGAGCATTCTCAGCAAAGGTTGAACCGGCAACACCACCATCCATGACACCATTTTCATCTCGATCGATACTATCATCGTCATCATCATCGCCATCGTGTTCGCCGCCGCCGCCGCCGCCGCCGCCGGGTTGGTTGTGTCGTTCGTTTTCTTCTTCTTCTTCCTGTACACCAGCGGCAGCCGCTACTTCATTATTATTAACCTCCATTGGAATGTTGTTATGATTATCGTCGTTGTTGTCATCATTCATGTTGTTGTCGTTGTCATCCTCGTCCTCTCCGTGATTGCGATTCATGTTGCTCAATCTGTGAGAAGAGAGTTAGAAGTAGTAAGGATGCTACGTTACTTTTATTGGTCCACTCGACACCTACTACTACTACTACTAGTAGCTCGACTAGCTACTACTGTACTAGCTACTACTACTACTACTAGTACTCTACTAGCTAGTACCTAGTAGTAGTAGTAGCTGTAGAATAGTACTACTACTAGTCCGTAGTAGTAGCTACAGTTACTACACTACGTACTCCTCGTGGCTATCCAAACTACTCTACTGTAGCTAGTAGTAGACCCTACTACCAGTACTACCAGCAGTACTACCAGGTACTACTCCCAGCAGGGAATGTTTCATCGTTATTTTAGGCCTTTTATTTTTTGCTGGTCTGTCGAGTCGTTAGAGTTAAAGTGCAGTAGGGGCAAGGTTCTGTCTATAAAAAAAATTTCTCTGGCCTGATGATCTATCATCCATCCACTCGGTCCAAATCCTGGACGAAAATAGATAGATCTGATCCGTGTGTTATACTACTCTACATATGAAATCTTATCCTTTCACAGCAAACACAACGCTATCAAACACCGATCATATCACCGCTAGCTAAAGTTCTGTTCGGGGCTACTAAAGCCATGTATTTCATTTCGTGTACTCTGTTCGTCGTCCTTCCTTATCTTTGGATGGGATGCATCCATGGTTTTGCTCTCAGACAACAGTTATCATCATTGCTGCCACTCAAGTCCCAGCACAGTCCCGCGCTGGAAAAAGTGCTGCTGTTTTCCGCCTCGTCAGATACGGATTTAACCAACGATGAAATTTCCAGGTACTCGAGACATTTGGTCCTCGCAGATGTCGGCATGAAAGGTCAAAAAGCGCTCAAGAATGCATCTGTGCTGTGCGTGGGAGCTGGCGGGCTGGGATCGCCCTGTCTCTTGTACTTGGCAGCTGCTGGCGTTGGATACATTGGCATTGTCGATGCAGATGTCGTCGATCACTCGAATCTACAGCGACAAATTATTCACGGCACATCTACCGTCGGAATCTCAAAATGCAAATCGGCCAAACAGCGCCTCCTAGATGTCAATCCCCTGGTTCAAGTTCGACTGTACGAAGAAGAATTTACCTCCGATACGGCCATGCGAATATTGGGAGATGGATTCTCATCCGACAAGTCCTACGATATAGTTATTGACGGAAGTGACAATTTTCCTACAAAGTATCTGATATCCGATGCTTGCGAGATTTTAAACAAACCGTGGGTGTACTCCGCTATTCTTGCCTTTGAAGGACAGCTGGCTACCTTCAATCTGGATGGTACAGGGCCCACGTACCGTGATTTACTGCCAACTCCTCCTCCACCAGGCGATGTTCCGAGTTGTGCGGAAGGTGGGGTACTAGGCGTTCTGCCCGGAACCATGGGTTGCCTGCAGGCAACGGAGGCCATCAAGTTTATTTTGGGGAAACGAGAAGGCCTTGTGAGTGGAAGAGTATTAGTGTTTGATGCCATGGCCATGAAGTTCAGCGAAATTGGACTTTCGAGAATGCAGGATCGTGAAGTCATCACAGAATTAATTGACTACCAGGGCTTTTGTGCGGGTCCCAAAGTAGGTCCGAAAACAGCAAGTGAGCAAAACGTCCGCAACAACAAGAAAAATAACGAAAACGGGCGCACCATGGACGAAGCAGAAGGAGACTTGGCATCTACTGGCGGTACAGTTGACGCGTTTCAAAGTCTACAACCTCGGGAATGTCTCGACAAACTTGTAAACCAAGGTTGGTCACCATGGGTTTTGGATGTTCGATTGCAAACGGAGAACGACATTGTTGCTTTGCCATTTACGGATCACGTCAAGCCTCATCGAACTGTTCAGGTCACGGATATTCCCAAAGACGGCGATGTTCTCGTCTATTGCAAGGCTGGTGTTAGGGGTAAAAAAGCCTGTAACCGTTTGATTGAGCTGGGTGTTCCCGCAGACCGACTGTATAATTTGGACGGCGGTATTATGAGATGGCGAAACGACATCGATGACACGATGCCTCGGTACTAAATTGAAAGTACCTCGTTGTTTCTTTACATACCAAACTACCTAGCTGTAGTACAGTATGATTGAGCAGGATCTAAACATGCACACGGCACAAATCATCCTATTGGAACTCTTCGTGCTGCCTACTTTTTCATTACTTAGCGATCCATGTTGCATCCTCATCAGCTGTGGACGCCTTTCTTAGGCGCTCTTCAAGAGGACCGCGTAAGCTTTCGTCATCGTCATCATTATCGCTGCCGTCTCAGGATTTCGCAGTCTAGCTATTGAGTCGACAAAAGACAAAAAATAATTGACCATAGTAGGGTCTAGTACTCTTCACTCTTTACGATACATGGACAGTAGGAATAGGGCTAACGTAGTATCAAAAGCAAAAAAATATCCCAATGACAAGAACCATTGCATGTTGATCCTTGCAGCTTCTTCGATTCAGCTTCATTGCTGTACTATGTACTAGAGTAGTCTTATTAATGCAACAAAGTAAGAAAAAATCTGCTAAAAGGTTTGCAGAAATCCCTATCGTAGCCTCTCACCAAAGTCTTGAAGTTATAGACAAACTACTCTGAACTTGCTCGTGCTAGCTTCCACACCAATCAGCCACAGGTCATAGTCATAGCACACAGCATCCACGAAGCAACACCAACAATAACACTATGAAAGAAAACAGTGGACGTCTGAGAAGGCATCGGCTGATGTTTAAGTTAGGGACTGTCCTCCTGATCTTTGTGGTTTCCATGGGCCTCTTAATATGGGCAAATAATCCACGCACACCTCACAGCAGTGACGACTATAATCCGAATGGGAATAAACTCAAAAGTACCTACGAACGCATTCTATCGGCGGAATGGCATCTGATTGATTTGGCCGTGGGCAGTAAAGGGTCTTTACGAAAAGCACCCACGGATTCGTACGATGGTATTGTTGGAACATTTTGCGTTTTGGATTTTTCTATCCACAAGGCAGATCCATCATCAGGTACGACGTGTCTGTCCCAGAAAGTATTTTGTGTGTGATTTTGTGTGGATTGATTTCTTTCAAATGCAGGCATGCATGTAATAATGTACTGCTTAACTGGTTTACCAACGTTTTCCCCTCTTTGTATTTCCAACTCGAACGCTCACATATCACTGTACTCCTACACCCATCAGTTCCCATGTTTCGAGATCTGGTATCGAAATCCCCCCGGTGTAAAAAGACCACGCAAAAAGTCTTTCTCAAAGATATCGCTACTATGGCAAGACAAATGGATCGAGACAATCAGCGACAACCGACTTCTTTACAAGTTCCCAAACCATTGAACATATCGGGCGTTGTCTTTCACGAAAGTCGATGCGGATCGACATTGGTAGCTAATTCATTGATTGGCATGAATCCAACCCAACATCGGGTCTACAGCGAAAGTCCACCACCAGTAACAGCCATGAGAATTTGTGGAGAAGACTACAGTCTGTGCTCCAAACAACAAGCAGCTGCCATCTTACGGGACACCCTCTACATGATGTCACGTACCAATGATCCCAAAGAACAACGAGTTTTTTTCAAAATCCAATCGGTAGGAAGTCGCCATATTGAGGTCTTTCGAGAAGCCTTTCCAGATACACCGTGGATTTTTGTCTACCGAGAACCCGTCCAAGTTATGATGAGTCATTTAAAGTACGGCATCCGACGTGCCAACTGTCTAAGATCGCATCATAATCCACCGCCGGTTACCCAAAATCTTATCAAACGACACGGTCGTGACAATACTGCGCAGCTGAGCCCGCAAGAATTCTGTGCCGCACATTTGGCCACCATTACCGAATCGGCTATGGAGAATTTACGACAGACCAACTATGGTGTCCCAGTCAACTATGCATCGTTGCCAGCCATTTTGTACGAAACTATACTGCCGCATCATATGGGAATCCCAACCACTGCAACCGAAATTCACAACATTCTTCAAGTGTCATCGCAGTATTCAAAGGGACGAGACGACAAAAAAGCAGAATGGCAAGAAGATTCCACGGAAAAGGAAAAAGCAGCCAGTCGAGAAATACGGCAGGCCGCAAAAGAATTTATGACCGAATCCTTTGCTGCACTGGAAGAGTTTGGAGGGGCCAAACTGAAAACTTTACAGGCATAGTAGAATAAAGGGAAGTAGGAATTGTGACGCAGTTATCACTTTAGGAAGGTTCTTTTGCTAAACATGATCACACGCGGGAATTTTTTACTACTCAGATAGCTTGACAGAATATATTATTTTTTCATGCCGAGGAGCTGAAGCCTTGTAGGGCAAGAACAACAGTATTTGTAATAATAATTGCTATGGAGGGTGTGGTACGGTTGTGATTAACTCTGTCGCCCTTTGAGGTGCCAATGGTTGCCCTCAAGTAACGGTTGGTGCCCTGTGGTCTCCATAGGTGTGATCCCTGTAAATTACTCTTAGACAATCTATTTTTTTAGTGTTTCTGTTGTAATAATAATAATATTATTATTGACAGCTACTGTTATAGCTTTAACCTTAAATCAGGTGAGAAAATTGTGCGCTGTTGCGTTAACCTTAAATCAACAGGCAAAAGTCGTAATATTCGCAATGAAAAATCTAAACACAAACTTCCATCTTCTATCGGCCATCACAAAAAATCAGAATCATCAAGGAAACGAATAGAAAGATGAAACGTTTTAATCTAACTTCCGTGCTCGTATGTTCTCTATTGGCAAAAACTGAGGCTTTTCTTCGCCTGTGTACGACGCACATCTCGAGCGCTCCCACTTTCGTCCACAATGTCGAACTTCAATTATCAGCCGGAGCTGCAAGAGATGAAAACCAGCAAGCCGCCATCTTTGCCAAAGAAAAACAGAGCCAACGTACAGATGGTCAAGAATGGCGAAATGCGGTCATTGTTTCTAGTGTTCAAGCTTGTTCTTCAGGTAAATCCACTGTCGCTGAAATCAAAGTAGACGAACTCACAATGCGGGAATACACAACACCTGGTCAATTTATACAGCTGCGCCCTGACGACGATATGATAACAGATCCCATCTTTCTCGCAATTTCCTCGGCGCCAGTTTGTTGTAAAAGTAGTAGTATCGATACTACAGAACCAAGTAGTACTTTCCAGTTTCTGATCAAAATGTCTCCTCGATTGCCATGGCTGCCAGAAACCTTGGTACCAGGCAAAGTTGTCAAGATTTCTCCCGTAATGGGGAAAGGATTTCCTTTGGAAAAGCTTTCGCACGATACATCATGCGAGAAACCTTCAACAGTACTCCTACTGGCAGCTGGATCTGGAATTGCACCTCTGAAAGCGTGCATTGAAAGTGGTCTGCTGTCATGCACATCCTCTAATGACAGCAGCAGCAACAACAACCCAATACCATCGCAAACGATATTGTATTACGGAGAATGGTCTCCAGATGACTTGTGCTTTACAAATCTGTACGACAACTGGAAAGAAAAGCACAACACGATAATAAAACCGGTGTTCTCTCGTACTCCCGATAGTCGAGGTTATATACAGAACGTCTTGTCGCGGCACAAAAATGATGATGATGGTTTGCTTTCTGCTGATACTGACACTGCAAAATCAACTTGGGTTATTTTATGTGGTATGGACGAAATGGTGGAATCTTGCAAGAAAGTCATGCTGGACAAAGGCGTGGAAGAAGATCATATTCTTTTGAATTTCTAGTGGATAGCCAGAGTACAGTACGTGTGTTGCGTTACTGAAAACTACTAGTAGTAGTGCGATACCACAGTGCCAAGAAAGCAATCAATGTGGACAGGACGGGGTTCGTGGAGGCATCCATGTCTTGATACTGTAAGTGAGCAAAGAAAAAAAGGAGCAAAAGCATTGAATACAACGAGAATTCAAAATTATAAGAAGAAACATTGAAAAAGTGCTACCTGATGCACGGATTGCATGCATGTGTATTTTTGCGAGTCGTACGAGTAGTCAATTTACGATAATTGAAATCAATACTACCGTATCTGCTTACAATAGCTCTAGCTAGAGACTACCCGTACATTGCTTGAGGAAAGTTAAACAACTTCTCTAAGATTTTTATTTTTTATTTATTAGTCTACTACTACCAGCCAGGGTACTACTAGCTACCACTCCTGTACTTCTTAGCTATTGCTTCTCTCTACTCTAGCTACTACTCGTAGTAGAGTAGTAGTCTAGCTAGTGGTGATCTGACAAATATTTCATGCCCGTGTAACCACTTGATTGAGTCACTCTCCTTTATCATTGGGAATGATGTCATCATTTCAGTAGAGTGTGGACTGAAAGAGCAGCAGCTTGAATTCTCATGCTCACTTCATGTCGACTCAGCCAATTTCTGATTTTGGTAAATTCTGCACGATCTTTCTTCCGTCCGCAACCCCAATAAACTGTATTATTTATATTCAATCACACAATTCTTGTGGCAATACTACACTAGACTAGTAGCTAGTACCTAATACACTCCAGTTTTAACTTCAGATTATCGTACAACAATTGATATACCATTGATTGAAGTTCCATCACTACACAATGAAGCCTTCATCTATTGCCCTGGCGTTGTTTTTGACCTATGCCTGTGGATCTACCTTTACGGCTGCATTTACTCCCTTCACTCGTGATTTCCACGTGGCCAATTCGAATATTAATGCTGCTACTGCTACTTCGTCGTCTGGTTTGCATTTTTTGACGGTATCATCTCGTGACTCCGCCTCTACGTCACTTTACGCAGGATTTTTGGGCATGGAAAAGGACGATGATGAGGATGAAGATGATGAAGATGATTTTGACGATGAAGATGAGGATGACGATGACGACGACATGGAACTGGCCGGAAGCTACTCCGGTGTCAAGAGTCCATTCACCGGTATGAGTTTGGATCCATGGGATCCAAACCCTATTATCAAACCACGCCCTTCTCGTTACTTTAAGAAAGAGGATAAATTAGCGGCGCAAGCAAAAGCTGATTCCGAATTAGAACAGACCATGTCCCCGGAGGAACGAAAGGAAAATTTGGTCGTCATGCGTCAAATTCGCAAGAACGATCTTCCCGATCTCCGTATGCGTAAAGACCATGCCGGTTGGGTCGAGGCGAACAACGATATGAAGCGACGGTACGCAAGTGATCCATGGTTCGGAATCAACGAACGCTTACGGGATGCCATTCTACTGGGCGAACCTGATGAAAAAATTGAGGAGCTAAAAAAACTGGCCGAAAAGGTGGGAGGACCTCCTCCAGGTCTCGAGATTGGACCCAAGGGATACGCCGTGCACACGGAAATCTACGATATTGGTATTTCTCCGTCTCGTGCAACCGCCGTCATGGAACG
>Ga0210036_1000577_pt1 | contig 43553 bp, 25 predicted proteins | sample CryGeymeta201515_FD_185469 | JGI IMG/M metagenome (GOLD analysis project Ga0210036, IMG submission 185469) | Groundwater microbial communities from Crystal Geyser aquifers in Utah, USA - Crystal Geyser metaG 2015-15 (SPAdes) (version 2) | ecosystem: Environmental > Aquatic > Deep subsurface >...
TTCGGCAGCCTGGCGTGTGGATCTTCTTCCCCGAAGTGGGAATAGTCGTATCCGATTTCTCCCGATGTGTTCCTGTTTCTGAGTGGGAGACGGGATGGGGCATTTCGGGTCATTCCGGTGACGTCGGATTCGGGTCTCCTTGTCTCACGTTCCCTTCGGCTGGCTCTGAAAAAAGCAATGCTTCAATCTAGTAGTACGGTACAGTAGGCCATACTGTTGTTACAAAATAAAAAATAAAAAAGTATCGCAAGGAACTACTCTAGCTAGACAATTCCCAGCGAGCACCCTGCCCTCTTGCCAGTCAAACAACCATGCCAAACGACGAACATCTTCATCGCTTAAGGAAAGGTGGTAGAAGAAAGAAGAAAAGAAAACAGAATGCGCCTACCCTGGTACTGCCATTAATCGGTGTAGCTTTGGGAATGCTCTTTCTGGTTTGGTGTGTGATATCCTTTCAGACCTTGACGGGAGACCAATACATTCCTGCTGCTGGTGCCAGCCCGAATGTTGCAGGATCCTCTCCTTTTTTACTCAACAAAGACGCCATTCGAAGAGTACCCGACTTTGACAAGAACAACAACAACAACAACAGCAACAACAATGGCCTACTTCAACTACAACCCTACCAATCTCCTCTATTGATCTTTACCTGCTCTCGCGCCAATTACCTTACCGAGACATTAGATAATATCTTGCAACACATTCCGACTGCCTGTCGTATGGGCTGTCCCATTGTCGTGACACAAGATCAAGATGATGTTGCTGTGACGGAAACCATTGAACGTTTCAAAAGAAAATTCGAAGCCAAGGGCGTTCCGTTTTTTCACATTCGACATGATGCTGCCAGTCCGAATCTTCGGGGCAATGCCTATCAAAAATTGGCCGTCCATTACGGTTGGGCTTTACGGACTCTGTTTGATGGCAAAGCGTACGAACAGTATCCATTACCGGAACGTGTTATCATACTGGAAGAAGATCTTCGAATAGCACCCGATTTCTTTGACTATTTTGAAGCCACGGCTCCACTGTTGGACAAGGATCCAAATCTGTTGGCCGTTTCTGCTTTCAATGACAATGGATATGAAGGTACAGTAGCAGATCCAAAACGGTTATTACGATCGGATTTCTTTCCGGGTCTCGGATGGATGATGACTCGAAAAACATGGATCGAGGATATTGGAGTCAAATGGCCCAATGGGTACTGGGACGACTGGCTGCGAGAGCCTGCGCAACGACAAGACCGACAATTCATTCGACCCGAAATTACCAGAACCTTTCATTTTGGTGACAAGGGTGGGGCTAGTCGAAATCAATTTGGAGGCAATCATCACCGGATCATGTTGAACAAGGACCCGGTCGATTGGAACGCCCAAGACTTGTCGTACCTGGAAGACAAAACGTTTGCCCAAAATTATGCCACGCTGGTAGCCAATGCTCAAGTGGCGGGATCTCCACAAGAAGCACTGCCGATCGTCAAGGGGGGCCGCAATGCACGTGTCGAGTATACGGACAAGGGTCATTTTGCTCGTACAGCGCAGCGATTGAATTTAATGACGGACGAAAAGGCAATGATCTACCGGACGGCATACAAGGGGGTTGTAGAAACGCGACCATTCGGGCAGAGTCTTCTCTTTTTGACTCCACCTCTGAAGGCACTGAAGGCAAATTTTGGGAATGCCTGGCCAAATGAATAACTCATCGTTTACGAAAGCTAATCTATATTTTTCATGGGCGAAAAAAATGGGGGGAAACCTGTCACTCTTTTCTTAAACTATCGTGAATTGTTCTGATTGTTCTTCCAAATCTCCATCGCAATACGCTGCAGAGTTTGGAACCCGAATCATCTCAACGTCGTCATGCTGGTCCAGAGCTTTCAATTCATCGTATTTAGACGCTTTCGCCTTAAACTTGCCGATGATGCCCATGCTGTTTGACTCAAGATCCACATCTGACGAAACAGGCAGTAACTTCATTCCGTTCAGGGTAACCAAGAGCATCACCCCGACGTCGGCAGCAATAGCACCAAAGAGTGTCATTTTACCGCCAAAGGTTAATGCAACCACTAGTAACTTCGAGAGTAGGCTAAACGCGATGTTCTCCTTGATGGTCCTGACAACTCTACCGCCCATTTTGATGACATAAACTAGCTTGGTCAAATTTGAATCCATCAGTGTAACGTCACTGACTTCCATGGCCAATGCTGCGGCGCCATCGCCCATGGAGACTCCTACATCGGCAACCGCTAAAGCGGGAGTGTCGTTAATACCATCGCCAATGAACAGAACTTTTGATTTAGCCTTCCAGGGATCGCAGCGAGAAGAATCTGGCTGTAGAAGACTTCCGACGTGATGCAATTTATCTTCGGGCATTAGCTGGCTGTGTACTGCATTGAGATGAATTCCCACTTCTCGCGCCACAGCCTCTGCTGCACCATTGCCGTCCCCAGTGAGCATCACAACGTTAATATTCAACTCGTGCAACGCATGGACAACATCCGAAGCTTCTTCGCGAATTGTGTCGATCATAGAAAAAGCCCCAATAATTCCTACGTCTTCGACGCCAATGCAACCGACAGTGGAGCCATCAGCAGCCCATCCACTAATCAGGTTTTTCTGCTCCAATGAAAGCTTGTCGTAATAACCGAGGCGATTGAACAGCCTCTGGTTGCCAACGTAAACCTGCTTTCCATTGACTTTGGCAGTAACGCCTTCGCCTTTTAGGACGGTATGAAGCGACACATCCGCATCCTCTGGTATTGAAATGCCCTCTTGCTCGGCGGCACGAACAAGGGTCGCTGACAGAGGATGACTCGACGGCGACTCCATTAAAGCCAACAATTCCAGCATTTCTTTTCTGGTCTTGGCATTTCCTACTTCTTGCAAATGATCCACCCGAAACTTGCCATGGGTAAGTGTATTGGTTTTGTCAAAAACAACAGTCTTGATGCCACCCAGTGCTTCTAGATGCGCTCCACCCTTGACAATAATACCTCTTTGGGCAGTCGCCGCCAGACCCGCTGCGTAAGTAACAGGAGTGCTGATTGTCAATGAACAGGGACAAGCAATTACAATAATGATCAAACCATTCAATGTCCAGTAGCGCCCAATTTCAGGTCCAAAAATCCATGGTACAGTGCACATGAAACCTGCCATAAATACGACAAATGGTGTGTACGTCTTTGCAAATCGATCAATCATTTTCTCCGTCATACTCCTCGAGCTCTGGGCGTCTTCAACCACCTTGATCAGCCGAGAGACCACGCTGTCCTCGACGGTGGACGTCGTTTTTATAACTAGCTGTGTTGCACCAACGTTGATTGTTCCGCCAGAGACTGTGTCGTCGACTCGCTTCATGATTGGTTTGGATTCTCCTGTCAAGCTGGATTCGTCCACCGATGAGACCCCTTCTACGACAACGCCATCCGTCGCAATTTTATCACCCATGCGAACAGATAAGAGGCTTCCTACCGGAACTTGGGACGCCGGAACGATGACAATCTCTTTTGTTGTTGGGTTGACTACCGAGGCATGTTCCGGGCGTAGCTTTACAATTTCTTTCAATGCTTTTCTGGCTTTGGAAGTTGATCGAGCCTCCAGAAATTCGGAGACAGAAAACAAAAATGCCACAGATGCAGCTTCGTCAAATTCCTGAAGCAACAAGGCGCCCAGTGCTGCTGTTACCATCATGCAATTGGAATCAAATTGTCTTCTACGAAATGTTCTCCAGGCCTTCCGAACAACGGGAGGTAGCCCAAAAAGTACAGAGAGCAGACCAAAATACTCAAAAGAGACGCTGTAATTGCAGGATGCAAATGTTAGAACGAATCACAATTTGACAAAAGGGGGCTGTGAAATTCACTTGCACCAAAGCAAGTTATGAGATACGTACAATACTCCCCCGATAGCACTTAGCATACTCAAGACCCAGAATAATCCGCTCAACATCACATGAATGTGCAGATAGGTTGCTATATCGGATTCATCTTCCACCATCATTTCGTCACCGCTGCCACCACTCTTTGCGCCGTGTTGTTGCTGGGGCCCATAGTCTTCCAGTGCAGGCAATATCAAGCCATATTCTTTTCCATCCACGGCTACATGGGCAGTCAAGCCATAGGGATCTAATAACTTGGGAATATCAGCAATAGGCAGGAGTTCGGGATTATGTTCAACCTTGATAGTCTGTGAAGGGACATTAGCAAAGAAGGCTCGTACTTGTGCTCGGGTATAGTTGTGCTTAAAAATTGTTTGAATGGTGCGGACATTACGATGTTGGAGATTGACAATGACCAAGGTTGACTCGACATATTCGGATTTGTGAACCAGGTATGATGATGATTGAAAAAACGAGTTGGCCTGTCGGTCTTCTTGAGCCGTTTGAACAACCTCCAAAGTGTAATTCTTGCTAGCCAAGGACGGAATCGAATGTGAATCAATTAAATCAGTATCGTGTTGAATAAAGATACTATTTTCTTGCACATTGACCGTCACTTTCTCAATACCAGGTATGTTGGAAAGACTTTCTTGCAATATAATTGCATCTCGATCGTTTAGCACACGTCCCTGGACATGTAAGGTTGTCCGCCCCAAGTGGTTGTCCATATCATCCTTGTCTTGTGCCAGTTTTTGCTGCCTTCGCTTCTGCATTGCCACAAATTGAGCTCGACCATCCACGATAATGTCGGACGGAAATCCTTCGTTGGAAAGACTCTCGGCAATAGCACCCGCAGAAATGTGTCTGGCATTGTGCTGTACGTACACTTGTTTGGTAGTAATATTGATTTGCAGTGTTTCGACTCCATACAAAGGTTTGACAATATTTCGAATGGCGGGAATTTCCATCGGACAGCAAATCCCCCCCACATGAAATTGAGATCGGACAATGTCGGATGTGAGTGAATCATTGGATTGCTCGCTAACTCCATTCTCTGTTGTCGGTGCCAATGCATCTGACGATGAAGACGAAATAATAGTAGTACAATCGTCGCCGTCCATCAGCTCGCATCCAAATCCACCACGCTTCAAGGCAGCCACCAATTGCGTTTGAGATGTCTGTAGAGTATGAGAAACTTTCACTACTGTGTGATTGACCTTGTCTACGACTACTACCGCCACAGAGTCCACACCAACCAAAGGCTGCAGCAATGATTGCACGAGCAAGACACGAGTCGAGGTAGAAAAAGCCTGAGGAGACTGCTGAGGAAAGGATGTAATTTTCAGTTTGGTTTCATGTGTTGCAGCTCCCACATCATCTTCATCATCTTCGCTGTTGTTTCTGACTTTCCCGCTGCTATCAGTCAAGTGCAGATAGTCGTCCAAAGCTTCCGTCGAAGTGCTGGACTTCTTCTCCTCGATGGGCTGACAGGTAGTACACGAGCCGCAGAACATAAAGTCTGGATGGAATTCAGTATTGGTTCCCGCTACTATCGTGGACGGTGGCGGCTTAATTTTCCCTGATTTCGCTTTGATTGTCATCATCACGGGAGAAGGTGATAACGGAGCCGCTGCTGGCGGTGTCTGAGCGGTGCTGGTGACACCGGTGACACTGCTGCCATGGTCCTGTTGGGATATAGAGGAGTTTTCTAACAAGCTCATCGTCTCATTGTTTGCTCCTCTGCTGTAAATTGTATGCTCTCAACTTTCTCGACTTGCTAACTCTTAATAGATTTTGTTTCTACCGTACCTGGTAGCTACGAGTGGCTCTCGATAATAGATTCTTTTTAGAATCTTGTTGCCTTCTACTCGTATTGATTTTCATGTCTTGGTTGCAGTGGTGGTGGCGCCATTAGGCCTTAGTAGTCATGGTCGATGCAAAGGAGTCGAGAGCTACGAGCTATTGAAATATAGCACCTGTCGTTTTTTATTATTATCGAAAATGCTGCACAAAACTGTGAAAAAATGCGGGGGGGAAAAATGACACTCTATTTGCGACCGAGAAGTTACTTCCTCGCTAATCCGGAACGGTTTGCTGGAAGTCGTGTGAGATCGTATATTTTAGCGGAGTTTAGACGAGTAGCAATTACTGCTAACGTCGTCATAAAAAGAGTGTGAATGACGATGTTTCCATTACTAGAGTATAGCTCTAGTAGACTTTAAGTGATTACATTGTGACTTTTGACCTACCTTCGTTCCATCGATCGTACAGTATGCATTTTCTGCAGTGCGCCTTTTGGTTCTAAGGCAGATGAGATTGCAATTTCTATAGAACTGGAGTCGACGTAGATGAATAAAAGAGACGATTCAGCGAAGACTGACAATTATTCACTGTGAAAGATCAACCGGCTGCAAAAATCCACCAAAAAGCAGCATTGCATACATCCATGTTCTAAAGCTAAAGGAGTCTGCCTTTGTAGGGTACTGTAATAATCAATTGAAAAAGGGGACTGAACAAGTAGGTTTTGTAGGCAGTGTGGAAGGTCAATGAACCAATTGAGACTTTTGTGAAACTATCACGAAAGAGTCATTTGAAAATCAATTCTACTGCTTCATTAACAACCTAAAAATATAATTACTTCATATCTGCCGGCTCAAACTGAAAAATGCACGCCTTGTCGATGGTCCCGTCTTGTAAGAATTGGACGCCCTCCTGTTTCAGCAAATTAATCTTTTTCTCAATTTTACTACCCGACGTCATGCCAGAAAATCCACCAATTGATCGATTCGTCCTCACAACGCGGTGACAGGGAACTTGTGGAGCAAATGGATTGTTCCGCAAGGCTTGACCAATGGCCTGGCTCGAGCCACAGTGGACGTATTCGGAAAGATATTTGTACGTTGTGACCTTGCCTTCTGGTACCTTGCACAAGGCATCCAATACTTTGCCTCGAAAGGGAGTGATTTTCGCACGTTGGCTGGGTGTCAGGCAGTGCTGACTAGTGAGTGTTGATTTGGATACCTTTGGCATGATGGAACTGTTTTTAAATTTTTAAGATCAAAGAAGTATAATTAAAGGAAAATACTTACTACTATTCTACTAGTAGTAATTAAAAGAGCAAAAAATAATGACGAAAAGCTTGAAAACTGATGCCACCGCAAGCTCGTGACTGCGTCCGTGATTCGAAGCAGTAGTCTGCGCTTGCGCGCCAACGACTTCCGAAGAGAAAGGAGCAGTAGTCTCTACTAGCTAGTAGTGTGTGTGTCCAGTCCAGCCCATGACCGAGTGCACGACAAACTGGTAGACAACCAGTAGATATAATAAACTCTAATTTGAATAAAAAATTACGCAGCTCTTGCTACCAACCCAGAGCTCAAGCACACCTATCAAACTTATCTGGGCAGTCTCTTTGAGTTTTGCCAGATTAAAAGAACGGAAAAGGAAGATTTAAAAAGAGGATATTTTCAGCTAGTTTTTTCTGTGAACCTTTCCACCAAACAATTCCATACACGCGAGACCGACAAAAGTAGCATACTACAAGCAAATACATCATGGGAGCCGTCAGTTCAGTTCTGGGAGTTTGGACGCGCCTAATGGGCAAGAAAGATTATCGAATCTTGATGCTTGGTCTGGATGCTGCAGGAAAGACCACTCTGCTGTACAAATTGAAGCTCGGAGAAGTTCAAAATACCATTCCAACGATTGGTTTCAACGTAGAGCAAGTAGAATATCGCAACATTTCATTTACCGTGTGGGATGTAGGCGGTCAGGATAAGCTGCGTATGCTCTGGAGACACTATTACAATGGGGTAGATGGACTCATTTTCGTGGTGGATTCTAATGACCACCAGCGTGTCGGCTTGGCCAAAGAGGAACTGATGCGATTATTGGCAGCGCCCGAATTGGAGAATTGCATTTTGTTGGTCTTTGCCAACAAACAGGATCTTCCCAATGCTTTGGATGCGATGACTTTGTCTGGGCAACTGGCACTTCAGTCATTGTCGAATGTTTGGTACATTCAACCGTGCTGCGCTTCCGACGGAACTGGATTGTACGAAGGTTTGGATTGGCTCTCATCCGCCCTGGCGAAAAGGGGATAAATGGATAAATGCCTACTACACACTTTTACAATCTGCAACTGCTTCCATGCAGTCAAAGTGGTAAAAAAGTCGCGTTTTATCGTCCAGTGCGCTACCACCGCTGGCCATGCTTTCGAAAAGTGATTCCTGCCTCTCGCTTTGATCTTTGTTTTTGCAAATTGTTTCTGTGTACTATCATGATACTATAAAAATATGAGAAGAACTAAAAAACAAATTTACGGTGCGCTTGATATTGCATACTTGTGACAATACTTGAGATTTTTTCGTATCCTCGTTCTATTTTAGGAGTCATTGTAAATCAAAGTGATACTGCAGGAGAACCCTTCGTACAATATATCTTGTGATGGCTACAATGATAATATTCTCAGCGTGGCCACAATAGAACAGAATCATTTCATTGAAAATTTATGATGTATGGACAGAATCGACTCTGATAATGTACGTGTTGAGAATTTTTGTCTACGAATGCCTCTTGAGAGAAGCCTTTGTGTGAGCTAGATTTTGACTATATTTGATCGAATCTAATATCATTATTCCATTGTGCTATGGGGCATGGCATATTTTGCAGGAGCGTGATACGCCTTGTCTTCGAATTGCGCTGAATGCAGCGTTACAGAAATTTTGTCGAGCCATAGCTGAAGTTCCTCCTCACAACTGCAGGCGAATAAGATAGGAAACGAGGTATTTGTCAAAGTGAATACAAATGGTCGAGGGTCTGTCACTGGATTGCGATGATCTCCCTTGTAGTTGCTGGAGAGCGCTACCTGTTCCTCCGGGGAGACTCGTCGAACCGTACTTGTTTTCGTCACTGGGAAGGTACCATAGCAATGAAATTTTGATTCGTCTAGAAAGGCGGAAAAGGAATGTGTCGATGACGACCACGCCCAAAAACGAAGGTCCCAACCATTCCAAGGGTGCTGCAACTGACCAAGAAAATGACGTTCAATCCAACCATCCAAATTCGTGCTTTTCAAATTCATCAAGTAGGATTCGTAGTCTAGTTCAGCTTTGACCATTTTACGAAATTGATCTTTCCAGCCATCTATGTTGCCATCTAGCACTCTATGGGGGTCGACCTTCCATAACCTCTGACACATGAGCAAATTCCACAGCTCATTGTTGTGTCTACCACAAAGGGAGGCGTGCATCCTGCAAGAAGCTGCTAATCTGGCGATATCTTGGAGTTCCAGGTGAAGGCAGATGGCATTGAAGCACTCTGCTGGTAAGGTGTCCATGTTGGGCAGTGTTATGTTGTAGAGCAAAAAGAAAGAGAAGTTCTATAAAATAAGGGTAGTAATAACAAGTAACGGTACGTACCGTATGTACGAGTACCTCGTAGAAGTAGACTTTTGCTTTTACCACACAGAAGCACGGTGTATATGCACGACTGAATGTCGCGATCCTCCAATATTCTCTTTCGCGTTCCGCCTCATGAAAAAGTCTAAAAAGCAGCCCTGCAGCAATTCAATTGTTATTTGATGGCATTAATTGATAATTTTTTCCCTCGAATTTTCCTTGGCTGGCGCCGAAAGCCATTGGTAATTTTTCGCTGATGAACTTCCTGAAGGTCTCGAAATTTTTCGGCCACGGCCAACTCTTCCGGTTGTAACGTTGCGTTTTCTTGCTTTTGTACAATCATTTGCTGTCCATATTTTCGGCCGCCACGAGTAAATTTCACGTGAAATCCTTGCTCTTGATCTTCGCGCTGTAACAGAATATCCACAATGTCTGGCCATACCCGAGGAGTTACTTCGGTAAACACAAACATGGTACCATTCGAGGCTTGTTCAAACAACTCGAAAAAAAACACAAAATTCGAATCTCTCAACCGATTAGCATTCTCCGCCACACAGTACTGACAAACAAAAATATCCGTGGTAGGAACCATCTTTCGACATGCCGCATTGGAAAGATCTTTTAATGGTTTGGTAATGTCGCAGCTGCCACCCCACGATAAGGTCGATGGATTGTCGTTTGGAAGTGCCAAGCTGATGGCTGTGTTCATGGCGTCGACAAGATCATGCCAACCTTCTTCAAAATCAAAGACGGTTCCATGAAGGGTGGTTTTGCCGTAGCCAGAATTACCAAACATATCTGCCAGAAGAAGACCCACGTAATCATACCCTGGCCCACCACCTAGCGAAACCATGTGAATGCTTCTGGGAATCGAATTCACTTTCGGATTGTCTGTACAGTGCTTCAACTTTTCGTAGAGTACATCGTTCTGTTCTCCTTTCCCGGCTCCTTCCTCTGTACCTGGTGTTCTGGGTGAACACTTGTCGAACAACAAATCTGCCAACAGTCGAGCCCTACAAAAGAATTCCAGTGCGTAACCCGATCGAGAACCCGGATCTGCAAAGGACGGCATTTCACCCCGGTCTGCTGCAGTACCCAAGTTATAAAATAAGGTCCCGAACGCATCGGCATCGGCGGGATGAGGTAGATTTTGAGAGAGTTGAAACCGAATGGCATCGAGGGATTTTTCACACCAATGTCTCCAGCTACTCTGGTACCGAAGACTACCTGGCGATCGTTTCGATTGCTCGTGTGCCATGGCTTGAAGCTGCTCTGGACTTAAAATCTCTGTAGCATTATATCGAACCAATCCGTTCAAGTATTTGGCACCACGTCGAGCATGGACGGGAGGCGATGTTTGTGTAGACAATAGTAATGCGTGGCTGCTGGAAGCGCTCAAGGACGATGCGGTCGCTGTGAGAATAAATAGCACAGTTTTTCTTGGTAGCTCCATCTTTCTGCGAGAACCAAGAAGATGATAGCACGGCATTGATCGTTGATATTGTCTCGTGAATGCTGTCTTTTCCTTGGCTTCAAATATAATTATAGACTACTAGTCTACTATTCCAAATACAATTAGTCTAGCTGTCTAGCTAGTCTACTGTCTACTCGCATGATGTTTTGATAAAAGAAAGAGGGGGCCGATTTATCCTAATTCAAGAAAGATGTATGTGCGTCCATATTCATGGCAGTGTCAACTCGCATATCTGTTATCTTTCACGTGTTCGTGCTTCCATCGTATTATCAAGCACTTTACACTTCGCACTTCGAGCTTCGCACTTCACTACTACTCGAGTAATTGTTAAGGTTGCACGAGAACAAATAATACTAACAATGATGCAACCTCGCAAACTCCAAGACGAACAAAAAGGCGCCGTACCAACCATCAATATGCCTGATGACTGCAACCGCTCCAGCCACCGATTGGACAAGTCCTCTGATGGTGAGTCGTTGTCTCGTTTGAATGTGCACGTCGAAGCTGCCATCACCAGTGGAGTGTCCTTGACGACCGCCGTTGGGGCGTATGAAAATAATACGGAGCTGCGCTCGTCAATGCAAAAAACAAAGCAACAACTTCCATTATTGTTTTCGACAAAAACATCACCACACGTATGCACAATTTCTCAACCAACCATGAGTAGGCTTCAAGAGAGAAAGATGGGTAAATTACGTTTTCGACATTCGGTACTCTGCATTTTCTACTTGATAGCTTCTGTTTCAGTACAACAAGCATCGGCATTTGTAACAAAACCTGTGAGTCATGTGTCAGGCGCGCACAAGAAATCCACGTCCACCATTCCTGTCTTGAATGCATCTTCCAATAAAAAAACAGAACCATTCGACGACAACGGTGCCAAGAACCTAGCTGCGAAAAAGAAAGGCAAACTGATACCAGGAATTGCTTTCATGACGCTGCTGAGTTGCGCCATGGCCGCAAAACTTGGTTTTATTCCAGGACCATCACTATCAAATAGTCATGGGATGTACACAGATGCAATGATTGCAAGAGATATCGGAGCGGCTCTTTTAACTGGAACATTGGGCTACGGTTTTGTAAAGGCAAATACCTGGCTGGCAGAAAAAAACTATCTGCAACCGCGTGATAGTCGCAAAATAATTCACACATTTTCGGCACCATTGTTCATGGCATTTTGGCCGATTTTTTCGGCTGCCGAAGGAGCAAGGTACTTTGCTGCTTCTGTCAGTCTGGTAAACGCCATTCGTTTGTTCATTGCTGGATCTGGTGGTGACAAGACTCTTGCATTTGCTGTCTCCAGGTAAGCGGCTTCATTCTACTAGGTCTGCAGAAATCTCTATTGTAGCTCGTGGTTATGCAAATATACATGCATGTCCTTGCAAGAACGTGATTGCAAACTCACTCCAACGTTTCTTTGAACTTTTCCTTGGTTCACATCTGAAGATCTGGTAATGAAAAGGAAGCATTAGGAGGACCTTTTCTCTATGTGGTAATATTGTTCTTTTCTATAGTTTTATTTTGGACTGATGGGCCAATTGGTATTATTGCTCTGTCAGCCATGGCAGCGGGAGATGGTCTGGCTGACCTGGTGGGCCGCAGATACGGCAATGGCAACAAGTGGCCATTCAATGCAGATAAAAGTATTGCTGGAACTGTGGCATTCTTTGCTGGGGCAACTCCGTGTGCTTTGATCTTGTTGAAACTACTGTCTATTGAACTGCATCCAACAATACCCGTTAGTCCCGAACTTGCCGTGGTTGGGATCATGGCGATCACGGCTGTTTTGGAAGTGCTGCCGACCAAAATTGACGACAACTATCTTGTACCCCTTAGTGCAGCTGTGCTGACCACTCTTGCTTTTTCTTGAAAATATTTATGTACAATTTGTCCTTGCTAAAAAACCTTTTAGAAAATGTATTTTTGCACCGTTGCCAACACTGAAAATTTAACTCTCGCTCGTAGCGACAATCTACTAGGAAGAGATCATAATGCTTGGCGATTTGTCAATTTGCGACCATTGCAACGAATGCGTTATTATTAGTGCACTGTACTCAAGGAAGCAAATAATACATTGCCTCATTCAGCAATCAAATTCTTTCACGCCATAATATAATATATACAACATATACTGAAAAGAAATGCTCCAAATATTCATCAAATTAGGGAAATTCCACCTTCACGCCGCCCTTTGCAATACTTGTCATCAGTGCATCTAATATCTTTTGATTTTCGGTGCTTATACGAGATAGATTCAGTGCTTGCTGACAGTCCTCGGACGTTCCTGTCCATCCCTCCGCGTCAATGGCATTAGCCAGTCGCGCAAACGTATCCCACATAAGTGCCTCTTGTACGGGACCATCGAATTCCTCCTCTTTCATCTCGTGTTCTGTAATCAAATCAAACTCTGTGAGACCCATGGATTCGATTTGATACGTCACAGGATGCAACTTTGGGAGTACAAAATCGTTCATACTAGCTCCCGCCTTGGTACCGACCACCTTTACATATTGGCGAAAGTGACTTTTGAATCCACAGTGAAAGGAAAGAACTACATTATTGGAAAAGTGAACAAGACAGGTTGTGTCAATAGGAATACCGCAGTCGTTCACTTGGTAGTCTGTCACATGTGCACTTTTGAGTTTCGCTTCGGGCCCCACAACCAGCAATGCCAGTCGTACCACATACCATCCTAAATCTCCGAGACAGCCCAGTAGATCGCCGTCTTTCTTGACTCGAACGTTATTTTGTAAAAAGCCATCATCGCCGCAAAAAGAAAAACCTGCTTCCAATCTCACCAGCTGTCCCAGAAGGGTCCTATCTTGAACGGTCCGAACAAAATGATCAGTACGAGGATGATGAACAAACATAGTTCCATCCATGAGAAATTTTTGGTGCTCTTTGGCCACTTGTAACATTTCTTCGTAGTCTTGCGCGACTACTGCCACCGGCTTTTCGAGGAGTACATGTTTCCCATTCTGCAAAGCCTTTAACACCCATTCTTTGTGTAGAGCTGTTGGCAGCGGTATGTAGACGGCATCAATCTCTGCGGACTGAATGAGATTATCGTAGGCTGTACTACCACCAAAACGAGTGATGGTCGTGGGTTTAATTGTTGCAGTAACTTTGTGGGAATGAATAACATTGCAAAATGCTTCGGCTTTTTCGAGATTTCGTGATGCTACGGCATGGATACAGCAAGCCTGCTGGGGTGCCTCGAGAATGGCAATGGCGTTTTTCTTGGCAATGTTGGCACAGCCAAGGATTCCAATTCTCAAGGGATCTATTGATGATGGTGCGGAGGAGGAGGTCGACATGATATAGATTGAAAAGAGAGTGTTTTGGTTCTTCTTGGTTCTGAGAGTTCCGAACAATAAACAATAATAAAGAATAAAAAAGTAGATACATACAAATTGGATACAACTACTTATTTTGGTCTGGGTCAAAAAATTCTCGACCCATTTTGACCGCTGGACAAAACCTGACAAAAATAACACGTCTTATTTTCGTTCGAATCGGTTCCATTCAGCTATACTTTAGTAATACGCACACTTCTTCCAGAAAAAGGAGTGTTGCCGAAGCTGTAGCTCAACAACTTTTTATTACCGTACTTCTGGCGCACACTTTGCGTGCTACGCTAGTACTGGTAGCGTAGTACTCTAGCCAACTGCAGGCACAACAGTCGACAAGCATATCACAGCACATCACACCATTCACATTCAACACAACAGCATCGCTGCACAGACATGAATATCCAAACGGAAAAGAAACCCGAGGCCGATTTTGCCGTATCGGATGACGGCTCCATCGACGACGATGGTGGAATTTCGGGTGGATCAGATGCTGTAATGAGCGAAGCCTTGAATTTACTAGAAGATTCTACTGGAGATTTGGTTTTGGACGACGACGATGCGATCCAGGGTGCTTTCTCGTCTAGTACTACCAAAGAAAAGGATCTTTTAGATTCAGAGACTACTGCCAGTAAAGCCGATGCAAGGCCTAAGTCTACCACCACAGAGACAGTCTCCGCCACAACAAAGGGCGCCTCCACCCAACATTCTTCCAATAAATCCACGACTCCGGCAATCGCTACTGCCAAATCCTCAAATAATGATGCTGCTACAGCAACGGGAAATTCCACTTTCACCACAGCAGCTAGATCTAGCAGTATTACGGGTAGTGGTACTGGTCCGGAAGCTGTTTCGGTCGAACGCAAAGAAGAACTCTTGATGGAGGCTCGCGTCAATCGACTCCAGTGGATTCATCAAGTGCCTCTGCCTTATCGCAAGGCAGAATTACCCGACGATCCATGGGTTCAAGAGGAGGGATTGGCAGCGTTTTTGAAAACCTGTCACGCGGCAGCATTGATGCCATCAACGACCAAGGTATTATCACATCTGTACGGAATGGAAGATCATCGTGTATCTTCCGAACAAGTGGCGGCTCGGATCAAGTCATTGGTACGTACGCGTTCTACGTTGTTGTACTTAGCAGCCAAGTTTTTTTTTAATTGGAATTTGTGTTTGCACTCGTGCCGACTCTAACGCGCTATTACTATACGTACTGTACGAAATGAATAGCTAGGATCGTTCGACGAGGATTCACCGCATAAAATTGTGCGACCTGGCCGACAGCTTCTGGAAGCAGAGATAGCCAAAGACGAGGGCAACCCAGTTCTGACGGGTTACAAAGTATTCTGGAGCCAATTGCAAACGCCCGAATGTGCTTCGTTGGTTCAAGGAATGCGTACAGCCTTAAGGAATTTGGACAGTGTAGAGGAACCCCGATCTTTGGACGAAATAGCCGATCGGCTCCTGAGTTACATCCACGCCACTTTTGAATCCCTGAAAACCAACAAAGCTTGGCAGACGAAAGGAATTGCCATTGACGATCGATTAAAATTCTCCTTGGAATCTTTTCTTTATGGACAGTGTTTTACCCTCCTGCGATCCAGACTTGTGACGGACGAAACCAGAAAGGAAGAGGAGAAGTGGATGAAACGAGTGACGGCACTGGAGTTTGTAACTCCCAAGCACTTGGACATTGCATGCCTGACTTCCGGGGAAAGAGAAAACTTCGATTTGGAACAAGTTCTCGCCGAACCCATTGCTGCATTGTTGTCTGTGGATCTTTATTTTTCGCCCCACGAAAAATTGCAGCGTGTCTTGGCCATGTATCATGGTATCAATACGGCTTTGAAGAAAGCTTTGAATTCGGGCAATGGGGGTGGCTCGGAAAAATTGCCGAGCGCGGACGATATATTGCCAACAATCATCTTGACCGTACTCAAAGCCAAACCAGCACGCATGTCTACCAACTTACGCGTCATTGAAGTTTTCTCTCCCCCAGAATACCTGCGCGGAGAAGCTGGCTACGCCTTTACCAATCTGTTCGGTGCCGTGCAATTTTTGTTGGATTTGGACATGAAAGACCCCAAGAGTTTGTCCATTGAAGCTGAAGAATTTCGCAAGGGTCTGGAAGAATCCAGAGCCAAATTACAAGAGCGACTGGAAGCACAACGTAAGCGTTCTCAATTCAAAGGGCCTGCAATTGATACGGAGATTTCGCTCAAGTATTGTACCATTCCAGCAAGTGAAATTCGCGCCGCCAAGTCGCGGGGTGAGATTATAAACCTCGATTGGGCCCTGGAATGGCAAAGGAAACAAATGGCCTTGGACACGCAGCTTGCAGAATCATTTCCAGCCGGTCGGAGAACTGCCCAGGATCGACCAGCCTCGGCAGACGAGGCGCTTCCACCTGGTTTTTCACGGAATTACACATATCTGACATCTCGTCCAGAGGATATTCGCATGTCGGATTTGAATCAGCTCTTGTCGGAGTATCGCATGCTTGTACATGCCTCCGAGACCTTATTGGGAGAACGAGTGACGCGATTGGCTGCTGATCGCAAGAAGAAAGTTGATGTTGTGCAAGCGGAACTGTTGAAGAACATTCAAAGCGTCGATCCGTCGCTGTTGCCAAATACTTCCATGTAGAATTTCGTACGGGTGTAACTTTAATGGTAGAATAGCATGGTATAAGCTTTGGTTATCGTCAGCTCAAGTAGTTGCCTGCTAAGATTGGAGTGTACGAATCACTTCCGAGCTTGTCGTTACTGTGCTAAACATATCAAAGTCATTCTTGAAGGCGTTCTCATGAGCTTCAACTGATGTTGCCGCGCAGCAATCTTCTAGCGTAAAGACTTGGTACCCATGTTCATAGGCTGGCCGACAGCAACAATGATATGTGAGAGATGCACAGTAGTACCAAGTACATTGCAAAGCTCCGATTGAATACAGCGATGCACTTCTCAACAACTGTTACCTGTTCTCATACTTGATTCGACACAGCAATTCGTAAGAAAACCTCCCAGCAAAACGTTTCGAATCTGAGCTTGTCGCAACAAAAAGTCTAGATTTGTCGAGTAAAAACCACAAAGACCTGATTTTCCCTTGACGATCTTATCTGAGGGATGCGGCCTCATGGTGGGACAAAAATCAGCTCCCCATTCGTTTTGAGTAAATGCCTGACCATCCTTGACAGCTGCCAATATCCCATAGGGTCTAGCGGCTATCTCATGATGTCCCTTTTTATGAATTTCAAAAAAGAAGTGATTGATTAGAAATCAATGGCATCGTCGTGAGAAAACGAGTTTGCTTGTGGACGCGTGTCCCCTCCCTCACTCCCTACCTTCTCGAATGAAATGGGGCAGTGTACAATAGTTACGCCCGCTGTCCTCGCCACTGACACAAGATATTCGGTATTGGCGAGCATATTCGTCTTTTTCATGCATTCTTTCACAACATCGTGCAATTTTCCGCCGGGCGTCGTAAACTCGTTTTGATACTCGATGAGAACAAGTGCAGTCTCTGTAGGGTCCAAATTGAATGCAGGTGTTGTTGGTGATGAAGACATTTTAGGTGTCAAGTTTGGTCGAGAAAGAGAGAGCCCATAGGTGGCGACAAAGGCGTGACCTAATGGCAAACATAGCACCACGATGAGTGCCGCCAAGATGCCAGAAATGTTCATGGTGATTGTACAGCACCAAACAGTACTCGAGTAGACCTACTGATTTTTGTTTTTTGATGGTTTTGTTTGGCACATTTAGCTGGTGTAGACTCCAGTACACTTTCTACATGAACAAGAAGTATGTGGACCTATGATAATTGTCGTAACCTGAAATATTTGACCAAGCTGGTGTAGAATCCAGTACACTTTCTACATGAACAAGAAGTATGTGGACCTACGATAATTGTCGTAACCTGAAATAGTCTACCAATAAGAGGTCGGAGGTCTGTGCTAAGAATTTAGTATTTTCTTCTGCAGAGTGCATGAGGTCCATGGACCTCAAGTTAAGTTTGATTATAGAAAACTTTAGTACTCCACTTTGAAAATAGTAAGCTAAATATTTATCTCGGACGGAATTTGAGGTCCGAGGTCGTCCCAACTTAAGGTTTGACTATACAAATTTGCAGTACTCCACTTCTAAAATAGCAAGCTAAATATTTATCAGTACCACATAATTAAAATTTTCATAGGCCACCCACTGGCTAGAGTGGTTGGCGATCGAAAATAATAATAATACTATCGTACACACTCTGCTATTACTGCATTTGTTTTCCACTTGGACGCACATAATTTAATGATTTTAAGACCAGGGATAAGATAATTTGAAATTGAAAATGTACTCTTAATATGCCTTTTTTTTTACGGGGGACGAAGTCTAGCTAACCTTATCGTATGTTATGGTGCTGTGATGCTGTGATGCTGTGATTGCAAAAACGCTACGCCAAAACCACAGCCATTATTATGAAGTCATGAGCAGCGTCTCTTGGAAAAGAAAGAGCAGCATTGTGACCCTCCCACAAGAGTCTACCCATCTCGTCCGTCAATATGCCAACCTGCGAGGGCTTGACGGGACGTCCATTACATCCGTTGAAGTCCTCGAGAGAGTGCAGAAGGTAGCGGCCAATTGCGCTGCAACAGATAATACCATTATTTTAGAACACAAACAACGAGATCATGGCTCAGCCGAATATCGATGTCTGGAAACTGGCGGGTTCCTGGTACCTACTGTCGGCTTCCATCCTTGGTACAAAGATAAAGAGCTTCGACTGGAAAGGCTCCGTATGGCCACCACCGAACAACAACAAATGACATTCGCCATGCTGGATCTAGGATGTGGCATTGGTTCTGATGCAAGAAAAATGTTAATAGATAAATTTGCCAGTCATGCTGTGCTCGTGGATCGATCGGATTTGTATTTGCGCCTGGGCCGTGAGCTCTTTGGTGATGCCGATGACGACGACAAAACAGCCAGTGAGCCAGTTTGCAAGCAAGACCATGTGGCTTTTTGTACCGTAGATATTGCTGCACCATTGCTGCAAGGCGAGCAGGATGTCGTGGTGGAGCGAATCCAAGCAACTCTGTACGAAATCTTGCCAGGATCATGTTCCTTCGACGCAGTGTATGCCGGGAAATTCTTTCATTGCCTAGAAACTGAAGCGAAGTTTCGGTTGACTTTACGAAGAATACGAAAACTACTGAGAAGAAAGGGGGTTTTGTTTGGGGTATTTGGTAGACATTACCAACCTGCTTTTGAATGTGCTGGTGCCAAAGACTTTTCGAGGGTCTGCGCTTCAGAAGGCTTCCAAGTTGCGATGTTGAAGGAAGGAGCTGCAGGAGCAACATGGTTCTGCGCTATAAATAAATAAATAAATAAATAGACAACAACTTGAAAACTATGCAATGAGCTATTTTAAGATTGTGTCGCAAGAGGACCTCTTTTTAATGGGATGATGAGAGCATCTTCGCTGGTGTTGGTGGAAAGGGAATGCTAATGACTAAAGACTATCCACTCTCTACAGCGAGCAGGGCATCGATGTCATCAGCTGCAACCTCTTTCTTGCCGTCGATGTGATTTCCTTCCTGGTCAATAAAGTCTTCCTTCTTCTTGAGCTGCTTCTCTACCATGGATGCGTAAATGCCACCTTTGGCTACTAGTTCCTCGTGATTACCTTCTTCCAATACTACACCCTTGTCAATGACACAAATTTTGTCGGCATTGACAACAGTCGATAACCGATGAGCCACAAGCACCACTGTCGCGTTACTCTCAGAAATAAGGTTTGCTAACGCTTGCTGAACAGCTTCTTGACTGTGTTCGTCTAACGCCGAGGTAGCTTCATCCAACAAAATGATTTTTGGCTTGCGGAGAAAGACTCGAGCGATGGCCAGCCTCTGTCGTTGTCCACCACTGATCCGAAGCCCCCGCTCTCCTATACGAGTCTGGTACCCATCTTTCATCTCAACAATGAATTCGTGGGCACAGGCCTGCTTGGCAGCATGGATTATGTCGTCCATGGTATATTCATTCTTGTCAAGACCATACGCAATATTTTCTTCAACAGAAAGTGGAAAGAGTTCCGTTTCCTGGGTGACAACTCCAAATTGTCTACGAAGCTGGGTCACATTGAGCGACTCGTATTCTCTTCCGTCCAACAAGAGCTTTCCTTCTTTAGCGTCATAAAACCGTAGGAGCAGGTTGATGATGGTGCTCTTGCCTCCACCACTACGGCCCACCAGCGCCATGGACTTGCCAGCAGGAACTTCTAAATTGATTTTCTTCAAAACAATGTTATCAGGCCTCATCTGGTAATAATAGGATACGTCTTGGAGCTTGAGATGCCCTTGTACGTTCCATGAGACCGGACTTCCTTTTTTTGGATCAATATCTGGCTCGGTGTCAAACATACTAAAGACATTTTCGGCACCGGCAGCACTTCGCGTAAAGCTAGTGATCAAACCTTGCAGGGATTGGTAGGCAGAGTTCATCATGTTCCAGTAAAGCTGGAACACGATTAGCTCGCCAACGCTCATTTCACCCTTGTAAACCAAGTGACCGCCAAAATACAGGATCAGAATTCCTGTTCCTAAATCGAGGTATCCGGTGAGAGCCGAAATTATACCATTGCCCCAAGCATCTTTGACGCCACAATCAAGAGCAAGTTTATTCGTCTCCGTGTATTTCTTCGTGATTTGGTCTTCGCAGCCAAATGCCTTGACAGTCCTAATATTGGACAAAGCTTGAGATGCAATCCCATTTCCTTCTGCCCAATACGAAATCATCTCCCGAGCTAGACCCTTGCTCCATTGCGCATACTGATCCCACAGGTAGCTGATGGGACCGACCGTCACAAAAGCCAGCATAGAAAGGCGGTAGCTATTTACGAAACACATGACGAGACCTCCAACCAGAATCAAAATGTTGCTGAGGAGCGAGCTAAGGGAGCTTTGGATTGGCTCCATCATCATATTTAAATCAACAGTCAACCGACTGATGAGTCGACCAGTCTCTGTACCATCGTAATAAGCAACATCTTGTGATAGAATCTTTTCGAACAATGTGTTTCGTATAGTAAACTTCAATCTCCGGCTTATCAGAGTAAAAATGGCAGAGTACAAGGTAGAGATGGCCCCTTGTATGATCATGACCAAAATATACAACTGAATGTAGTATTTGAAGCCATCCTTATCGTAATGCCCGTTGGCATCGGGGACTACTTTATCAATGATGGCTCCTTGAAAGTGAGGCAACAAGAGACGAGATACACTGCTGACTCCTAATAGCAGGAATGACGTAAGCAAAAGCGGGAGCTCCTTCCCGGCTACCTGCATCGCCCGCTGAAAGTAACTGGCTGTGGACAGTGAGGTCTCGCTGCGGACACCCCGATCTCCTCTGAGTACATTCTCGCCCACAGTGGCAGCATCACTGCGTTGAGCACATTTTGTACACACATCAAAATCACAGAGCGAACAGCGATAGCAACTAGGGACATTTTCATCGTTGTTGTCGGTTCCTCTTTGGGCTGCGTCTCCTCCAATCCTTTTCCGGCACAAATCGCATTGGTGTATGGCCAAGCCTCGGCCACTTTCGAAGTACACGGGATGCCGATGGACTTCTGTCGGTAAAAAGATTCCATCTTGACGTGTCATTTCGTAGAGCAAAGTGCGAAAGACGTAGGCCTGCAAATTAATCCAGAGGACCGTCAGGCACAAAAGGGGAGTAATAACCCCCGAGGAATGTTCAAATGTGGCGACCCGCAAACCCGCATACACTTGGTACAAAGTTGAGGTAATAAACAGTGTCACAAGGATACCATTTTTCATGCGTTCGGGCTGAAACATGGATTTATTTTCCGCGGTCGTATCTCTGCTATCATCATTCAAGGAAACCGATGATTCCTGCTGCAAGAGCGGTTCCGCCAGATCTTCTGCCTCGTCTCGGTTAGTGGTATTGCTAACAAGTGCGGCATCGTTGTTTCTGGCATTGTTATGATTGATATGAGTAGATTGAGTTCGCTTGACCATTCGCACACCGCCCCACAATAATATGGTAGTAAGAATGCATCGAATCACGGCAAGTACAAACAAGTCCCCCAACCCCCCGTGACGTCCATTATCATTAGAAAGCCGAGGCTTAAATCCATGTTTAATGGCGGTCCGGATACAAGTACTCAAGAACGCATCATCATGTTGAATTTCACTCATCATGATGATACTGTCTTCCTTCTGGTCTTCACACTCGAGCCAAAGAACGATAAAGGCGCAGGTATTGTCCAAAGCAAAGAGGGCAGCCAGTAGAGACCCAAAAATGCGTTGGACACGCGATCGAGCCTCCTCATCGGATCCAGCATTTGCATTCAAAACTCCCGTTATCGAAGCTCCGAATATACGTCCTCCTCTTCGCTGCATTGTATGGCTCTGTATTGTCTGAGACTTAGTTGAAACTTGAAACTTTTCACAGAAAAAGTAATATGGAAGAAAAGAAATAATGGTAGCTGCGGAGGAGATCAGGTCAGAAGATGATGAAAATAGAATCTAAATGAATAAAAAAATAATCGACTTATGATGACGTCAAATAAGTGTACTGAGTACAAATCATCCAATCCACAATGGATGCCGATTGAAAGTGCAGGCAATATCATCAAACTGATTCTTAACAGGCTGTTGTATTTCCCTGCACTCAAATAAATAATACTGTGCCACTATTTAATAACTAGAACAACAAAAAACTCAAGATTAAAGAAGGTCTTGAAATATTTAAGAAGTCATGGTCATCAGTCATGCATTGTAGATTGAAAAGCAGTCAGAATTTGAATGTGTATAAATAATGAAAAAGCCCAGCGATGACTTTATTGTACTAATACCTAGTTACAGTAGTAATACGTGGTACCGGTACCTGGTACTAGGTACCTTGTACCAGGTATTAATAATAAGTGGAAGGACTTTCGAGGGATAAAAAGATTAAGGCCTGCAGCTTTTGAGCAGTCAAGGCAAGTTGCTTTTCCTCGGCAGATCAATTATTCACTTGCTTCGCCGTGCATTGCAAATACTCGAGTATCATTTATTTGTTCACACTATTTTAGCAATCTCGTCATCTCATTATTAAGGATTTGTCGTTCATCTTTAATCATGACGAGACAACGGAGTGTGCGCATTGCGGAGGACCGTAACATCACGAACCTCATCAGTACTGGTAGCAGCTTCTCTAGGGAAGACTCTGCCTCTACCTCATCATGGGCCAGTCAGGACGAATTCGACGAGACCAAGCAACGGATCAAACGAAAGATTCAGGAATGGAAGATGAAGGGCTACGGCGTCCTTTTGCGTGATACGTTTAGTAACTCTCATCATTCGGTCGTACAGCGCAAGTTAAATGCCGTTTCTCAACTGGATGAACGCGACTGTATCCGAGGCAGTGAACGGCGCCTTTGTCCTCAGTTGGATCAGAAGATTTCTACGACTAAACTGCGATGTGTCAAGACCGTCTTATCACATCAAAGAATCATCAACAAAAAGATGAAGCAAGGTAGAAATCTAATGACCAGTTTGGAAATGCAAGAAGAATTGGCAGTAGTCTCCAGGATGCAGTCTCGACCGTGTGTGCAATATGCACGCCGAATGGGAAAGGCCGATGAACTGGCGGCGCGATACACTGATGCTTGTCATGTTGTAGCAGCCCGAAAAATGGTGGAAGACTTAAATATCTTGTCAGAACGACAAAAGCCAAAAACAACAGCCGGGGGATTTGAGGTCAGAGGTGCAGCCGCCCTTCGATCAGCTAATGCTAGAGGACGCTTCGCCAGAATGGCATAAAATAATTACAAGATGAACGCTAATGTCATTATCAAATATATTTTTGTCTCTGTTTGTAAAAAAATAGTCGGCTACACGGCATTCGAACCATTTGGCTACGCAGAAATTTGTCTTCGCGCAGGCCATTCTATGCACTTCAAAAAGACCAGACTACATCAGACAGTGAGCAATTGTACGCGTGGTGGATTTGCTTTGTCCTGCTCAGATTCAGCTGCCCATACAAGCTGAAATGGATTCAAAAAAGAACTAGCATGGGATAGAAACTGACAAGACATTCGTCGACCTTACTATTGGCTCTTGCGCGAAGTGCCCAGTCTTTGGTGTTTCGACCAGATGTTTTTGCAGTGAAAGCGCGATGGCCTATAGTGAGTGCTGGGTGTCACACAGCCGCCGCTCTTGATCCATGGTACAGACAGAAATTTGTTAGATAGGTAACCTTGGCTATGAGATTTTGCTATTAAAATACTCGTACTGAAGAGACGACGACCTTGGCATGTACTCGAGTACCGAGTAGGTAGACAACGCCTTGTGATCTGTTTGCTTAGGGTTAGGTTGAACTTAAAAGGAATCATCAATTAGAAAAGTGTGCGACAAAAAAGTACGACTAAAATTAATTAGAGTAAATAATGAAATAGCCAATTATCGAAGGAGCAACCCAGAAACCAGAAACCAGAAACCAGACAAATCCAAAATCTATACCTGGTACCTGGTAGCAGCACACAAGTTGTTGTACTCAAACACAATTAATCAAAAACGCTTTCACCGGCAAACACAACAATCATAATGAAGTACTTGATGCTATTAAGGGTAGCCTTCTTGTGTTCCATCTCAACTACAGCAGTAGCTGCAGCAGTTGGAAAAGGACGGACTTTTACACTTGAAGTGGCCAACCTGAACGATGGTGGAACGGGAGAGATTGTGATTGAGACCTATCCAGAATGGGCTCCGTTGGGAGTTGAACAATTCCATCGTCTCATGGATGAAGGTTTTTTCAAAGGTTGTGAATTTTTTCGGGTAGTGCCAAATTTTGTAGGTAAGAACAGCAAAGAAACGTCTCCCGTTTGTAGTTTTTAGAACTATAATCTCTGTACTTCACAACTGGTTGCTTGGGTTCCGATTGCAAATCTGACCCTAGCACACTTGCTTCTTTTCATCTTTTATCTTTTTGTAGTTCAATTTGGCATCCAAGCCGATCCCAAACAATTTTCTGAGGACACTCCGATCAAAGATGACCCTGTGCAACAAACAAATGCCAAGGGAACCATTACATTTGCGACTGCAGGACCAGAGACACGCACCACACAATTGTTTATCAATACCAACGATAATGCATTTTTGGATAAACAGGGATTTTCTCCCATTGCCAAAGTGATTAGTGGAATGGAGTATGTTGGTAGGTTTTTCTTCTTTTTTCTTGTTCTATCTGACTGTTTTAACCTCGAGTATGTCCATTCTTTTCTGCGCTCATTATCCTAATACTTCACTGTCATTTTTACTCTTTCTTTTCTGGGTGGGAGACAGACGCCATTTATGCTGGATATGGAGAACAACCTGAACAAGGACAGATTGAAAAGTTTGGAAACGAGTATCTCAAGAATAAATTTCCCAAGCTTTCGTACATTGCCAACACCAAGTCCATGGGCAGTGGCAACAAAGACGGCGGTGATCAATGAATACTCCTGGAGAACGAACGAACGAATTGCGTCGTAGATAATGAAAGAGGAGCTATATGAGATTCCAAGATCACTCCATCGAGGATTGAAGAGACTTCAGGGTGGCCTTTTTGTTTTTTGCATGTTTCTAAAATCATCATAATTTATAATTATACTGGGAGACTGTCGCTTCTGTGAGACTGAAAGCGACATCGACTTCTACTCCGAATAGAGACGTTGATTGCCTGCAAATAATAATATTATTATACAGTAATGCTCTCTATCACCTTATTCTGCACTTGTGATGAGAACGATTCGTTCATCACAGCTTCGCTTGCTCTTTCTATCAGTATTATTTATTTAGAAAGTTGGAGCTAGTGTGCGATTCAATGTTGCGACGAGATAAAAAACCCTCTTAAAAATACAGTAGCCTAGCTAGTAGTATGCATGGAGTGGTGGCGTACTACCAGGTAGTGTGTTGGCTCAAGCTCTCAATGGACGGAGTCGTTTTCTTCTATCTTTTCCTCTAAATTCACAAACACGATGACAACTATCAAGGTTCTTCCGAAAGATGAGCAGCATTCGTCTACCTTGAAGGTAGTATTGCTGCTGGTGGTTGTTCTCGGCGCCGCTTTCTTGCTGTTCAAACATGACCCATACACTGCTGCGATGCTGGATAAGCATATGTTGAATAAAAAGGTTGGTTCGTCGAGTAGTAGGCTTAGACAGCAAGGCAACACTGAGAGCATCTTGACACAGACAGTGCCTCCTGTTGCTGCTGTTACGGGTGCAGTTCCAGCTGGTGCTGCGACTGGAGGAGTAATGGGGCGGACCTTTACCATGAGTATTTCTGGTTTGAAAGACGGTAAAGAAGGAAAGATTGTCATTAAAACGCACCCGGAATGGTCACCATTGGGAGCAGCACGATTTCACGAGCTCATGGATATGGGATTTTACAATGATGTGAGAATTTTTAGGGTTGTGAACAACTTCATGGTCCAGTTCGGCATTCAAGGCACACCGAATAAGTATCCCATTGCTCGTCAAGCCATTCAGGACGATCCGGTCAAAACCACCAATGCCTACGGCACTATTACCTTTGCAACGTCGGGCAAGAATGCCAGAACGACGCAAATTTTTATCAATACCAATAAACAGGGAAACAAATTCTTGGACCCGCAGGGTTTTTCTCCATTTGCCGAAGTTGTCAGGTGAGTTGTTGTGTAGTGGCATGAAAATGTGCTTAACTGGTCTTTTGTGTGCTTTGCATGTTTGGAACCTGTCAAAGCTGACACCGACAGTCTCGTCGCATCGATCATTCTTTTCAAATTTAAGTGGCATCGAATATGTCGAACAAATATATAGTGCATATGGAGAAAAACCAAATCAAGGTAAAATACAAAACCAAGGAAACAAGTATCTCGCAGAAGAATTTCCTCTCTTATCTTACATCGCGAGTGCGAGAGCTATCGGAGGCGACAAGCCTTAACAACAATAACAAAGACAAGTATAGATTTTATGAAGATTAGAGAGAGAAATGTAATCTACAGTACGTATTATGTATGTTCTGTTGGTGTGGCCGCTTCTTCTTGTTTCCGCTCCCATTCCTTGACCTGGGCGAGCGCCAGTTCCGAACTAAACTTTTTAGGCTTCGTATCGCACGCGTGGAGACGACTAGCGTACTCCAAAGCTCCATAGTATTCGTTGATTGCCTCCAAGAGATTTGGCTTGTCCTTCCACGGCAAGGTTTTCTGGCAGTAGTTGACGATTTTGGCATGGGATTCAAATTCAAAGCCTCCCGAGATTACTACTTCGTCTTGCTCATTCTCTTCCTTCTCCTTCATTTCCAAAATTTGAAGAGTCGTGGCAGGGTTGCGGACTTTAGTCATTCGTAGTCTTTCCCATAATCGTAAAAAATAGGATGCTTGCGAACCTTGGGCCAGATTCTTTCGCTGTTCTGAGTGCCTGCGACGAGCTTCTGCCATCTCTGTTTTGACTTCGATAGGAACATCGGGGCACTTTAGAATGTGCTTTTCAATCGTTCCAGCAGCTGTGTTGAGACTCTCAACGTTGGCAAAGAAACTACGCCCAGCTCCCCTTGAGCCCATACAGTGCTTGCACAGTAGGCCGACACGTCCCACAGTGAGATGTTGCCGACGCTTTTCCACGTCTTCCTTGGTCGCCCGACAGGGAACCAGCTGGCCCAAAACGCAAGCCGCAAAGTCAGTAAGATCCAATTTGTCTTCTTCTGTCAACACGACAGAATTAAGTGCTGAATCGGAGGTTTCCTCTCCCGCGCGTGTGCTTTCTAGCCGGGAAGCAAAGACGGCTGGCACCGTTCTCTCCCCGTCAGCGTATGTCTCCGCTGGAGGATGAAAGCGAGCATCAAATAATTCCTTATGGTTTTGTGTCAAAAAACTTCCGAGTTCTCTTAGAACAACTGTCGTGTCATCCACCACATCAGCAGTAAGGCCAGCCTGGCTTAAAACGTTTGGAACGACGAGAAGGAATCGAGCCAGATATTCACACCCGGCAGTGTCGCTGGGTCGAATGCCTTCAGCAAGTTGCTCGTACTCTGCTCTGGCTTCATCATTGTTCAAAAAGGAGGGAAACAGATCATCAAAACATATTCTGATATATGAAGCTACCGATTCCGCTCGCTGTAGAAGTGCGTCATCGTCAGCAACATCATCCAACACCTTGGCGACGAAACGTGTGAGAGCTTCGCTCACCGTGGCAATCACATTACTTTCTCTAACCGTTTGAAGCGGAATAGCTTTCCTCTCCGTGCAGTTAACGAATAATCGCTTAGACAATTTGGGAACAAAGCCCAGACCAATGTCGCTTGTTGCTTTGGCAGCCTTGTTCCTCGTCTTTGCTCTTTCGTTTTTTTGGACACGGCTTCGCTTATCTCCCTTAGTGTTGCGTCGTCCTCGTTCACCAGGAGGAAGAAACGATACATCCAAAGGCGTATCACCAGCGTCTATCTTCCAGTGCGCCTTTCTCAATATGGGCCAAATCAATCCCAAAAATAAAGGCAGCGAGTCGGGTTCGTAAACAGAGCTCTCCAAGTGACAAGGATAAACTATTGGTGAACCGCCTAACGCTGAAAATTTCGTCTCGCCAATCCATGAGTCAGCTGGTATGCCAGCATCAACCAAAGCTGTTTCTATCGGTTTCATGGCGGCGTCACGGAAGGAATCTGTTCCACACTCAGCGAGACTAGAGAATAGTGACTGCAGAGGAAGCAAAACCTGAAATCTTGCATACCACTCAATGTGGATGTCGGTTTGGCCATTGTTCACATCTGCTGCTGTGCGAAACAACGCTTCCGTAGGTTGCACTAGCTGCCGTGTGGTGCTTCCAGACTCCGGCTCGATATCGCTTTTGGGATGTAATGGTAGGGCCACTGTAGCAATTCTTTGTCGTTCTCCTGGCTCTGGCAATGGGACTTCGTATCTGGATTCTCCGCAAAGGCAAAGGGCGTCATGGTAGCTCTGGACTACCTCGGACTGAAATCTGTACCCAGGATTCGGTGTAGATTCCCGAAATGTGTCCCACTTGTCTGCTCGATGGTCCTCAAAAGTCAACAAAAATCCACCAATATCCTTGCTGCTTTTGGTTTTAAGAGAAACAAGGTGTGCCGCCATTTTTGATACCATTTCTCGAATTTCAGTAATTGCCTGCTGAGATGAGAAGTCATCATCTAACAACGTGCTGAAAAGTGGAACAATCTGTACTACTTCGTGAAATAACTCAGCGGCTACAGCGCACCATCTTTTGCGGCTGTTCGCGGCGTTCAGAAACGGGTGAAAATCAATGACACATTCTAATTCATCTTCGATTTCCTTTCGGGTGATCGCAATGAGAGACTCAGTCCAATGCTTGTGTTCCTTTAATTTGGAAGCCAATTCAGGTGTCCACCAGATCTTCTCGTATCGTCCAATGGTATCTTTCGTGAGATTATCCATATCAGGAGAACCACTCGCGCCGTCTTTTATTTGTAGGTCTTCAAGTCGCGCTACTATTCGACATGCAACCCAATGGGCGCGGCGTTTTGAGACGACGAGCTTTTCAAATTCCGTAAGTTCTTTGGCAGGCTCCTTTGGATCCACCAATGCTTCCAAGCTGCCTTCGTCGTCTATATTCCAAAGTTTGCTGTCCAGTTCCGAGACAATCCGAGACACCTCGTGTAGGAGTGAAAGCAGACCCTCTTCAGATAATCGTAGAATAGTTCCGTCGATAAATGATCTCCATTGACCGTTGGCCTCGACTTGCAGGCACTCATCATCTTTGCCAGGTGGGCAACAAAAAGACACCTCCAGTGTTTGACCCGGCTCAAGAAATTCTTTGAGGAAGAGAAAGTACTGAGGATTACCGTTATGATCTTTTCCCACTAAGACATTTGAAGAATATGAGTTGGTAGCAGCGGGGATTTCCTCTATGCTCTGATTTGTCTCAGTAATGAAGGCTTTTATCGCCGGGAGGACTATCGACGATTCACCTCGAAACGGCAACGGCGACGTGTTGTGTCTGCCAAACTCGATGACACCACCCCCTTCTTCCAAACTCGAAAAAGGAAGTTTTACATCCTTTCCTGGGGTTGAAGTTGCACGAAGGCCTCTTTTCACCACCTTGGAAACGTCTTTGACAACGGGAAGAGTTATTCCGCCCGAGACTTCAATATGACGGAGAGGTGTCCAAAAAGTATTGTTACTCAATGACTGTAACTGCTTTGCGCCTTGATAGGTAACGAACATTGCAACTTCTGAATTGGGCTTCCTTCGCATTGCAAGCTCAAAAAAGAATCGGAGTCTTGGGTCTGTTTATTACAAAATCATGGTGAGTAGTGATCTGAACAGGGTTGAATATATTGTCGATACGCAGAAAACAGTAGTTAACATAATTCTGAATCGAGAATTTACATACCTCTGGTGCTTTCGACGACAACTCGATGAGTTGCCTTGCCAAACAAAATATCCGGCCGAGTAACCCTAGCTTTGCTGCTGGCGACGAGAGGCTTAAGATCAAGGCTTGATCCCATATCGATTTTCGGCTTTGTCTTTTGTTTGCGATTTGTAATGGGGCCCGTATTCACATTTGGAGCGCCAGGAGGTGCCATGTTCGCTAACTCCTCCATACCTCTTTCTTTCGCAATTTTGCGGATCTGTGCTTTCCACCCACTGACGGAAGCAATGGCACCAAGGCCCTTCAACACGGACATTCCATGCTTCTCTCGATATTCGACGAAAGCGCTGGACAGATCGGTCGTTCGACTAGTCATGAAAGCCTCAGCAGTCGTTATCCCGAGCGAGCTCAAGAAATCTTGAGTCACAGAACTCAGTGAGCAAAACGCATCTTTTTCAATAAGATCTTTCTTGGTTGGCTTGGCGACAGAAGGCCGTGGCTCAGATGGCTTTTCTTTCTTTACTTTTGGGACCAGTACTTCTGATACAGGAGTTGGGTTGGGAGGGTCCTTGCGCTTCGAGCTGACGCGACGAATCCCGCTTAATTTCTTTCTCACAATCTGGCACCAGTCGAATATGACGAGCTCGAAGGTGGACGGATCTGGCAATATTTTTGAAACAGCGAGTGCCAGTGGTGATCCTTGATTCTTTTGGGCAGAAAACAGGGCATCTGCTGTCTTGACACCGGCTTCCTTGAGCGCAGAAAAATGTTTCGGCTCCAATGCCTCTTGCAGAAATGTAGTAGAATGAAGCGCTGCATCGACATCTGGGATACGAGGATCGAACGTAAATTCTTGTAGTTGCACTTGCCTTGATGGCTGTTGAGATTTGTTCTTTTTCGCTTCAACCTCCGCGATTGGGGCTTGTTCTTCTTGCTCCGCCAAAACTTGCAAATCTAAGTCTTCAAGGACTCTTCCATCCCCCTGCTCTAAATCAAGGGCCTCCTTGACATTTGCCTTCCATCCTGATATCATAGCGACTTTCCCCGATCCCTTTAAACCTGGCAAACCCTTCCTCGTGCGCCATTCTACCAGCTGACTAGCAAGATCTTTTGTTCTTCTCTCTACAAATTCCAATCCTGAGTAAATCTTGCGATCATCGATGGCAAACTCCTTTGCGGCCCCAGTTAGAACAACGATTGGATCAGAGAGCCACTTTCTCGTCGTTTCGTCTGGCGGTATAGCAGCAGAAATAGCAGTCTCTACACGCGATCCAATGCCCAAAAACGTTTTAGCCAGTGAAAGGAGACTGGCATCAACAAGGCAGCACCGATTTCGCCATTCCTTGCACAACGCAATAATGGCGCCTGTTTCCGTCTTCTTTAGGCAGAGAAAGTCGTACAGAGTCAAGACTGGTACAGAAGCTAGAAAACGCTGCGCGTGCGTTTGAAAGAGGCAAGAGACAGGGCCACTTAAAAGGAACTTCTCTTCTATTGGCACGGCCTTGCTTTTGCCACTTTGTCTCCAAGAATCTATTCGGCTTTGCCATCGGTCAAGAAGATTTTCTGCAGCTTTTTTTAATTGTGCGTCAACTTCAATAGATGCCACTGGCCCGGCGGAAGAATGTGCTGGCAAAGCAATATCTAGCGAGTCAGAAGTTTCATTTGGCGATCCGCCTTGCGTCACAGTACTCGTTCCGTCCATGGACGAGTGTCCCGAAAATAATTTCTGCACTTTGCCTTTAGAAGCATTGACTGTCAAAGAGTTGTCTTCCGCTTGGCTTTTATTTATCGTGACGAAGACAGACTGAGCAGCTGCAGTCTCCCTGGGAACTCCGTCCTCCTTAGAAACCCCGTTGTCAACTGTTGGCTGTGGCGTTGTCAGGGTGGTCGATGTCTGTTTGATTGCCGATGGCCCACTGATCCCTTGCAGAGCCTGCATTTCTGCGGAGGCCACAAGATGGCTCCTAGCAACTGCATCCAACAGTTTTTCGCGAAACTGATATTTTTCACTTTCTGTAGGAGCGGTAGAGACCCTGTTCGCAGAGGCATCATCAGTTGCGTCCTGGGACTTCTTGGTCGCCTTGAGAATGCATTCAAGCTGCTGCACCGTGAACACCCAAAACTTTTTACCCAGAAACTCACAGTGCCCCATTTCAAGGACTTCAACCAGATCGTCCTTCCCCTTCAAGACACGAACAGCTGCGTCTTTTTCTTTACGTGTGACGAGAACTCTCTTCATCGGCTTCGCGGCCCTTTTCTTCTTCTTTTTTGGCTCCTCTTTTTGCGTTTCATTACTGTTTTGAGGTGGTTTCATTGGCGCAGCGGTTGTTGGCGTGAGCGATTCGTCCTGCGCATCGTTTTTATTTCTAGCTTCGTCGTTCGTATCGGGGGGCAGTGTTACTGAAGGGGTGCACACAACAGGATTTGACAACGAGAGCGCTGCCAAATCTTGATCCTCATTTACCCCTCTGGCTGCTTCATAGGCGGAAAGATCAAACGAAGTATCATTTTCGGCGTCATCAAAAATTCCTGTTGTTGATTTCGTTGCTTCTAGTTCTGCTATTGTGGTTGTTGTTACTAATGGCCCTGGTGCTGTGGTGGTTACAAGAGGAGCTACTGGCGATGCTCCCACTAATGATGCGTTTGTTGTCGCTCCTCCTAGTGCCACTGGAGCTGCCGCAGGCGGTAGTGATACTTTTGTAGCTGCAGCCATTGTTGCAGCTGCCACTGTTGTCGGTTCTGGTACAAGTGCCATCGCCTCAGTGCTTTCGACAAGCGTTGCCGGGGGCGGATCGATTTCTCCTATAAAATTAGAGATTTGCTCCTTTGGCGCGGTATTGCGAGCAATGGATGTAACTGAGACAGCTCGATCCTCTGTTGGCTTCACCATTGGCGCAATCGCTGCATTTACTACCTCAGGTTGTCCCTCTTGAGAATCTGCTGCAGGCATACTTTCAGATGGAATAGCTGCCGATACATCAAGACCTGCGTCCCTGACGTCGTGCTTCTGATTCGCGAAGTTTCCTTGTACGATCTTCGATTCTTCCTGATTTTCCTGGATAGCGTATAGCGTGCAAATTTTATTTGGAGGAACTTTAGCTTGCGCGTTTCGAGGTTCCACCGCCATTGTCGAAGCATAGCTTAGTGTATTACCGAGCTTTTCCGAGGACGACTCCCATTGCGGAGCAATACTACGTGATAGCATTGTTTCTTTAGAGGGTCGTTGAGCTGGCACACGAGGGGGGTTTAGTTGTCCCGCAGGCTTGCTTTCGTCAGTGGTGATGCTCTGCTGCTCTTCGTGGACTGATTCATGTTCGCTGAGTGATTCAGCCAGAAGTTTCGAACCTCCGTTTACTGGCGAACAATGCGTTGGCGAAGAGGACGACGAGATACTTGGATGCTGCCTTTCAACACTAGTGCTTTTTGGATCTTGCCTGCCAACATTATTTTGAGAAACAATTTTCGGAGCTTGATTTTGTGCTGAACAGGTGTGATGCGACGGGGAGTCACTGGTGAGATGCCTTTTGGTCTTTTCGTCTTTATAGATTGCCGGAGCAGGCATAGTTTTCGTTACAAGACTTCCGTCGACCTTAGGCGTCTTTGGCATCATAGATTCTGGCGTTTCAACGTGGGACTTCTTGGATAGACCTTCGCTCCAGGCAGCAGGCATTTCGATTGTTCGGGCATGCGTAATTGGGTGAGCGGCTTCGGTGGCCAGACTTTGAAAGTCATTTGCTACATTTCCGAAGGCCTTCACTAGATTTCGTTTTCTTGTTGTATTGTCTGCGCTTAGCTCTGCCTTTTCTGATAGCTCTTGACTCATTGGTTCCTCTTGACTCCCTCGATGTACAGATACCACCGAGATTTCGTCGACTGGACCAACCGATCCATTCGTGGCCAAGGAGCTATCTTGTCGCTCGATCGGTGCATCTGTTTGTTGCTTGTGATTTTCGTTCGCAGACTCGTTAGATGCTAGAGTATGATTTGCTTTATCTCCAGCCTCGGTTGGTATTGTGGGAGTATCTGAATCCATCCGAAGCGCTTCTTTGCTCTAGATGAAGTAGTGAATTTTGGTTGGTTAAAAGTGAGCATGCAAATCAAAGCAAAGCAAAATCCACTAGCTACACAATGCATGCAGATGAAAAAATCCTTTCTGGTGAATTGGTAAAAATAAGCCAGACACACTATGCATGCCGATGAACGTAAAGGTGGACCAGACCAACCAGTGCTCAACATAAACTTGGAGGGGGTAGAGGGTCAAGCAATTTAACCTACACTGACAAAGGACAGCTCGCTAAACAACACTATTATTGAATGGTCTTCGTACTCACCAAAACTAATATATTCCTGTTGGTAGTTGCTTAATTGCTTGAATGAGATAGCTGTCTTCGTAATATGCCAGTCTACTCTAATAGTAGTAGTACCAGTAGCTACGTACTCTACTCCGTAGCTATCTATCTTTCGATTGATGATACGTGCTGGTATCATTACTAGTATTAGTATTTTTTGTTAACCAGGTAGGGTCTACTACGTAGGTATGTTTATGTATCTCGTAGATAATCACTAACCTGGTGCAGCGGCGCCACTGATTGCTTAGTCTCTCCCCAGCGTTCCGATTGTCCTCACGGAAGACTGACAGTCCATGGAATCGCGAAGGCTGGAAAAATCTTGACTACAACGAGAAGAGAGGTGTGAAGTTAGAGTTTTACCTCTAGTAGTAGTCTACTCTAGTAGCCAACTACTAGCTACTGTACCTGGTAGGTAATACTATCGATCTTATTATTGGTATCTATTCAGGTAGGCAGGTGGATAGATGATTATCATAGCAGTGAGTATTACCTGGTAGTAGACTTTTTGATTAGCAAACACCACAGATCCATTCCCAGATACTATCTTCTTCCGTGTCATCATCGTCGATGTGATAGTGAACTTGCTTGGATGAAGATTCGCAAAGCCGAAAGGGTGACTTCCAGACGAATGCTTTGACCTCTTCTCTTCTACGCGCATCCAGTTCTTGCTTGAGCCAGTGGACGTAATCGGATTGGAGCAAGACCGACATGGCAATGCAAGCATCGGGATCGTGTGTCGAAACCACCTTGACGTCCTTGGGAGTAGCGAGTTGACTCAACGGTTGTGCATCCAACCCCATGAGTGGAACGTGCATGTGAGAGACACATCGTCGAGACTTGCCTCGTTTTTGTCGGTGTTCAAAAAGACGAATTTCGAGAGCTGGCAAGTCAAGCGAGCTATTGATAGGGATCTCATGCTTGAGGGAATTGCCCAACTTGGGAGTAAAACAACCTTGTTCATCGTCCCATATTAAAAGCACATTTTCGATTTGCGTGTCATAACAGAGTTGCACCGTCCAGGTGGACTTGCGCGAAAGTCCCGTTCCGTATTGGACGGCGACGGACAAGAGAGAGGGCGCAAAGTCTTCGGATCGAGAAACTCGATACGGTGGTTCGAGGAGTGCTACTTCCATTCCGTTGGGACGTTGGAGAATGGCATGGTTACCATCTACAACATTGCGCAACGATGAACTGGGCAACTCGGCCGGCATCTTGAGCACATTGCTGGGCGTGGGAGCATTACGCTGTACCGGTCGCGCCTTACACTTGGTGTAAAAGGACTCATGGCACATTTTCCTCAAAACCACCAGGGTCACCTTGCCAGTGCGAGTAGTATCCCATCTCAAAAGGATTCCATACTGCAACGACAAGAATCCCATGCGCAATTCAATAATACTGCGAGTCTCTGTAAAGTTGGCAAAGATCTCCGACACTCGAGCAGGACGCCGCTTCATATCAGCAGTTCCCTTATTCTTGCTTTCTTCGCCAAAAGCAACTCTGGTGAGAAGGGCCATCTTTTGCTCTAGTTTCAAAAGACAGTGTTCTCGCCCTTTGGCGCAAATGTTGGAACCCGCCTCTTCGCCCTTGCCCTTGTCTTTCTGGAGGCGACACTGGGGGTGGATAAAGGCAAAGGCTGGAGGATGCTCCTCCTCGTTGAGAGCTGACAGAGAAACACGGACTGCATCACTCTCCACCTTGTTCTTCTTTCCTTGACTATTGCTGATGCTGTTTCTCCGGGCGGAAGAGAATGAGCGAACGCTGCTGCTAATGGAACCCGCCGAGCCCGAACTGTGCTTGCGCTTCATGGACTTGTCATCGCTATTCTTCGTGGAAATTGATGGCATGACCTTTTTGGACAGTCTCAGCGCTCTCGGTCGTTTGTGTCCTCGCTTGGACGAGTTAGGCAACACTGACTCGTCCTGAGTATACGAGTCAAAGGACGAGTTTTGCGTCGACAGGGAAGTGTTGTTGCCGTTCATGGTCAGCGTGGACGACTTGGACAAGGTAGAGCCAAACGAGAAACTGCTGGCACTGGAATCAAGGTCATTCATATTGCACGCGTCATTGGCCTTCTTCGATTGCTCCGCCATGAGAGACTCTAGCAGTTGATCATGGAGTCGAGCATAGTCTATCCGTTGCAAGTCAGTCGGTTTGTTAGCCGCACTGGCCAGTTTCAGAGTACTGTCGACGCCCTGAAAAACCTTTCGAGGAGCGTTCTCATCACAGCCGAAAAAGTCCATGCTCTCAATCCAATCCATAAAGGCAGCTTTGTTGTGTTCGTTCTGGGGATCCCACCACTTGTCATGTGACGCTGACTGTTGGTTTTGTTCGTGTAAAGTGTTGTGGCTGTGCACCGCCGGCACTGCTGTTTCAACTCCCATGTTTCTTGATTCTTGATAGTCTGGTTAACTTATCTTCTAGCTAGCTAGCTACTGTAGTACTTGTATAAGTTGAGGGAAGGGAAGTTGTTGATGGAGTAGGAGGTAGGAGTGTCTTTACACAGTTGTCGTAAATGATGCAGTTTTGAATGGAGTAATGGTCTGCTACTAGTACTCACACTATTGTTTGACCTACCGGTATTGTAAGTTCAATGGAGGTCGTTCGTGGCCTGGAGTATGAGTACTCTAATTAACAGCCCGGAAGTGCTTTAGTGGGTCTTATTAAGAGAAAACGGAGTGCTTTTCAAATCCATTGAAACTCAACGGCTTCCTGACGAAAATTCTAACTAAGTCTATGGTACCCCTCACTGATAAAAGCGCGGCAAAATACGGGACACAAGATCGACATCTGGGAAATAGGCTCGAGGACAAACTACCAGTACTACTACAGTAGTGTCTAGTACTAGTAGTCTAATAGTACTACTAGTACCAGGAATGGTACCACGGTAGTAGACTACTCGGACACCACCATGGTAGGAGTAGTACTACTATCCCTGATAGTAGTAGTGCTAACGCAAGTCATTAAGTAGTACCGGTAATAAGAGTTGGGGATACTTTTCAGCAGATCTTCTGATATCTCACGTCACCCCCACTTTCCAAAATTCAGGTTGTAGTACAACCTGATGTACACCACCACTCTGTTTCCCAAGACAATACTGGGTAGACAAGGATTGTCAATTCTACAGGTTGTAGCTGTTAGTGAATATTTTGTAATACTATGCTTATGCTCCATTTCCCATTTTCACGACATTTTCCAAGTTCCCAGCTCTCCTTGATCCGCTTCCCGCTTTCGAGCTGAAGTTGTATCCCATGCTCTGACTCCGCATGCTCTTGACTTTTCGCATCTGACGTTTTGTCGCGCCCATATTGGATTGAAATTGTGTGGATACTTGCTGCAGACGCTTTGCTCCCTCGACATCCAGAGGATTCGAAGCGTCCGAGTCCTCTCTTACCAGCCCGCTCTTGATCAACATGGATCGCAGCAGGAAGTAGTATTTTGCATACTCACTGGCCGGAACTTTGACTTTGTAGCTCAAGGCGGAGAGGATTGCGACTTCCAGCTCATTGATACGTTTCAAAGAGAATTTCACACCATTCGGACACGTCTGGCTAAAGTCAGCATTCCACATTGATAAGTCGTCCCATACTTTACTGGCAAGGACCATGCAACTAAACAAAATTGAGCGCCAATTTCCTGCGTTTGGTCGAAGTGCTCCTCGAGTTGTTTTGATGAGACGCTCGACATAGATGAGGGAGATGATAATACAGTCGTATTCCATCTGGGCGCGTTTGAAGACATCCCGGTAAAATGTTGTAATTTGATCCAGGGAAGGCACAGGTTGCATGGCTGCACTTCGCTGAGAGCGCTGGGGTTCAAGGCCTCTTCGTTTAGCACTCTGCCTCTGTTGTGACTCCAAATCATTAAAAATTTGAAAGTTATTCATTTCAGAAGGCGTTTCCATACTCTCGGACTGGAGAATGTGAGCGCGGAATACACCAGCGACGCACTTTTGGGGGGAGAAATGGATGAGTTAGTAAAAACAATAATGGAGCAATAGTATAAATCAAAACAAACAACTGGCACTCACTTTGATGGTTGCGTCTTTGTCAGGTGTCGACATGGTGGTTCCAACGTGCAAGGTACCACATGTATTTCGACGGACCAGCTCTGGTCGGGATCCACGTTTTTGGGGTGTACCAACTTTGGAAGCCCCAGTATTTGACTGCACTCCGTCAACATGCCGTAACTTGCTCAGGTCTACATTTTTCAACCTAAACATGGACAGCCTGTGAGCTGCTGAAGTCATGCCCTTTGAGGACAAGCTCCTGCCACTCCTACCGCTCATTGTGCTCCTGTTACTCTTTGCACTCGACATACTATTGTTGCTCATAGTACCGGGTCCGCTGTGACCTCCTAAAGTCTGACGAGACGGTCGACCGGCCGCATTGTCCACAGTCAATGTGAGAGGTCCAGATGACTCGCCAAAGTGTCCTCCTGCGTTGTCGATTGTAAGTGCCATCCCACCAAGGAGTTGTGGAGCTGTGGGCTGCTTGCTCCTCTCATCGTCGTCAGATTTATTGTGTTCGCCGTCAGTCAGCGATTCCACACTCTTCAATTGACGAGGGACACCCGCAGCCCTGGAACCAAGTGTTCGCTTCGGCACGGGCTTGCGTTTTACCGGTGAACGAGTTACTTCTGTTGATGGAATCGATTCGGTACCACCAGTCCTTGGTGTGCTAAAGCATGGTGGTGGCGGTGCTTTGTCCTGGGCCTGGGCATCTATCGCCTCATCCGAAAAGTTTAAATGATATTCAGCTGGCTGTTTGCCTAGGCCAGGCAGACTGAATTCCAATGGTTCTTCGTCGTTGGGGATCAGACCAGGTATATCGAAATCACCCGACTCTTGCGAGCCATCAGATTCTGAAGAAAAACAAGAAGAAGAAGTTTCTTCGTCGCTTTCCTCCTCCCCTTCCATCACGTGTGTCATTTGCTCGGAGATATAGGCCAGTTTTTGTAGTTGCTGCGTCTCTTTGTCGGATAGATCAAAGTTGGCCATGGACTCGTCAAAGAACGAAGTATAACCCGCGTCTTTAAAAGGTTTTGCAGTGCTTCCATATCCTACCATATCTTCTCCTTGTCCCGCATCATCTGTCGGAAGTCCATCTAACCAATTAGCAGCCCCTTTATCGTGAAAAGAGTCCCCATGACCAGAACCTAGACTAAAAGATCCTCCGTGAGGAGATTCGTCATCTTCTTCTTCGTCTTCGAGAACAACATCGTGGGCAGTAACCACCTTAAAAGGAGGTGTGCCTTCAAATTCGTGTCCCTCCTCGACGGTTAATAAATTGCTATTGATTGACAAATGAGAATCGCTATAGCGAGTCGAGGAATCCATCGAGTGGTGTGAGCTACCAAAGCCACCGAGAGAACCGCCAGACTCTTCGAGACTAAAGCTATTGTCAAAGGTTATGTGCGAACCAAAATTCCCGATACTTATGCTCCCTCCTCCAACACCCCCTCCTAAAGCACCTCCAAGGCTGGCGTTTCCGTCACTACCACCTGTCACTTGTTGTAATTGACCGAGGGTCATGCTGTCGTCTCTGGCCAAGTTGTCCCTGGGATTCGGTTTAACAGATCTGGAAGACGCATTTTTTTGAATACTCTCGCGTTTTCTCAAGTCAGGAGTGGTTACAACGGTTAAGGGAGGAGGCTCATCACTATCGTCGTCGTGTGCCTGTTTTCTAATGATCTTGGATCCCTGTCGATCACCGACTCCCCGCATGATCCGGTTTTTCCGGCTACTGAGGTGTGAATGTGACGACCCGCGAGGCAGACTCACATTGCCTTGTTTTCTTGCTCCTCCCACATTTGATGACGTGTTTGAATGCGAACTTCCCCTGGCAATAGTTCGTGATGACGGCGCCCTCGAAATCAGATCCCTCAACAGACTAGTATCCATGGTACTAATAGTCCTCACAAGATCAGGTCTCCCATGCGATGAGTGGGAATTTCGCCTTGGAGTTAATCTTTTTGTTGACGCTGTACGTGACGACAAGGAAAAATCCAGGGGGCCATCCGATATCTCGTTGCCTGCGAATTCATCGTCTAATTTGTTTTGTTTTTCCGGTGCCTTCAATCCTTGAGAAATGGTACTCAATATATTTGCTTCCATGGCAGCAAAGAAATCCTTTTGTCGCTTTTCCTTGGCCGCCAAAGCCGCCCGCTCCTCCCGACTTCCCATCTCTGCAGGTTTAGACCATTGTGTCTCCCGAGTGTGAATATGATAGTAGTACGTTTTCCCAGTGGCTGGATCCTCAGCGGATTGCCAAGGACAATCCTCATCCGGCCCGGGATCTATACCTGCTAGTGCTGCTGTTTCTTCTTCTGGTGGCAGCCAGTCGCAGTCACTGTCGCTGTCACTGTCTATGATCCTGCTACCAACGTTGTTCCTTGCGGCTGCCACGTTCAGCTTACTGGTGGTGCGTTTGCTCGTCTTCTGCATGATGTCGTCGTTTGTTGTGTTCCGCAATTGTCCTTTTCGATTGTTACTGCAGTAGGCGGCGATCACCCTTCGAGGTTTGATACCACCAAGATAATGAAACCGCCAAACACGAATTAACTTGGCAGTACCCAACTCCTCTTCCTGGACCAAGAACTTTTGTACTCCAGCAGCTGAGATGCCGAAAGCACCGAGTTACGAGTAGGAATCTGCACAGAATCCTCTTTTGGCACGCCTCCGAGAAAAGATCCAGCCTCAACTTAATGAGGTCTTTAACACAAAAATATCTGCAGTGATAGTTGTGCAGCTAGCTGCCACCGTCGACGAAAGCGTCGCCTAACTTAATTTGTGATTGTCTCTTTTCCAGATCTGCACTCTGCTACTTCAGTATCTGCGAGGAGGGGGTTTATTTGGAAATCGAAGACTCTACTAGACCTCTAGGTGTATTTTCAAACCTTTGCACGCTTGCTGCTGAAGAGAGCGAGACAACTACCTGGTAACTACTGTACTACTACTGCAGCTACAGTAGTGGTACTCCACAGTACTACTAGAGTAGCTACCAGCAGGCAGGTATTGTACCAGGTACAGTACAACTCAAGAGAGGAGGTCACCGACTCTGCCAGCTCCTTCATAATAAGTCCACGACTATGCAAGACAACTAAAAATGGACAGTTAAAACATTGCTTACGTAAATTCCAGGTTTGGTATCGATTAATAATCGAACTATGCTTGAGTCATTCGAAGTCATTGCAAGGTGAATAGACTCGTGGATTTATTGGGCTGAATTTCGTGGAGTCGTGGAGGGACACCCATCCGTAAGAAAATGAAAAAATAACACTTCAAGATGAAAAATAAATACGAGTAGACTAGGAAAAACAGGATTGATAGGTTTGAATATACGGCGGGTCTGCAGGTTGCATTCCCCATAAGGCATGCAATGGTGCCTTCAGTTTTTTATAACCACAGAGAAGCAGGACTCTTGGAATTTGCATTGAAGTGTTGAGCTGGCCCACTCCCCCTATCTTTGATTCTCTAATTGTTTCCTTCCAAGATAATCCCAAGAACCAAGAACCTGTACGTGGCTTCATGTGATCCTATGGCATGTTGTGTTCAATGCGGCTTTTCCTGTGTTAGGCTCTGCCGATGATCAAATAATTTCTCCGGTATTAGAGCCCTAACTTCTTTCCTCGGCAGCGTTAGTCTCCACCTAAGGCAGGGGTTGCTCTGGATTTTGCTCATTTTGTCGTATTAGGGGCTCATCTAGTTCCCGGAGGGACACCCTTGCTACCCCATCATGTTCTAGTTGTCGAGGAAACAGTAGACAAAGCACCCCCTGAGCGATGCCCAACAAAAGACCAATAATATTGGGCAGCACAATGACAAGATCACGTTTCGCCATACCGTAGCCAATCGAAAAGGAGGTAGTTATCCAATTCATGACCATGGTTTCATAGTGAATAGAAGCCGAACACTGCTCATGGATCACTGTCTGAATCGTCTTGAGTGGCGCCCCGTAGAAAACAATCAAGTTGAAGTTGACGATAATGCCTACCAAGTCTCCTGGATCCGAATGTTTGGGGTAGAACCAGCTCGTGAAAATCAGAACCGCAGCCCAAAAGACAAGGACACGTAGCAAAAGTCTCTCTTGAGATGTCATGACTAATAATTCTTCATTGTTGCAATCGTTCATTTGGTGTCGAAGCTCCGTGTACTGCAATTTGGCTGTGCCAGAATTCAACCAAATACTCAAAATGAATCCTGGTAGATTGGAGGCTACAATGAATGGATCCCGAACAAAATATCAGTATATTACCCATCCTAACGTATTCCCCGTCATGGCTGCGAAAAGAAAGGGATTCAAGTTGCCCAGACTGCCCTGTTTGAGAGCAGATCTCATGTCATTGACTGGAGCTGCAAACATCATGGTTGCCATGATCCCACCGAGGGTCGGGCAGACATAGAGCAGAAATATTTCCACGATCGTCATTCTGACTTGGTCAGTCGTTCTTACGGTGAAATAGTCTTGTGAGCTGGATAAGGATAAGTAGTTATCGTGATGTGTTGGAGCGAGAGCTGGCGGATAGAGGTAGCAAGAATCTGGGTGGGTAAAATAATATAGAAAATAGAAATGAGGATTTTTATTTTTATTTTTGATTGCAGACCTTCCAGTTTTTTTTCGTCAGAGCCAGCCGAAGGGAACGTGAGACAAGGAGACCCGAATCCGACGTCACCGGAATGACCCGAAATGCCCCATCCCGTCTCCCACTCAGAAACAGGAACACATCGGGAGAAATCGGATACGAC
>Ga0210036_1000579_pt1 | contig 43360 bp, 31 predicted proteins | sample CryGeymeta201515_FD_185469 | JGI IMG/M metagenome (GOLD analysis project Ga0210036, IMG submission 185469) | Groundwater microbial communities from Crystal Geyser aquifers in Utah, USA - Crystal Geyser metaG 2015-15 (SPAdes) (version 2) | ecosystem: Environmental > Aquatic > Deep subsurface >...
CCCCAAGAATAATACATTTTCCATATATTGTCACATTGCAAGCATTTTTTCCTTCCATTTCGAATTTCTCCGAAGCAGTTGTATTTTCGGATGTATGTTTAGTGCTTAGAGGTCACCAAATTTAATATGATACTTGAAATTAGATTTGCGACAAAAATGAAATACCACATTTCTTCTTACCATTTCGGTGGACTTTGCCCGAACCGGTTGGTTTTCTAAAATGAATGTTCAGAGGTCACAACATTATAATACTTCTAACTAGACTACTAGTAGAGATTTGTGACAAAAATGAAATCCGATTACGAGCTTGTCTGCTTTGATATTACGGCACACGATGGGGGCTGCCAGACACAGCAAAACACTGCTCCGAATCCAATAATTCTGTAGATGCAGCTAGTAGAGTAGACCTACCTAGTACCGTACTGGTCTACTACGCCCTCGAGCTAGCTAAAATAAATACACTGTCGCGAGCTAGTAGTAGAGAAGGACGAGCGCAGAGGTGCAGATGTCGAAGTAGTATCTAGTGTATGGTACCAGTATCCCTTCTTCCGCTGCGCTGACGTGAAAGGCGAGCCATGAATTTCAAAGCGATCAGATCAGATTCCATTATCCAGGTATAGTACCAGTATTGCGCAGTCATTGCAAGACATAGGTGTTGTACCTTCAATCACATAACGCAAGTCATCAATCCTAAAAATTCCTGTACTTCAAGGAAGCATGGCTTGCTTCATGATGCGTAGAATCTATCAGAGATTGCACGGATGTGTGTGTCTTCTGGCAGGCTACTTAACGGGATATCTTGGAATGCCAACGCAGTATAAAATACACATGAGATGATGGCCTTTCGTTAAGAAGACAAGCAAGAATACTAGCTAGACTAGTCTACACTTGAAAATAATTATGCTCGAACCCACTGGTTCGCAGTTCGCACAGTTGTAGAGCACCTGAAAACCAAACAGAAGTTGGAGTACTAGTAGACTAGCAGAGTATTATTAATTTTGTCATCACCCGTCGTGCTCTTATCCCCGAGTAGTCGAAACTACAATAATCGATTAACCAAAAGGTTTGAAAATAAATAAGCTGTGGCCTGTAGGAGAACAGGCTTGCAAGAATTGAGCAACTTTAAAGGAACCAATCTAAAGCGTCTCTGAGAGGGAATTCAAGATAATGGACCCACCGAATACTCGCAATAATAATGAGCAGCAGGAGCAGGCTCAGAATGAAGCGTCTGAGAGTGGCAGCAGCAATAATAAAGCGAGCAGTCAGAGGGGGAGGGAAGAGCAGGCACCCGCTCCTCGACAACAGCATAATAGGCAGTTAACTCAAGCAGAGCTGGATGCAGAATCCAAACGACGAGCCGCCGGCCGTGGTGCGGCAGCCCCTGCATCTCGTCCTGGTGTAACATCTGTGTCCGAACCTGCTCCACGAAATTCCAAGGGAGCAGCTCGTAATAGGAGTGCTGCTGCTGCTTCCGGTGCGGCAGCCACTGCTCCATTAGGCGCGGCTGCCAGTCGTCAAGCTGTAGAACGCAACATGGAAGATCGCGATGCGCTGGCCAAAAGGCGTGCGGCGGCTCGTGGAGTTGGCGCTAATCAAGTAGGAGCTTACGCGACTCGCAACGAAGTACCTGAACCCTTACCTCCTCCACCGCGAGTGGAAACAGCAGCGACAGCGGAAGCTCCACCCACAGCTGCTGCAGCCAGAGCTGTCAGTGCAGCCAGCTTTTCTTCCTATGGTACCACCGAGTCTGCTGCAGCGGCGGCGATTAGAAATCAGCTTTATGCCAACCAAGACTGTCAAGATGACGAGGATCATCAAAAATCTTCGAGCTCGCAGGAAGATGTAAACGAAGAGGTTGCGACGGCAATGACCGGTCATCCTTCTCCAGTTCAAAACGAGGAAGATATTATCAACGATGCTGCCGTTGCAGCTGCTATTCAAATGGATTATGCGGCCGAAGAAGAAATCGATTTTGCGGCCGAAGAAGATATCCCCAATGAAGAATCAGAACGTGAGTTTGACGTGGTGACTGCCGAGGCTGCAGTGGCGCAATATGTGCCCAGTCAAGATTTCAATGGTGGTCCTAACATGGAAGAAGCACCGTATACGTATCCGGGAGCCGATCCCAATATTGCGACCGATGTACCCGATTTCCAAATTGAAGCCTTTGTGGCCGATACCGTTGTGGATGCTACTGGAGTCGCCGTTGTCATGTCTGAAGAGGATGAGTTCAAGTTTGAACAGGCTCGTCGTAAAAGGTGCCTCCTTTATGGTGCCATTGTTTTGGTGATCTTAGCGGCGTCAATTGTGGTACCTGTCGTCATTTTTGTAGGAGGTAGTGGAGAAGAAAAATTTATTTTGCCGCCTCCTTCCATTGCGCCATCGGGTGCACCCTCGGCGGCTCCTTCTGGGGCTCCCACTACGGACACGTTCAGTGTGTTCTTGGAATATTTGTCAGGTCTCAACATCACCAAGGATTCGGATCCCTTTGATATGGATTATCGCAATTCACCGCAATATAAGGCAGCCTTGTGGTTGGCAACAGAGGATGGATATACTGCTGAAAATGGTCTGAATCCGGAAGATCCTCGGTTGATGCAGCGATATGCTTTGGCCACCTTGTACTTTTCTACGGCTGGAGACGATTGGAAGCTTTGTGGAAGAAATTCTCCCAGTTGTGGCGATACGATTTGGTTGACAGACGGAAATGAATGTGATTGGTTCGTTGTGGGTTGCGAGCAGAACAATATCGTGGACCAAATCAATTTTCGTAAGCAGTTTTTGCTTTCAGCGTAATGGTTATTGTCTGAAATTCGGTGCATGAACTTTTCTCACAAGCACAAATGTTATATCATCTTTTCGCCGTAGCCTCCACTGGAAATGATTTAATTGGAACTCTTCCTGCTGAAATCTCCTTGTTCACTGGCCTGAAGCGCTTTTTGGCTCCCGAAAATTCTCTCAAGGGAGATTTGGATGTGGCATTTGGAGGTCTTACCACTCTTCAGACATTGGTTGTTGCTGATAATCGTCACACTGGTACTATCCCCACTGGCATTCTGGCATTCAACCCAAATTTGAGTTTGTTGGTTCTGGGAGGAAACCAATTCATTGGCACTCTTCCTGAGGGGCTCGCTGGTGCCACAATGTTGACGGATCTTCAATTGCACGAGAACAGTCTTACCGGTACCATCCCAAAAGCGATTGGAAACCTCTCTGCTCTAAGGAAGTTGGAGTTGCAAAACAATAATTTGGTTGGAACAATCCCAGATGACATATATTCCTTGACCAAGATTACCTCACTCCAACTTCACGAAAATCAAGGTATCAATGGAACTATCAGTCCGCTTATTTCCAAGCTGTCTCTTCTGACTACCTTGCAGTTAGGATTTACTGGCCTGGGTGGAGAAATTCCAACTGAAATGTTTGTTCTTACTGACCTCTCTGAAATGAATTTAGAAAATGCTCAGTTCTCTGGAACCATCCCAGAGCTATTCAAGAATTTGAATGCCTCTCTTATGGATTTGCTCCTTAATAATAACAGATTTACAGGTTCTGTACCTGTGGCCTTCGACTACTTAACAGCGTTGGAGACACTTCAGATCCAAGGAAATGAGATAACCGGCACTATTTCCGCTCAGATATGTGTTGAGCGTGGATTGCGATTCCAGCAGTTGGCTACCTTGATTGTGGATTGTGTGGTGGTATGTGATTGCTGCGATAACTGCAAAGAGTAGGCTCAGTAGAACTTAGATTGACGAGACGACAAACATACCAAAATGAAGCCAAGCTGTCGTGTTCGCCACTAGAGCTCGCCGCAAAACATTGGCAGGAGTAATTTTTGCCAGTAGGACCCAATGGTTTACACAAGATACCTGGTAGACCGACTTATGTAAGGAACGAAAGAAACTTTGGAAATGTCCTTCGGGGTCTAGAGTAGCACAATTGATAAATGTTGGGTACACTTATGAGACGGCGTCATCCCGAAGGATCGCGCTTACGAGCCAATAGACAGAGATGCACCTTTGTAGTCCTATTCAGCAGATTGGAATGTAGGTTGGTTTTTGAATGAAATAATGATACATGTTTGCGTGTGAGATAAGGGGTACTAGTATATTTTGATGTGTTGTACTCTAGACCCTACTACTAGACTACTCGTACAGCATTATTTTTTACTTCATGAGTACCGGTACTAGTAGTACTTAGATGCTGCTACACTACATTAGCTACGAGTAGCTACCGCTAGCTAGCTACTAGTAGCTAGAGTAGACGACTTCTCGAGAAGTGAGAGTTCAAGAGTTGATTGGAAATAAGATGTGTTATTTTTGTCAGGTTTTGTCCAGTGGTCGAATTGGGTCGAGAATTTTTTGACCCAGACCAAAATAATAATACGAATGAGTTGGATTGAAGTTGTGTGCGTCGATAAAAGATGAAACGCCAATCTCATATTGTAGCACAAATACACTGTACTTTCTTTCTACTAGACTACCAGTAGTATCACAAGTCACAAGCCTACATCTTTTTCATCCGCCCCAGAAACAATAAGTTCAATGACGAGATCACTAAACCTGCAATCCCTGCTTTCGTTGTGGTGCTTGGCTTGGATACTGCTCTCTTGTTTCGAAGCAGTCTGTCACGGTCAAGAAGCAGCTCCACAAAAGTTGGATTTGCACGATCTTGAAAGCATGACACAAGCAGAATTAGAGCTGATCTGCATTGAGCGGGGCTTCGAATTAATACAAGATGATGAATCTGGTGAACTCCTGACACATGCTGACTATGTAGATGCCGCTCGGAGATGCTTGGCAATTGAAGAGGATATGTAAGAGATTGCAAACATGTTTCGTTGCGTTCTCACCAGGTTCAATGCAGTGCTTCAACCATTTCTCTTGTCTCGACTTTCAGGAACGAAATACTGGAACAGAACCCAGAGCTAGCCGAGGAGTTATTGTCTGAAATTGAGAAAATGAAGAACGAAAAAGAAAAGTTAGTAGCTGAACATCAACGGATGTTGAAAGAGAAAGAAGATCTCGAACAACAACTACTAGATAAAGTCAAGGACGGAGGCGAAGGATCAACGGTGTCCAAAACAAGTGCAACAGCTACAGGTGTGTCTAGTGGTGCATGGGGTACTGGTGAAGCCACTTCATCATCTTTGTCCATGCCCCCCTCTGCTTCTGGATCCCACCAGCCGCCAGATGACTCTGTACCATCTAAAACCAGTGCAACAGCTACAGGCGTATCTGGTGGTTCCTGGGGTGCTGGTGAAGCTACTTCACCGCCTGTGCCCATGTCTTCCTCTGCTTCGGGATCCCCCCAACTCAAGAATGACTCTGCACCATCAAAAACCAGTGCAACAGCTACAGGTGTATCTGGTGGTTCCTGGGGTGCCGGTGAAGCTACTTCACCGCCTGTGTCAATGTCTTCCTCCTCTACAGGATCTCCTCCTCCCCAGGATGGCTCTGAACCATTCAAAACTAGTGCAACAGCTACAGGTGAATCTGGAGATTCATTAAATGCTGGTCAAGGTACCACATCACCTGTTTCTACATCTGCATTGTCTTCTGCTCCTGCTTCCACCGACGATGATGCGCAGTTTGAAGCAGATACAGAATGCTTTGAAAATAATGCCATTGAACCATCTTCGACAGAAACGGCGACAACGAGGAAATCTGATGGCTCCTCAACCGCAACCGACTTCTCCTTGAGAGGCTTTCTTCAAGAGGTGATGAAGGAATTTGAAAAGGATATTGGCCGCATCACCGGCCTCCTTTTACCGGTAATCACACCCATGCTAGAAGCTGGAAATTTCGCCTGGAAACATGCCAAAGTGTTATTTCGTGGAATCAAGCACCAATGGGAAAAGTATCAATCCAGTCAGAAGGAAGCAGCACAGCAAGGAGGAAAGGAGGGTGGTGATGAATCGGTCCCGTCCCAAGCATCCAAAACCTCAGACGTGGCATAGGTTACCAGCTAGTTTGCTTGATAGTATATACAATAGAAGTTGTTACTTAAAAATGAGTTCAAGAATTTTCTCACACGCTACTAGGCCTACACGAGCATTTCACAAGCAGGATCACTGTCTCTCTTGCAGCATTGCAATGACCACTACTACTCCAGTCAATTTCTTGTTCAATAATCATTTTTTGATTTATGATAACGTCTACTGAAGTACCTGCAACTCCTCCTCTTTTAAAATTGTAAAGCAGACTGACGCGAAGAACTATTCTCCAATTCCAAATTATCCAATGCAATCAATACATACACGGGTCGTACGTATTCACTTGGTTTCTTTTCCTGTCTCAGGCAATGGGTTCCACAATCCCTTGACGGCACCTTTAATTCCACCGGGACTGGTCAAACTCATTTTGGTCAAACCCAAGAGTGTAATACCACACAAACCAGCGTTGAAAATACGAGCGGGTCCCAACAATTTCTTTGACACTTTTGGAACATAGTCTGTGGCGACATAATTCATTCTGGAGTAGGTACAAAAGTAAGAAATTATATAAGATGGGACATAATCACAGAAACAAATTAGGCACTCTTTTCCCCGTACAACCCAGACACACAACGATAGTACGATATTGCTATTTAATGAATCTTACCCAATCCAAGAATGCGCACTCAGAACTCCAGCTACAATTACACCTAGACCACGACTAACAGACCACTCTTCGGGCAAGAGCCACCAAAGAGGAACCAAGCCTGCGGCTGCCACAGTCATTGTATGATGCGCATGGGTTGCTAAACTTCCTGAATCGGCTTCGAGTGGATTGGAAGACTTGTATCGACGTGCCGTATTTTGGAGCAGGACATTACTACGACGAGCAAGAGTAGAAGCAGTATGACGGAGCATGATGGATAATAATAATGCTGATATGACGGTAGTACTGTAGTGGAAGTAGATGTTTGGATCGGCAGAGCGCAGAGGTACCTTTTGTGTTGTGATGCTGATCCTCTTGTGGAATAGCGATGCGAACGCCAACAGGCAAGCAGGCAAAGAAGATCTTAGTATTCCTAGAGAATCAGTCATCGTGAGTATCTAAACGTTGAGGGATCTCTTCCCGAAGAATCTCATAACCTGGATATTGATTCGTGCGCGAAGTTGAGAACCAATCAACATGATCTCCCTGAATAAGCTTTGCTTTGCTTAGAAGCTGCTCCCTCTTTCTTTTGACTAAAGGCCCATAGTCATCTCTGACTTCCAACTCCTGTTAGCTTCACCTGTAGTAGAAAAGCACAAGTATAGTTATTTATCACAGGATGAGTCAAGCTGAAGATGATTCCAAAACAGTGAATGATCTTATCATCCGAGATGGATTTCCTGCTTTGCTGATGCCTCCATCAAAGAGGTATCAGCAAGAACGTCAGGATGACAAGACAAAAACTTCCACCAAGAAAAAACAACAACAGCAGCAATGGTGGGTTGACGAAACCGATGAGACAATGAAAGTACCAGTTCATAATTTTTGGTCACATGATAATGCTATCAAATTTAACAGTTCTCGATCATTGGAAACAATGGTTCGTGATTGTCAAAGAGTCTTTACGGCGCGCACTCTCGATCGGAATGCATCGTACAGTGCGGGTACTACGTATTTCTTGCCCGCGTTAGCAAAGCCACGATGCGCGTTGGAAGGACTGGTGCAAACGATCTTTAACCAACACGTATCATTATTGGGAAAGGAAGAATACTACAAACCAACCGAATCGGGAGCCGAATGGTGGACATTGGTTTTGGGAGGAGACAATGATGACATCAATAATGACAATAACAAGAATACTATAAATAATGGTAACGAGGAAGATGAAGAAGAAGATGAAGAAGACGAAGTGGGTTGGCATTTCGATGCTGATTATGGATTGGAAGATCAAGCACCAGGTCTTTTGTTGCATCCGCGTGTTGCCACCGTCACGTATTTGTCTAATACGGGTGCTCCCACCGTTGTATTGGATTGTAAAACACCTGCACAGGGTAACGTTCTTAAGTTACACAATCAACGGATCGACAAGGCATGGATCTCGTATCCAAAAATAGGCAAACATGCAGCTTTTGATGGGCGATTGTTACACGGTGCTCCAGCAGCTGTCTTTCCGAGTCGCGAATCTTTACTCTCCAACAAAAGCAAAGAAAATAACAACAATGATACGGATGAACCTCCTGTGAAACGACCCAAGACAGAACTATATTTTTCAAAACCATCCCCTAGAATTACACTCTTGGTCAATATTTGGTTGAATCATTGTCCTCTTGATGCCGCATTGTTAGACGAAGATATTGTGGCACAAATGGAATCTCCGTGGAATATCGAAAAGGATAGCAATGGATCATTCTCTAATACTACCACCACGGGAGCGGTAGGTTCCACACAAAAATGTCACGAACAACAACAGCAACAGCCGAACCCACTTTTTACTTGGAGTCAAGATGTACGTATAGAGGATAAACCTAATCTCGAATCTGTGGCTATCGTTACAGCACCACCACCAGCGGCTGCAGCGAGTAAACCCGACGACGAGGAGGAAAATGATGACGAAGAAGAAGACTTTGAAGATGATGTTGTCATTTGCAACCATCATGTTACCATCCATTATGGTGGTTTAACCAAGGACTATCACGGCGTCTTGAAAGAATCAACGTTTCTGTCAACGAACAACGACAATGCAAAGGCTGCGAGTAGTAGTCTGGAGGTAGATCTAGGTCATGGTGCCCTGACAGTATTTGTTGGGGAACCACTTTCTTCAGACGTCGAAGAGAAGGAAGAGGCGTAAGGGAACAAATGACCTGATGATGTACGTAACTTTGAACTAACTGTATTTACAAGAAAGTCTGTCGATTGTAGCGCAAATATAAAATTGGAATAAAAGGTCGTTGGTAATTGATCCATACAGGATATATTAATCTTCTCTCAACTCACATCCATGAGCAGTCAGACTGAAATCTCAAGCAGAAATAGGCAGGGCTATAAATTTTGGAAAGAATCGAAAATATTGATATCAAGGTACTCGGTACATTAAAGGCCCCGACAAAGAGACGGACATTATATCACCAAAAATAAAAGTCCATCGGCAATAAACCAATTCATCTCTCACTCTTACTACAGTAGTACATCTCCCATGGCTTGTGCGTGACTCCTCTGGGCTCTTGGCACACTTGCACTGTCTCACGAATCTGGTGATACCAAATCTCTGCTAGAAAATCCGCTCGATTGAGGAAGTGAAAAAGTAACTACACGACGCTCACCCGGAGGTTCAATGCTAGCTCATAACCTTTTCACTGTATCCAAACACAAGAAGGCAAAAACTAATACTAGTACTACTGTAGCTAGTAGTCTAGTCTACCTGGTACTGTACCGAAACATCATCCAGTACAAAGCACTCCTACAAACCTCCGAACTCCAATACACCTCCATCCTGCATGCACCCCAGTTAAACTGGAAGTATTTTGTTTGCATTAATCTGCACTCTGCACCCTCCTATCCGCAACTAGACGACTTCAGCATTACCACTAGCAATTATCATTCCTTGTTCCTAATTATAAAATCACCATGCCGAATCAACGATTTCCCAAAGTTAAAATGCTGCACGTGTCACCGCACGAAATCAAGTTCGTCTTGAGCGAAACGGATATCAGCATGGCCAATGCCCTCCGTCGCATCATGATTGCCGAAGTCCCCACCATGGCCATTGATCTGGTGGAGTTTCACGATAATTCTACCGTACTGAATGATGAATATATTGCTCATCGGTTGGGATTGATACCGATTCGCTATCAACCTCCCGATTCTATGAAGTAGGTTGTGTTTGGTTTTTTTTTTTGCTTTTCTGATGTCTGGCCGAATACCTTCTATGAGTACCGTGCAAATGGTGCTTGATTCCATGCCTCTGATTCTTGCATATAATTGCACAGTGTTGTCTCAATCATATATATGTTCTAAATTCTCATAAAACTCTGCTTGTTTGTCCGGCACTTTACAATTCATCCAAAACATCATGACTCATGACGTATGATGCATACAACCTTTCAACACAACAACCTACTTGTTTTATTTTTGTCTGCTACACAACTACTAAATTGAATTGAATTGAATTGAATTGAATTGAACAGAGGAGGAGACTGCCATGGTGCCTTTCTTCCCCACCGTGAATGCGTTTGTTACGAACGTTGTCCCCGATGTTCGGTAGAATTTGAACTGGATGTTGAATTCGATGCCGCCATGAGACATTCCATGCAAGTGAACGAAGAAACGGATGTTCTAGCACCTTTGACCGTGACATCTCGGGACTTGCGAAGCAACAACGAAAATGTCCAACCGGCGCATTTTTTACACAACGAGCAAGACGAATCGCAAGATGATGGAATTGCCATTGTCAAAATGGGAGCCGGACAAAAACTCAAACTCAAGGCCATTGCAAGAATGGGAATTAGTAAAGAACACGCCAAATGGTGTCCTGTTGCTGTGGCAACCTACCGATTTTGGCCAATCGTTACCATAAACGAAGAACAAATGGCCACCTTGACAATGGAGCAAAAACAGGAATTGGTCGATTCTTGTTCGGACCGGATTTTAGAGATCGATCCTATCTCTGGTATGGTTCAAGAAGCAGAAGATGCTTGGGATAAGGCGACTTATACGGAAGATCTAAAGTTTGTCAATGATGCACTGAAAAAACGTCCTGAAGATGAAGACTTTGTTCGCGTTGAACCTAGCAAGGATCGATTCATTTTTTCGATAGAATCGACAGGGGCCATGGATGCGGATGAAATAGTTTTGAGTGCCCTGCGAGTCTTGAAGGATCGAATGAATTACTTGGCACAAGAAGTGGAGAATTTAAAAGAGCAATAGATACGACAAAAATCACAGAATAGAAAGTGTCGGAGGTTGTTGTTTGGAGTCCATACTAAAAAGAGGCGCATAATTCAGCAGAGAAAGACTAGCTGGTCGGGAAACCCAATAAGCTCTAATTAGGCGAAGACTATTTTATTAAGCCACCTCGCGAGTTTCGCAAATGAATCTACTACATTAGGAATATAAAACTAGAGAATTGTGGATGACACGCGGCCACAAAATGCATTCAGTCGCGAGCCAAAAGCCACAACAACAAAGTATACGTCTGCTGCCTCCGGCATGTTTATTTCCTGCTGGTTCCCAAGACATGAGGATTCTTTGATTCCTCCTGTTTGATCACGTCAGGTTTGATCGGCCCATTCGTTCCGTACCACATACCACGAGTCCAAAGTTTCCAGTAGACAAAAGGGAACAGGCGTTCTTTTAGGAGATAGAAGAATCTCATTTGTAAGTCTCCTTCCGTTCCCAAGTATTTCAATGGCCACTTGCCTAAAATATAAGCAAATTGAGACATTTTCAAGCAAATGTGAGTACGAGAAACGTCGTTGGGCTGACAAAAAACAAAATACAAAGAGCAATCCTCACCGGTATCCCTGGAGAATGTTTCCATCAGTCGTCCTCCGTAACCAAACTCGGCTAGAATAGTATGGCCACGACCGATAATTAGAGGACAGCTAGCGTAGCCAGTATAAAATCCATCAAGTTCCTTTTTCTCGATCTGTTGTTTGAGGTTGTGAATGAGCACAGGAGCCTGAGATGTAATAGCCGCAGCAGTCTTGCTATTGGGTGTGTTTGTGCAATCACCTAATCCAAAGACGTTCGCAAAGCGCTTGCTTTGAAGGGTGTGCTTGTCAACATCGACCCATCCTTGTTCATCTGAGATTGGAGAGCCTTTTAGAAAATCGGGAGCTGACATATGTGGTGCTACATGCAACATATCAAAAGACTGTTCTGTCTTCTTCTTGGTATCAACATTTTCGAACGTTGCCACCTTATTGATTGGATCAATCTTAACAAGGTTTTGCTTGAACATTCCACCTACATTGCGATCTTGACGGATCTTGTTGAGCTTGTCAGAGTAGTACTTCACACCAAACATTGCACCACTATGGGCCCGGAAGAATACGAAGTGTTAGTGTGCTTGCTTTCTGAGAAGAAAAATACTGCCACAGCAAAAAACCTTACGTCGGAGTCCAAAAACTGATGTTTGCTTCATCGCGCTTTCCTTGCGAACGTAGAGTATCTTCAAGCAACCACATAATTTTCTGAGGTGCCCCGGCACACTTAATGGCAGTCGGAGAGAACGTGAATAGGTACTTGGCCTGATTCTTCTCGCTAAAGGAACTTGCGTTACTGATTTTCTGAAATGTCTTGTGGGTTTTGTCAGACCTAATAATAAAGTAGTATACATTCAGAGCGAATAAAATGTGAGATTTTGAACAATTACGCAATTTAACAAAAGTACAAGTACAATCAGACGAAAAAATTTAATATGTACCATTTGTAATCGTAAATGGAAACAACGCCCGAATCTTCCTTTTCAAGACCCTCCTTTAGTCCAGGAATGGCATCCCAATTCGTCTGAATTCCTGCTGCAACTACCAAATAATCATAGTCAATTTTTTTTCCGTCCGCTGTCGTGATGTGATTTTCCTGCGGTTTGAAGGACTCAACCTTTTCTTGAATCCATTTTGTTCCACTTGGGAGAACATCTTTCATTGGTTTGGCACTTTCTGTATTCTTCTTAACGCCACCTCCAACGAGACTCCATAAGGGTTGGTAGTAGTGCACGTCTTTGGGTTCAATGAGAGTAACATTTTTCAATCCTTCGTTCTGACACATTGCTGCTATACCCAATCCGCCTGTACCACCCCCTACAATGACAATGCGATCAGGATACTGCTTTGGACGCAAAAGAAAATATCCAGCACCTACAGTGGCAGCAGTTCCTGCCAGTACAGCATTTCTGTTCTTGGAAACAAAACGAAACATTCTTATATTCTTTCGTTGTGAAAAAAATTCAAGAATGATGAGATGGGTGTCTTCTCAATTTAAATTGTGGGCACAACATCATTATTTATTCGGATCTTCGATTTTACACAGGATAGCATAATATTATATTTTTTCATTCAATTCTGCGAATACGGCCAAATTGCACTTTGACAAAACGGCGATATCTTTCGGAGCATTTGTGAAGAACGGATCTTCAATTTTTCTATAAGGTTTAGTGTACAGTTCCAATTCGGTTTCTTTGGAAAGCTCCTGTGACAACCACAATCTATCGATAGCAACTGAAATATAGGCTCAATCCCATCCTGCAAAAAATGTATTTCACCGGATCTTGAATAAGATTGCTGTTAGTAGTACTCTAGTAGACCTACTACTAGCTAGTAGTAATAGCACAGGAAGGTGGTAGTACATTCGAAGCGAATAAACGGCTTTTGCTAGCAGTACTAGTACCGTACTGGTAGTATGGAATGGAGCATCGAACTGCTGCCTTGATGGAATTTTGACACTTTGACACCTGTGGCATGACGCGGGCATCCACTCTGATATGGATTTGATTCGACTCACAGGAGACAGGCAACTTCTATAAACTTACTGCTCTCGGTTGAGCTTGGCATATTGGTAATCGGCCGTGTACATCAAAATAGCCATCGGCTGTCCGATGACGCAGAACGTGAGCCAGAAAACAATGTTCCCAATAGAGGAGCCAGGATTCTTGTTGACCAGAAATTTTGTTATGGCAACCAGCGGTACCTGTCCCATCATACCAATAAAGCTCCACGGGATGGAAAGAATATGAAAGGGTACCGATACTAGAACTTCGTGCAAAATGGCGGACACCGTAAAGACAATGAGTACCGCCACTGTCCGATTCACGCCCATTCGGAGGGAAGGGAAAAAAATATGCCGCACCAACCTTTTTTTTTTTTTGGAAATGGCGTGATTATTTGTTGAGGTGATAGTAGCAATTAATTTTTGGAAAAGGCAGTGTCGGATGAATAATAAAGTTTGGGTAAAAGCGACCAATGCCAAGAATTGCGTCGATAGACAGCAACAACTTACCAAAAATGAACTGGCATATTCCAGAGTCTCCAGTACGTTCCGATTTCGCTGCTGTTCCACCAGTCCTTGTAGAAAACACGATCACCAAATCGCAGTAATTCTGCCCACAAGTTCAAATACAAGTGAAAGTACGTGTAAAACATCAGGAGCCAGAGGTATGTGTTGGCAATAGCCAGTTTCAGCCAGTATTCTGCAAAAATAGACAGAGTATAGACTCCTCCGGTCTTTTCCAGCTCCAATACTACGCCGTTGAGTGCCTGTCAGGATTGATTTTTTCAAAAGAGGTATGAATTTAGGTGAAATTATTACTTTCGCACAAAAGGAAAGGCAACTATGGGGCACAAATGTTGCACTTACAGGGCTAACAATTTGAGCCACGAGAAAGGTAAAAAGAGCGACACAGGCAAGCAATCCCAAAAGAATCCCGACCACACGTCGTACTCGCACACGTGGAGTCCTCGGAAAGGCAATTTGATAGGTCAGTGTGGGAGCTAACCAAAAGTAATAGATATTTTTCAGTGTGACATTCCTGTAATACGTTCGAGATGAGATGAGTTTGTGAGTGTGTGTGTGTGTGTGTACATGCACATAATATCAGGTTGCAAGTGCCAAAGGACGATCCAATTGTTCCGACTACGAGTATTTTTGGTAGGTAACGTACTTTGGGTACGAAATTTCGGCATCCTCCGGTTCCAAATTAGACAACAGGGCCAATGATGCTTCTGGTGCCGTTGTTCTTCCCGATTCTATGTATGCCAATCGATAGTCTTCATTGGCGCACGCATAACTGATCAACTTCATCCATGTAATAACTCCATTCAATAACAATATCGCACCTACTCCAGGACTATCAATATGAAACCACACGATGGACATGCTCACCAGCAGTGTCGAATGCATATTGACACCGTGCAGTGCCATACCAAAATGTTCTGTCAGGTATTCTCGACTGAGTAACCATTCAATGATGTAGGCCATTATGATAAATCCTTGCAATACCAAGAATCCTGTCACAAAGGGAAAATCGTGCCACGGATCTTCTGCGTAATGTTCGAACAATTGTTCCACGTACTGTCGTGTATTCAACAAGACAATCCCATTGGCTCTAATGGTATCAACAATCAAACGAAAGTTGCTAACGATCAATAAAATCATGGCCAGATTGAACAATCCACGATAATTTGGGACGGCTGCTTCCGCACTCAGAAAGGAAGGCGCGGATTTGGTGTGCATCGGTTTGGAGGGAGGATATTGGGCCTCCCTCTTGTCGGCATCTTCTGTTTTGGATCCTGACCGAAACGAACTAGACCGTAATATTTTTCGTGTGTGATTATTGGATCGTCGTCGTGGCATTTTGGTTGTTGTAGTAGTAGTATAATGTTGATGATGTGGTGGTGGTGGTGGTTTGTGCATAGGTGGATCGGCGGGAGCAAAATACAAAGGCGGGAGCGTCCCCTTGGAAGCTCCTGGCATGGCCATGGCCATGTTGGCCTGTTCTTCTCGTTGGCGCTTGGCTTCGGCGGCTCGTTGTGCTTCATCTTTTAAGAATTCGTCCGTCTCACAGTAGGCACACATTTGGCTAATAAGTTCCATCCATAGAACCTTTTCGGCCAAAGAAGTGGTGGAAAATCGCAACAAGGGCAGCGCCGCTGCAGCTTTGGCTCGCTGTCGTTGGCTAGACGACATGTCGTCGTCGTCGTTGCCGTCATCTTCATCATCACTACTGTCACTTTCGGGACGATGATAAATAGCCAAGACGTGAAAATAGGCTCCGGGTGTTTCGAGGGGAGGATCTTCTTTGGACGAATGGTGTTGTTTATACCGTCGATTCCGTTTCACGCCTTCGTCTTGTACGGCACATCCCATCAACGTCAAGACCGAAACGGGCGATTCGTCCATGTGAGATTCAAAAATGGCCAAACGACCACGCTGCAAATCGCAAAAGACTAAATTCCATCTGATTCCGCCCCAACCAATACTGTTATCTTGCCATTGAAAGAGGTAGCCCTTTTTCTCGACCAAGGCAGCCGCAGGGATGGAATCGTCGTCGTCAATGTCGTATGCGGCGTCGTCGTCATTACTGTTATGTTTGTTATTATTATGATCGTCGTCTTTGTATTCGTCTTTGCCTTCTTTTTTGCGTTCTTGCAGCAACGTCTGTGCTTGTTTCAATTCTGTTTTTAAATCTTCGATTCGTTGCTGCAGAACTATTAGAGATGGAACATCCATCGTTGCCATGGTCAATATAATATTTGGAGTAGATTGAAGGAGGTACGGTGGCTTTCGTGGTTGGTTAATTGCGGTATTATTTTATACTCGAGTAATTATTAGAGTACTCGAGTATAATATAACATCTTGAGTGTTTGTGTTTTCATGTTGTGATGTCGTCAATTGGATTCTCTGTACAGTACTTGTACTCATTTGGGAGGAGGACGAGTCAAAAAATACACTTTTTTGTTGTTGCAATCTGTTACCACCATTCCCGGGATATGGATTTATCCCGGGGCTGTGTTTCCAAATTTCCGGGATATCCATATCCCGGGCTTGTTTGACGCTTTTCGAATCACCAATTCCGGGATGTTGAAAAATCACGGGATATATTTAATGCTTATATCCAGAATGAATAGTTTAATGTTACATCGTATTTAGATGAGCATTGTCTTGATTTTTTTTAGTTTTGTACAGCTTCTTTCTATAGTTGTACTTTATGGGTAATTAAAAATTCACACTGTCTCACTTTTTCTCGTCTCGTTCCTACTCCATGTTTTTACTTATGTGTCTGTTCAGCTGGGTGGGGGAGTGGGGACTAGTATTTTACTGTTAGAGGTGCAAATATTTGAATGATGTATTAAATTAAATTGGTACAGCAGCTACCTGTTAAATACTAGCTTAAAAGGGCTTTACCATTTTATTTTAATACACGAATTTGAATAATGACATTATTGGAGATCGTATAATATTTTAGAGACGAATAATGAATTAAATCAAAGTGGTTCAGCAGCTACCTGTTAAATGCTAGCTTAAAAGGGCTTGACCATTTTATTTTAATACATGAAGGAATAGACGAATACACTTATTCGAATTCGTGTATTAAATTAAAGTGGTTCAGCACCTACCTGTTAAATGCTAGCTTAAAAGGGCTTGACCATTTTATTTTAATGAATTCGTATAATAACATTATTGGAGATCGTATAATACTATTCGAATAATGAATTAAATTAATTATTCGAATAATGAATTAAATTAAAGCGGTTCAGCACCTACCTGTTAAATGCTAGCTTAAAAGGGCTTGACCATTTTATTTTAATGAATTCGTATAATAACATTATTGGAGATCGTATAATATTACACGAATACACAAATAGACATGAATACACGAATAGACGAATACACGAATACACGAATACACGAATACACGAATAGACATGAATACACGAATAAACGAATACACGAATACACGAATACACGAATAGACATGATTACACAAGCAAATACACGAATACACGAATACACAAATACACGAATAGCAGGTTTATTCGTATAATGACATTATTGGAGATCGTATACGTTTATTCATTCGAATAACGAATACACGAATACACGAATACACGAATACACGAATACACGAATACACGAACGAATACACGAATACACGAATACAGGAATACACGAATACACAAATAGGTTTATTCGTATAATGACATTATTGGAGATGGTTAAATTAAAGTGGTTCAGCACCTACCTGTTAAATGCTAGCTTAAAAGAGCTTGACCATTTTTTTTTGACAGCCAATGCACCATAATTTAATAAAATCGCACTGAGATAGTAATTAGATCAACTGCTGTTAAAAATAACTGTTCATAATACTTAAGCCCCAAAAAGTTCTGTTGGCCAAAACTACCCCGGGATATTTTTTTTCCATATCCAGGGATGGTTTTGGAAATCCCGGGGTCGCCATATCCCTCGTTGTGATAACACATGACTCCACCTCTAATGAACCTCATCATCACTACGAGAAGGAGCTAGTAGTAGTTGTCTACTACGATTACTAGAACTACTACTACTAGACTAGCTAACAGTGGCGAAGCTACTGTTGTAGCTACACCAACTGTAGTAGCGCTAAAGTAGTAGCTACAACTGGTCAACTATCCGTAGTAGCCACTACTAGTAGCAGTAGGTTTCCAAGCTACTCCTACAAAATAGTAATATTAGACTTTTCCTTATTGCTTTTTCCTGGTTAGCTACACTGGCTAATTTGCAAGCACTGTCGAGGACCTTCAGAACAGAATATGAACATATCATTGGCAAACTCCAGACAGTCTCTAACTAGATTCGTAGCTACCGATGCTGAGGCGAATTTTATGAAGTTGGAAAATGTTTTATTTGCGGCACTTTCGTACCCTATTTTTTACTTTTTCCCAGAACACCACCGTCTTACTTGTACAGTACCACTCTCATTTTTTATTGCAGCAGTGATGGTCATACGTCTTCAAAGGGTCCAAGAATGGCGCCATTTCCATTCTCTTGCAGATCCTGTTGTATTACGCATAGTATGGTAACAACAGAACAAAATCCATGGGATTCGACCAAGCGTTGCCAAAGCAACACGCATTATTGCAAATTGCAACCACCCGCATCTGATCTATAAGTTGCGATTTTCTTGTGCTCTTTCTCCGTCTTGAGTAGTTTGGTTGAAAGAGGAAGACACAGACGACGGTTCGGTGGGCACAAGCGTTGCAGCTCCACCGCCATCGCCGCCGCTACTCCTTCGTTGCTCTTTTTGGTTGCGAAGAATTCTGTAGTCTTCAAATGGCATGCACAATTTCGAAGACTGATACCTAGTGCAGTCTACTTGTTCCAAAAGACCATCATCCACATTCCCTGCATACCCTGCTTTTCGCATCAAGGAAATGACAGCCGTCCGCTGGTCCCAATGCTGTTCGTCTGCTACCTCGGGCAAGTAAGTTGCCGAGAATTCCCGAGCGTTGCTCGGACTCAAAAATCGTATCAGAATTCCATGTGTGCCCACCGTCCAATCGAGGCAATGGTCACAAGCTTCATAGTTGACCAACAAACTCACCGCAACACGCAGCTGGGAAATCTCTTCGGCCGTAATCGGTCGAAAGCGTCGATCTTTCAATGCACTTGTTAAGGCGTACTCTCCAATGGCTGTCATCAGAGGTTTTGGACTCAGAGAGCCTATGCAACCCCGCAATTCGTAGACAACTGGTTGTTGATTACCACTTTTGCCTCCCAACCAGTTACCGGAAAAGGCACTACTACCAGAAGGCCTCTGTTTGTCCCACGTAACAAACAAAGGACATTCAACAGCTGGATGAGGCAAGTCCGAGGAAAAATCTGAAGAAAGAGATTTGGATCTGCGAAATGATGGCCAGCCCTTCTTAACTGTGCTCCCTTCTAGCTCGTCAACCAGTACTTCAAAACAGTGATAACACATTTTTTCTGTCGCCCTTAAACGTTTGTCGTCCTCATCATTTGTATAGCTGCAACATATATATGTGAATAGGAGAGAGGAGTCGTGTCAGACGTGTCATGTATCTTCATGGATAAAAGAAGAATTTCGAGTATTATGATGTGCGAGTAGTAGCAACATGTGCTGGCTATATCTCCAATTGCAGTTCAAAAATCCATACCTCATCTCAAACCAGTTTATCACTACAATTTCCTTAGAAAGCCGGTGGTGTCATGAATCGTACACCACTTCCACCAGATCTTCTCTTCTGGGCAAATCTTAACTGCACTTCTGGAACTGTACTTCCCAAAACCCAAGACGCACGCAACAGGTCAAGCAAGATGTTACTGCTTACGGAAACCAAGACACTGCTCGCACAACCACTTCCATACACAATCACACTTCCTTTCCACTGCCTCCTAGTTTGGTGGATAGCAAGATATTTGCTGGAATGGCGTCGTCTCTAGCTTCTAGACTAGTCTAGCTAGTAGACTAGTAGTAGTGTGAAGAGCACTCGAAAATCGAAATTGTATTTGGGGGAATTTCTTTCGTCCTGTTATTACGGTTTGATGCCAATTATTCTTCGGACGTTTTTACTACCGACGCGCACCTGCCAAAATCATCTGCGGCGGCACGTTTAAGGAGGACTTGATTTGTCATGATTCCAGCGTTGTTGTGCGTGATCCTACGGGAACGAAAAGGAGAGCAACTTGCATCCGTCCAATCGATGATCAAGCGCAGTGCTTCTTCAACTGTACCATTAGCGAAAAGTAAATGAAACAATATGACTCAAGCTTAATACGTTACAACTTTATGTTCCTTCAAGTACACGACAAACAATCAGCACGCTGGTCTGATTCAAAGAAATCATCCGTGACCTCGTTCGCGTGAGGAATATGTCCTCCACATTGCAGATTTTCGTGATCGGGTCGGTCTGTCGCGCCTAGCAAATACATCAACTCTGTGAACGACCATGCTGACCGAAATGCACCTCCATGAGGCATTTTGTAGGACCAGTAATACATGTTCACACCAGCCACCTTGGCTGCATTCATTTGCATCTGATACGAAGTTTTCAAAGTATCAATGTCATTGCAGGCATGACGGACTCGATGATGGGTAGAGGTGGAGAATTCACCCGACATGAGTTTGGCACCTTTACCACACATCTCATCCACGGCCTCGCGAAAGATTTGGGGGGCCCATTCAGTGCACCTTTCGAGTGCGGCATTGCGTCCCTCTACATCACCGCAAGAGTAGTTTCCAGACGGTGGTCCATCTGTAGTCCCAGAGCATTCGCTGGACCATGCGTGATAATGATGAATGTCCAAAAGAGCCCAGTCTTTGCGCTCAGCTGGAGTCGTGCTTTTGTTCCACCAGGCCGCCAAGAGCTTGTGAGATGCCAGTGCGCCTTCTTTCGGACCATCGTTATCCCTGTTGCCAGTGTTGAAAGTTGACTCGATAATGTCCTTTATCAAGACAGATTCGTGCAGATTGACATGCAATTGCTTGCCCAATTTTGGCAACTTGGATTCACGAAACACTTTGACAGCATCGGATAACCATAAGAAGACACGTAAGTGAGGACCATCTGGCATTTGATAGGTAGAGTGATGATTCAGTGTCTGCAAATACGACTGGGCCAAATCGTTCGGTAAGGGTGGCAAATAGTTGCGAGAAGGGACATTTGCAAATGCTCCAGCCAAATGCGCTGGTTCATTCATGGGACTGATACCCGAGATACCATCCAATGCATCCTGATCCAACTGCTCTACCCACGCCACAAAGTCCCGATATAATTGTCGTGCATAGTCTTTATCATTGGTAGGATCATCGTGTTTCCAAAAGCGTGGTTGTTTGGGCCACAAACCGGAAAAGGTTCCCGGACTGGTGGCCCCAGGATAGGTGTGCAAATCCAAAGAAGCTGTTATGTTGTATTTGGAACAGGATCTCAAGAATCGAACCAATAAAATTCGTGGAATGGCAGGCCACAGTACTCCTTCATCTTTATAATAGGGGTCGCGACACGTAAATTGTTCCAAAAGTAAGGCATCATTGGTCTTTTTTAAGGACGTGATTTCAACATCAGGATCATGGTCGGTAAAGCACCAACTCAATGGTACTCGGACATGTCGAATTCCAAGGCTGGATAGTTTTTCCAAATCATGTTCAGTGATAAATGTTGTTCGATGTGCTTGAAAGACCTTGAGTGCCTTGGCCGTGGTGGTTGTTTGAAGCATACTTTGTTTTTGTTCGTTTTTGAATTTTTGTGTGCGTGTGAGAAGATGAAATGAAACTGTGTACGAAGGGAGATGCGAAAACAGCACCATCCTCATTGTCGAAATGTTTGCACATACCTTGTCAAGAGATCGGTTTCGCTGTGCCAGGCCGGGGCTCCTGCTTGACCAAGATGAAGAGGTGGCAAGCAAATGGCTGCAGTATTGTCGTCTGGGGTTGCCACCTCCACCGCTCCGGAATCTCCTACATAAAAATAATCTTCTAGGCTCAACCAGGAACCCAAATTCACTCCGTAGGGCATTGCCACTTCATTATTATTGTTGTTGCCGTCGAGAACTGTGTATTGTTCTTCGTGATACATCGTGTTCTTCTTCGTTTTGCTGCTCCAATACCAGACTAAGGAAGCATCGGCATTGTTGGTATCTTTCCAAGAAACAGTCGAGTTGTTGCTGTTTGGACCTGTCGACCATAGGAATAGAACCATACCCAAGAATGCAACGGCAGAAATAATGACCAATGCCATTTGAGTACGTGTCTTTGGTTTTCCATACTGACTGGTACTCGGAGCAGCATCTTGCTGATTTGTCGTCCTGTTATGCTGGTGAAGGTGAAGGCTCCAATCATTATCCGTAATAGCTTTGTCGCGAGACTGGTACGACGGATACGGAACCGAATGATTTTGAACCATGGCGTAAAAAATGTATTGTACTAGACTACGTATTAGCTTTGGTTGGATTTTTCGTTGCACCTCTTCTTTTTCTTTTATTATGGATGATATTTTTTTGGCTTCGTACGAATCTTTGGGTGGTGGATCACTACTAGTAGAGGTCTAACTATTTCTATATTACGGAGTATTTATTTACTTCTATTTTTTTTTGCTTTCAGCATCAAGGTTCTCTCATCACCATCCGCCGAATCAATTCACATTTTATAATGTACCAGGTACTGGTTGGTCAAAACAACGCACACTTTCTCCATGAGCCAAACCCCATTTTTTCTGAAAGATCGCAAAATTCTTTTTTCCCTCCGAATCTATCTCTACTACGCTACTGGTCTACTCTACTAGCTACTCCGTAGAGTAGTACGTAGCTAGTAGTTGCTGTAGTACTAGTAGTAGTCAATTACAACTACTAGTACTAGCTAGTATTAGTACTACGACTACTACAGTACTAGCTAGACTACTAGTAGTAGGCTAGCTAGAGTAGCTAGTACTATATTGTCAAGAATACTCTAGCAAATATAATAATGGTTGAACTTTGAAGCTTAGTAACGTAGTAGATGCTCTTGTATGACCCAAATCTCAAATTTTGTTTTAATTAGTAAAAAGTTTCTGCCATGGTAGTATCAAAAGTCCAGGATGATGAGTCGAACAGCAAAGGCAACAAAGGAAATCTGGTGCATGACATGAAGCAAATGGGCCTTCGTCATTTGGAACGTCCACCTCTCAAATATGTCATGTGGCTTTATGATCTATTCAACAAGATTGAACAGCGAGATCCGCCACCAAACAATCCTATTAAAACCAAACATTTGCGACTCATTACCATTCGCGTATCTCACTACAATGAAAAGGTTCGTTGGGCTTTCGACTTGTTAGAGGAGGACGAAACGTCGCCGTACTATTATACCGAAGACACCCACCCACCAGGATTTCAGGCGTTCGAAAGTATCCGAGCCTCCCATGGTAAAGGCAGTGTAACGCCCATGGTCATTGGTCCTGGTGAATCTTATCACCAGGATCAAGTGTGGATGAAAAGTGATTCTATTGTGCGGGAATTTTGTCCCCACTTGTACCCCAATGATGAGGTGAAGATTATGGAAGATGATTTCAATAATCGTTTGGGTTCTGCCGTTCGAACCTTTGCCTACAACCAATTATTGACGGATCAATACTTTCCCGGACTGGTCAAGATGGCAACCGGTCCCGAGTGCGCGGCGATTGAAAATGTCTTGTTCCCCTACACGAAAAATATGATCAGATCGGCACTGCGAAAGTCTTTACAGATTGATGAGAATTCCGTCGCACTTAGCAAATCGACCATCGAAGAAATTTTTGCCACGGCAACTAGGACGCTCGAGAAACAAGAGTACTTGGTCGGCAATCAATTTACAGCGGCAGATTTGACCTTTGCGGCACTTTCGAGTCCTTTGATTCGACCACCGGAATTAAAAATCTTTCAATGTCCCGACAATGACTTGCCACACGACATTTTATCGCTATCTGAGAAACTGAGGAATACCAAAGCTGGACAACACACTCTGAAAATGTACCGACAGCACCGGCAGCCCAACAGCCACAGCAGCGGCAGCAGCTCTGTAAGGATGGTGCAAATTAAAACAGCGGGCCGAAATCGTGTTCCATGGATAGCAGCAACCGTGGTTGTTGGTTTAGGTGCTATGGGTGCCGCTGCAATCAGGGGTGTCTATCGATGATTGGTACGCTTGTTGACATTTGTATAAGGTTTTCCTTTTTTCATGGAGGCTGTATCGATACTCGACCGTGAATTATACAGCTCATAATTGTTGGATGTACATTGCCTTTGTATTACGAAATGTTTTGATGCATCAACACCAGGGGCAACATATGTATTTTTTTATAAATTTGTGTGTATGCTATAGTAATGTACACAGAATGATGTCTACTCTTGGCAGAAGAAAAAAAAAGTAGTACCGGAACAATTTCAAAATGGAAGCAGCGTCCATGCCAGTGCTACAATTGAAAACAAGCTCAACTTCCAACCAATTGTCATGTTGTTGCCTTCGGACACTATTTGCAAATTGGAAGGTGAATTATCACCACCAGACTCAACGGTTGCTGTCGCTTCTGTAGAAGGACTTGCAGTGTTGGTGCCGGCAGTAGTATTGACCAGGGGGGTAGGAGTAGATTGGGCGGTAGCATTAGCAGATGACGAGGCTGAAGTGGCTGTTGTGGCGGATGGAGTGGCTGTTGTGGTTGCTGTACCTGTGCTCACTACAGAAGCTGGTGGAGTAGCTGTACCGGTGGATCCATTTGCGTCAGTCTCGTCGCAGACACAAGCTCCACAAGCTTCAGGAAACTCGATGGTGCCTACTTGGCGACATGCTTCTGGTAGGGGTGTTCCTTCTCGGGATAGAAAAGAGATTCGTTGACCACACGAATATGAATCAGCCAATCTATCCCATACTGCTTGTGTGCATTGCAGACAACCACAATATATAGTCTCCGTTGTGGTGATTGTTGACGAAGATAGCTTAGAGGTTGGCTGTGGTGTGGGTTGAATTGTATTTTCTGTAGGAGCTGGAGTTGTACTATCGGAAGGATCAAGTACCGTCACTGCCGGGTCAGTAGGTGCTGCAGTTGTTGGAAGCAGGGTAGGTCCGGGAGTGGGATTTTTAGTCGGTGCCATCGTGGATGGTCGTCCTGTTGGCACCTCTGTCTCTGTCAAAATAGGTCGAATGATCATCACCGGAGAGCTCGTGGGTGCATTTGTAAATGGTACTGATACATCATTTTCTACCTGAAGGAAATCCTGTATTCCATTTTCGATAGCTCCTCCACCATTAACACAGTCCTCGGGCAGGGCCAATGCAGTAGGCCAACTCCCTCTAGTTTGTACATATTCACCCGCCTCACAAACAAAGGTATGATCGCTCCAGCTCAAAATGTAGCAAACGCCTCGTACAGCTCGGTATGCTCTACCACCTTCGTACGAAACAGTAGTCCCTTCTTCACCTTCGGGTAGCTGAAATGCAACGTAAAGAGGACCTTCTCGTCTTCCAAAATTCATATTGGGACAGGATTGCCCGTTGCGGTTTGTTGGAATAATGCCGTTTGCATCAACATCTCCTTCCTGTTGGCGTTCTTCGGCAATTCTCGAGCCCGGAATTTGATTGGAAGTATTGACTGCTTCATCTATCCCGCTAACGAGAAGCACCGAAAGGAGCAGAATGGAAAGACAATATAAAGCTGCCATGGTACATTTTGGTTACGTAGCAAGAAATTCTTTGTGCTGCGATGTAGGGAAGCTCTCACAACAGATCTGTCGTATTTTTGGGTTGGTATAGAATATAGAATTTGCGAGAGCAAGAAAGAAAACCGTTGAGGTGCGCAAACTTGAGTATCGTTTGTTCCGAAGTTTAATTTTAACCTTACATGTAACCTTTTCTTTTCATCCCTAGCCTTAAACATTTTTTGCGAAACTTTACTTCTTATTGTACGTACCAGGTACAGCCACCAATGGTGGAGTAGTCTAGTACTACTACAAAGAAATACTAACTAGTACTCTACTGTACTATGGCTTTGATGACGGTCACAATCGTAGTTTTAAACTAACTGATCTTCTTGATACTTGATACATCTCACTTCTTGATCACTGCATTACAAACATTAAAAGGTGGCTGCTAAGTTCCCGAAACGTTGGAGGCTGGCGCTAATTTTAATTCTCCAGAGTATGCAGATTCCTTAGTCTTTCCCGCAAAGTGTCTATTGCTACCGACGCTTTCTGTTTCTGTGTGTGACTTTTTCGCTGTTGGCATTTCCGGCCTCGTCCGCGGTCCCGGCATTTACGTCCTAGTAGTGGTAACAAAGATTTTGAATTGATCCTCTGAAAAAGTCTACTCGAGTCTATTACTACTACCTTACGACCTAACCAAACACACAAATACCACGGACCACAGCACACATTCCATGAAGAAACACTTCAGTGCTAGCTTGAGTGCCTTGTGTGCCATGAAGTTCTTGTGCTGTCTTCTTCTGCTTCAGCAGACCATGTTCTTTCTTTGGGGCACGTTTGCGATAGGCACATCCCACGACAACCGACAGTCGCAGCGTGCACGAAATGTAAGAGAACCTTTCCTTCCCACCCACCAGGGTGGATCTTCTTCCGGCAAGCATTCGGTTGTGCGGACGTCATCCCCGTTGCCGTTACCAAGAGATCTCAAACAGAAGGTTCCTATGAATGCTGCTAATGCAACTCCTACCGCAACTGACATCGACATTCCCAAACCCAACTTAGTGATTCACATTGGCCCTTCGAAAACGGGAACAACATCCATTCAAAAAGAATCGGTACTGTTTGAAGCTCAACTACAGCAAGACAACTACGTTTACCTTGGCCGGTACGCCAATCCTAAGCTCAGAGAACCGGCTAAAGTTTCCTTTCTCTTTCGGGATGATGATTGCTTTCGACAGGCGTCTACCGAGTATGCACAAAATATAACCCGAGAATTCCGAGAAACGCCGTGCTGGAAAGAACGCTTCTCAACACTGGATGAGTATCGGGCAAATGGGACCAGTATCGTGCTATCCGACGAAGCTTATTCGTATGGTATTAAGTACGTCGAACGGGATGTCCAGTACTATACATCGCTGAAAATGGCTCTATCTAAAGATTGGAATTTGCTCATTGTTCCGACCTATCGACGATACTATGAATGGATATTATCGGTGGCCAAGGAATACAATCAAAAACACTGTTTGGCCACGACAGCACCTTGGGACAATCATACGCAGTGTGAAAACTTGTGGGAAAAGGTCAATAATCACCGGCGCAACAATATTGACTATCATGGCATTCATTACGGGAATCTAGACCAAACCATACCGGCATGGCAAGAGGGAGGTTGGAATGTCCGTATTCTGAATTTTCACAATCCAAACCAACACATTACGTGTGATTTCTATTGTCATTACGTTCCCAATGCCAAACATACGTGCCAACACTGCATTGCTGGAAATCATCAACATACGAATGCTCAATCGGCTTCCATGACGGCCTACAATGATATCGTGTACACGGCAGCACAACGAGGTATCTTGACAACCGAAGAAATGTCGAATCGTACGCGATACGAAATGACACAGGACTTGAAAAGGCATCATCACAGTGCAGGACTTGATCGCATGCCAGTCAAATGTCCTCATCGTGTCTTATTGGAGAAGCTACTGGAAAAGAGTTTGGCATTTGAACGGTTGATTATGCCCGACTTTTCTACTACACCAGAGGGCGAAGCAATGCATAAAAGAGATTTTTGGGCCATGGAAAAACAGTATTGTACTGTTGATGTCGATGCCTTGCTGGCTGGTAAAAGCCATTGGAATGAAGTTGTAGAAGCAATGCAAACAACCAAGGAATGGGACGCGAGAGTCATGGAAATGGATGCTCGCGATCTGAATACCATTAAGAAATTACAATGAAGGTAGTTTTAGTGCTGTCGTCTTGTGGCTGCGTCAAAAAAAGAAGAAACAGAAGAAAGAAATTATCATTTATCTGCTACTAGGCGCGCCCATCTCTGTGTGACGCGTGGGTAGGTCGTTCACTCCTGGTGATGTTGGCGAATACCTCTGACAAAACCACGTTCCTAACAAAACTAGCATCGGATGATGGATTCACCGACGGCTCGATGAATGCTTGCCTGACCGTGGACGAGGAAGTCTCCGTGCCATCCAAGACGTGCACATCTTTTTCCAGTGGTTGCCTCTCTTTTCGACACTGATATTGCTACTAATAGGGGACAATTCTGCCGAAGGAGAACATTCCATCCCCGGTGACAAACTTGACTGGTCTCCACGTATTATTGTTGCTTTTGTATAGACAGTCAAGCTATTTCGCTGCGTAAATCTGTTGCCACTACCTAAATAAGAATTTTAGTATGAGCTCTCTAGTAATCCATTACCTTTACTCTGGTAGACTCTTGCTAGTCTAGTACCTACTCGAGTAGACAGCTAGTACTCCGAGTAGACAAGCTAGCTAGAGGAGTGGTAGACTAGACTAGTACTAGACCTAGTATGGGACAATCCATGATTCAATCTATCAACACTATCCCTACTACTCGTACATCAATTTTCCATGATCCAATGATGTCGTTTGCAGAATGCCTAACGCGCTGGCGTGGTAGGGATGCATTTGGGGAAATAGAAAATCTCTATCCCTTAATGTGCAGCATTTTATCGAAAGTGAAACCTTTATAAAGGTTTTTTTATTCCCCCAAATACTCAAAAATGAGTACTTCAGGCTGACTTGGAAATTATTCCATACTTAGGTATCGTAGTTTCCGATCAACTACCGACGAAAGATGACAAAAAGCAATACACATCCAATAATAAACTCGGTGTAAATACCGAAAAGGGATAAATAAGACCCAGCATCTCATCTCCTGGCAAGGTCCTTTTAATGCAAGTTATCCTAATAGTAGTAGTAGAGTGCTACGATTCCATTCAAGACTATTCGCCTGAGAAAATCGCATCTTAAGATACTCTACTCCAACCTCTCTGCCGTGTACTATTATTAGTATTCCGGAGGACTGCAGTAAATTTTACTATAGAACATTGAACCCGTCCACTACTACTTGGCAGCACGCTCGGAGACACCACGGTTGTAATCCACACACATTCACTGGAAACTCCGTTCGAGAAATCCTTCCATTGCTCACGCTGGACGATTCTTGTTACCATCTCGGACCCAAAATCAAGAATCTAAGTGAAGTGATCAGCAGATAGCAGATATATACTATATACTGCCCTACCGAATTACACGTACAGTACATTGGAATCCAACAGACAAAATTCTACCACGTACCACAATAATATCATGAGGTCTCTGTTTAGCCGTGATTCGCCAAACAGGCCACGGAACAACAATGGATCATCCAGAGAAAGTGCTGGTGAGCTTGCCAAGAGAAAAACCTTTGCGTTTATGAAGTATGGTGGAGAGGATCGAAGAACTTCGGAATCCATACAGGCGACTCGCGAACATGCTCGTAGACTAGCCATGATGCAAAATGAGGAGGAACCGGTATTCCAACCTGAATTTCCAGCGTCCTCTTCGGCAGCCTTTGATTTTAATCCCTTTGGTCAAGAATCAGTTAAAAGTAATAATGCCGCTCCTGCTGCTGTTGCTTCCTCGTACAATAACAATAGCACCAGCGCTTACAACGGTGCCTCAGCTACGAAGAGGAGGGCGAACAGCAATCGAAGACCAAAACCAGCAGCCGCAACACCACCACCACTACCGCCGCAAGAAGACTTTTTTGCGCAAGCTCCAAAGGAAGACTTGTTTGCTCAAGATCCGAAGGAAGATTTTTTTGTCCAAGCTGCCGCCAATTCTTCCATTCCACCTCCTCCTCCAGAACAACCTCAGACAACGAGTAGTAGCTATCAAAGAAAAGCAAGCTATGGAAGTTTCGGCAGTAGCGCTCCTGCGTTTGATTCCTTTGAAAATGAAACTTTTTCGAGTGGCGCCTTTGATGTCGATCCTTTCTCCTCGTCTCAGCAGAATGAACAACAGTACCCTTCGATGCCGCCGAAACAGCAACAACTTACTCCTGCGCAACGGCGCATGAACAAAAAGGGGCGGCCTCCCAGAAGTGACAATGCGAAATCGGCACCTTCTAGTGAAGTCAGTTTTGGGTCCGTGACATCATCACAATGGCCTTCTACCCATTCGCAGCCAAACCTTTTTCAACAAAATTTATCGACACCTCCACGATCGTCCCGGCATGTACCTCAACAATATCAACAAGAGCCACCAAAACGTACCATGGCTACATTTCCTTCTAACTCTTCCATGCAATCATCATTTACTGGTCCTTCTCGTCCTAGTAGTGGTAGTAGTGCTCCAAAAGTTGTCAGTTATACACCATCTTCCGCGATGACGCCACCTCCAACATCATCAGGGAGCGTCGGAGGAGGCGCAGCAGCTCGGCGACGCATGCGAAGTCAAATGCGACACTCGTCCAGTGGATCTCTGGGAGGATCAGAATCGGCGAGTTTTGACGAAAGTTCTTCTCCGCCGGCGTCTCCCATGAGCGGTCGGCCATTGCATCCGGCGCACAGCAACGGAAGCGTCGGATCGTCCAATGGTAACACGCAACAGCAACAACACGCACGAAATCGTGTGTCCAGTTATACCTTTTCGGGACAGCAACATACGAGTAATAATACTCCGGGAGGAGGCGGTTGGCAACATTCGCCGTCACCTTCTGTTCGGGGGAGCGGTGCTTCAGTGTGTTCATCTGCTGCCGAAAGCGACGTTGATTTGTTTGATAGTCGCAATACCGGAGGAGGTTTTACCTTTGATGCGTTCGGGTTGGATGCTTCTGAAATTGATCGGGAAGTTCAAGAAGCGATGCAAGCAATTACAGGCCCTGGCGAATTCAATCCTTTTGGATTTTCAGCGAGTCATAGTACCAATAATAGCACGAGCAGTACGGGACAAGACAACAATACTCAACTGAACAAGCAACAATTTGACAATAGCGGTGACGAATTTGAGCCGCAGGTATGGGACTCTCCACCAGGGAGCCGGAGATCAACACCCGCCCCGCCACAAGACGTTGAAGAGTACGACGGTTTTGTCGATGGATTCCGTGTATCAAAACCCTCTCCATTGCCACAAATCTCAGTTCATCGATCACCAGCGAATTCGGAACGTTCTTCTAGCCTATCCAGTATTACCGATCACAATACAGAGCACGGGGCACCGCGCCGCAATGTGTTCAAGGAAAAGGCAGGTTTTAGCTCTAGCAACCGTTCCCGTACGCGTCGGTCTACTCAACCGCAATCAAAGGCACCTACCAGGAAGCAGTGGGTGCCGCCCCCTGGTGCCGTCAAAATGCTAACACCTCCTCGCCGTGAAATCGCCAAAGGACAAGAGGCAGCACCACAGAGGCAACAGGAACCTCCTTGTCCGTCGTTGTCTGTGGACGAAGAAGCTGAGCGCTTCTGGAACGATCATCTTGTTCAGATTGATGATGCGGTCAAGGTGGAAAACAATGAAAGGCAAGCTCTCGCTAAACAACAGCAGTCAACGCTGGTGCCTGCGACATCCAAGGAGGATGTCGCCTCTACTCTGAAAAATAGATGGCAATCGGTAGCCAAGGAGGGTACACATTCTCTGAAAAATAAATGGCAAACACCTGCTGCAAAATACTCGAATTCTGCTTCACAACCTCAGCAGCGTGAACAACAGTCAGAGATGCCGCAACCAGCTGCGCGATTTACTCAAGAGGCATCCTTTCGTAAACAAAAGGGAGAAGAAAAGAAGGAAGATGACGCCTCTGCTGAAGACCGGGATAATCAAACTGATACCACCTCTGCTATGACCACTGTTTTCTCAGAACCTCAATCTTCGTTGTCGCCTGGCATGAATCACACTAAACCAACAATACGGACAGACCTGCATCAGAGCGAAGAAACAGAGTCTGCGGCTTTAACGCCGACAGAACTACGCAGGCTTGAATTGGATCGACTACGTCACAGTACAGCTTCTGGAAAGCCATTCAAGGCAAATTTGCTCCACAGCGTGACGACAGGTGAAAACAAAATGATCAAGCCGCAGCAGCAGAGAGCCAACGAATGCAACGACCTAAGGTCATCCTTCGCCAGCTTAAAGGAGCGCTTGAAGTCGCCAGTTGAAAAGAAGGAAGCAAACAACAGCAATACGGTGCAACAGCAGCAGCAGGGCGTTTTCTTTGCGTCTCCTGATGCCCCACATGCACCCAAGTCTGAAGTTGGCGTGTCCTCGTTTGCACGCCAAAAAATGAAGATTGCTTCCCTGTCGTCGTCTTCCAAATCTGAGGTCGGTGTCAGTAGATCTCCTAGAAACAGAGAGCAGTCAGAATTGACGGATTCTGTTGTTAATCGGATGCGCGAAAGGAATGTAGATTCGGCGCCCTCCGCCGCCACCAGAGCCTCTCTCACGGTATCTTCATCTACACCTGCCTTTATGGCGATTAAGTTGCGGAAAATAGAAACGTCACCATCACTGAAACACAATGGCAGCGATCAAACTGATGATGCCTCTTTAAGTGACGGCCTAGAGTTCAAAGATTCGTACAGTGAACATCGCGAACAGGAACCGAGCCAAACGCAGGAAATAAATGAATCTTCTTCGGGCGATTATCACAGGAACAGTTATAATGGGCAGCCTCCAGTTCAATCACCAAAAAGACAGAGCTATCGTGAACGCCAAATGGCCAAGGAGCGAGAGGTGAAGGTGGAACATCCAGCAACTCAGTCATACGAAGAACCAAAGAGAAACGTTGAAGATATGATTCGCCGTCGAATAGCGGCGAATAAGGCGAACCGTGCCAGCTCACCTGCTAACGAAAACCTGCAAACTGACACTTTTGATGCACCTGGCGACGAACACTTTACAAACATTGATAAAGCTCGAGTGTCGCTTCAACCACCTATTTTGCCCCCAAAAGAGTCTGAGTCTCATCCTCGAGAGAAGCTGGCGACAGCAGTCGGCGGTATTAGCGCTGGAGGTTTGTCTTCCTTGCATGCTCAGCTGAAGCAAAGGCAAGATCTCCAAGAGCAGGATACACAAACTCATTCAGCCACTAAGGGAGATCAAGCAAAGCTACATGGAAGACCTAGACTCGAAAAGCTCGAACTTACTGCTGCCGATAGTCAAGGCAGCGACAAGAAAGGCAGCCCCACAAGGACTCCCAAGGCAACTTATGCAATGTTAAATGCGTTTTTACACGGACGAGAAACAGTTTCAGGGCCCGAAGAATCACCTTTCAAATCTAAGTTTGGGGAAGAAAACGACGATTCGGCAACTTCCCCGCCAAACTCCAGTACACAAGCCTCGTCTGTCCACATTGACGATGGACGCCCGGCTCTCAAGAATGACCCAAAGTACTCAAGATATTTTACTATGCTCAAGATTGGCATGCCGATGGACGTTGTGAAACATGCACTGGTCAGAGACAACCTTGATCCGAAAATCATGGATGGCGATCACAACAAACCTGCACCCATTGGAGGTGTGCCCCTGAAAGAAGACCCTAAATACTCCAAGTATTTCAAAATGTTGAAGATTGGTATGCCAATGGAGGCGGTCAAGCATGCCATGGAAAGAGATGGCCTCAATTCTCATGTGATGGATCAAGATCACAACCTGCCGGCAGACTCCAACATGGATAACAAAGACGAGGGACCGAAAGAGAAAGATTCTCACCGTCGTTCACGGTTGCATTGGAAGCCGATTCGCGAAGTGCGGCGCAACTCGCTATGGGCCAAGATCGACGAGGAAATTGATCCTGACAACATTGAAATTGACGAAGAAGAGTTCGCTGAGCTTTTCCAGGCTGAAATCGAAACCGATGTTGACCAGGCCAAAAAGACCAAGGCCAGAAGCCCCCGAAAGGGCGCAGCTGTTCGTGTCATTGATCCGAAGCGTGCCAACAATGGTGGAATCATCCTGGCTCGTCTAAAACTGGATCATGATGAAATGGCTGATGTTGTTGATCGAATGTAAGTATTTCGCCTGTATTTCTTAAATTTTGCGTTGCTTCTGCTAAGTCAATTCTAATTCCATTTTATCCATTCTAAAAGCGACGAGAATGGAATGACGGGAGAGCAAATTGAACACATTATTGAATATCTGCCAACAGCGGATGAGCGTCGGGCGCTGGAAGCGTACATGCTTGAAGGGGGACAAGACGCTTCCGAGAAGTTTGATGGACTGTGCGAATGTGAAAAATTTATGGTGTCAATGATGACTGTAGAGCATGCGAAGCGAAAGGTTCGAGCCTTACTATTTAAATTGCAGTTTGAAGAGGCTCTAGAAGCTCTTTATCAGGAAACTTACACTGTCGAGGCTTCGTGTGACGAACTGAGCAACTCTGTTCGTCTGCGCCAATTGCTTGGCATCATCCTGACATTCGGCAATCGTCTCAACACTGCAGGAAAAGGCAAAAAGAAAAAGGCCGGAGCCTTCACCTTGGATTCTCTACTAAAATTGAATCAAGCCAAAGCGTTCGACAAGAAAACTACGTTTCTCAACTACATTGTTCAAATTGTCCAGAGAAATAATGAATTGCTGCTTCGCTTTGCGGACGATTTACCAACCGTAGCTAAGGCTGACAAGGTCTTTTGGGAACAATGCGTGTCCGACTTGGAGGAAGTTGAGAACCAGCTAGAGAATGTTAGAAGAATAGCTCTCTACCAGGCTCGCCAGGCCAAGAAGTTCCGGCGCCAGAAGAAAAGGCACCCCAACGGAGAAGATGGTGACGAGGAAAGCCTCAGCGATATGTCGCTCTCCCTTGAAGAGGAGGTCGAAGCACTACGTTCTAGTCCCATTGGTCTCTTTACGCTTTCCGCCATTAAAAAGGTGTCGTTCTTGCGCGATAGGGTGGAAGGGACGAAAGTCAAGTTTCAAAAACTTTTGGAATATTTTGGAGAAGATAAGAATAGCACCCAGCCACACGAACTATTTTCTACCATTGTCAAATTTTGCCGCGACTTTGAGAAGGCGAAAGAGCAAGTTTTTGCACAAGAAACGAAGAAAAAGCGCGAGGAGCGGAAACGTCAAAGCATAACGAATGGGAGAAATGCATCTAAGACGCCAGGAAAACCTCCGCAGCACTCTCAAATGCCTATGAGAGCATCGAATATGCAACCAAATGCCAGTCGTCTGATTGAGGATATGAAGCGAAACAGTCAAGCATTCGCGAAGCGACAAACTCCGCCAGGTATTCCATCGCAAGCTCCGCAACAGCATCAACAACGCCGTGACTTTACTCCTTCAGTATCACCACCACACTCCGAAGTGAGCCCAAGGTCTTGCCATCCTATTTCCGAGACCACACTTGGTCCCACGGGTAATAGCAATGCATCCTCTGTGCAAAGCACTCGTCAACATACAGCGGGTGCGGGCCAGACTTTTGCTTGCGACAGTCAGGAGATGAAGGAGAAAGCTGCCAGTCTCACTAATATGCATAGGCAAGATTCGTCTCAAAATGCCAATGAGTATCCTTCCTCGCCTTCCCAGGTCAAAGCCGAGCCGACAGCAAGAGGAAGTGGGGCTCTGTCGAATTTTGCATCAGCATCACACCAGCAGACCCGTGAAGTAGACTCCTCTGTGTCATCATCAGAAACTGGATCTGCTGCCCTTCGAAGAAAAGTTAGGATGCGCAGCCGTCGTCCCGGCAGCACCTCATCTCCAGAATCGCGACCAGAGGATCCAACCATAGCTGCATCGAACACGAGCAGACACCAGTCTGGCCTAGCAACGGCATGCGGTGCCGAATGCCCAAGCAGCGTGCCTACCAAAGATAGTGCGAATGATTTGCTGCGAAGCAAATTGCGTCACAAGAGGATGCTTGAAATGAAGCGCAGGGAAGCCATAGAACAGGAGCAGTCGTCTTAGAAATGCCGCTCTGAGATGAGCCCAACATTGAAACTGTCGCTGCGCCTTGTTGTAGACAAATTGGAATCCCGGCCGTGTGAGTGGACTTAACGCTGATTCCGCCAATGGTATCACTATCATTGCAGCATTTTAAATGATGCAGTATCTAATCCCGAGCCAATTTTCTCTATGTCTCTCCACATGGTCGAGTGCGGCATGTGAGGAAATAGAACCCTAAAAGAGATGTCTCTCATTCTGAATAGACTAGAAAGCAACATTTTCGATTGCAAATTGAAATGATTAAAGTAGCGGTATTTATCATGAAATGCTATGTAGAATTGTGAGTTTTATGTACTCAATATTTATAATTTCATGCAGTGTGAAATGTATCACCATCGATGAAGGCAATGAGCACAGGATCCCGTCCCCTCGCACTGGCATTTACTGCTCAGCAGCATTCTTTACCACTGGAGAGTCGAGGGCGCGGAAAGGATCACTGGTGTTGGTGCTACGTTGCTCAAAGGTTTGCATTGTCAAAGATGATTGATTCGAGTATTGTATCGCGTCTAGTTGATCTGTGGCTACAGCATTGGGGGCATTCCTGATCATTTCTTCAGCTAGACCGTTTGCGTCCTTTCCTAGTTTCTCTTTCGTCGGAAGTACCCAAAGGCCAGCCGGATTGTCGCTCATGGACGAAGCCTGGTGGTACCAAAGTTTCCACTTACCGTTCTCCTTTTTAAAGGCATTCGTCGCAGACAGCGTCTCTATAAGCTCGCTTTTAGGCTGCAGCTCACCTTTGACAATAGTGCAAGAAATGGAATAGACAGACTCCTTGCAAAAGACGGTTGCCTTTTCACTCGTCTGGAATTCGATTTGAATTTCTGATGGTTCCATCCAGTTCCTTCGAGAGACTCCATCCATCTTTTTCACAGCATGTTTCCAGCTCTTCATGATGTTTTCATAGCCGACCAATTTCTTCATGCCCGGAAAATGACAGATACAACGCTTGTCGTTAAGCCAAAGAGATTCCATGTCGGACATATCCAGTGATGAAAACGCGCTGTAGAAGTGAGCATTTGTTTCCATGATTGATCGAAAGTCGTCAGCAGGAATACGCCTCTGCTTCATTCGAGATCTCTTGCCCTCCTTTGCCTTGCTAGGCTTGGCTTGCGCTTGCTCCGTCCCAAAGGTAGGAGAAGCAATGACTGCGGCAATGTCCTTTCTCATCTTGGGGGGAAACGGGAAAACAGTAGATAAAAGATGGAATATTTTGGTAGGGTGGTAGCTTGTAAAAACAATTACTATGGTAGAGATAAAAATAAATTGGTGTTTGCGAAAAGATGAGGGGATGCTGGAGGCAGAAAGAGCGAATGTTGGCGGCAGTAGATAGTTCCGTGACAATTTCAGCGATCCTTATGAATCACGGAAACTTTTTAGCGGTCCATTGTGCTGTCATTAGTAGGCAAATCACCCAAATAGTGAGCTCTGGTGTTGCGCGCTGGCCTTACCCAAATTTTGCCTAAATACTTTAACCTCTTCGTAACTTTATTCCTTCGGTATTTCCAAATAAAAAATAATGATCAATCATGTTGTTACATTTTTTCGCTTCCTCACATTTTCAAAGGTTGAGCTAGCGTTGTTCGCTGAAGCTTATTATTAGTCTGGCGGCAGTCACAATTAACTTAGCTTTTACAAGGACACCAGAGCAAATTAAATTAAGATTAACCAAGGCACATCTCCCAGACATCGAAACCAAGATCCCTTGCACCAGCTCTAGGAGGAGTAAATTCAAGATGAGGAGGAAAAGTCCCAAGGCAACAAAGACCTACAACCGAGACGCGGATCGTATATTAGCTGCTAACTCCATCTTTTATTCTGCCTTTTCAACACTAAATTATCCGGCAATGGAAGATCTTTGGTTACCGGACAATACTAGTATTTGCATTTTTCCCAATTCGAGACCACTGCGAGGATCGTCTGCAATTCTGAAGTCATGGAAGCATGCGGTTGAGTTCATGAGTGGGAACGACTTGCGCAATTGGATGACACCCGATCGGGTTCGTTTCGAATATATAGGGACCAACCGTGCAACACTGGTATGCGATGAATTGATATTCTGTCGTACCCAGCAGATCGTCGCTGGAAGGCAAATTGAACACACCGAAGTGGTGAATAAATTCCGGGCCAGGAACATGTTTAAAAAGGTTCGAGGCCGATGGTATCTGTGCTACCATGAAGCTATCCAGATAAAGCCAGTGGCTCCAGTAATGCCTCCAGTGAATGATGCTTGGACCATCATCTCCGACGATGCTTCGACTGTAGATTCGAGGCAAACTTTTTTAACTCTCATGACAACAGAAAGAGGTGAGCGAAAACGTGATCGACGTCGGCAGCAAAGTTCATTTTCTAGATTCATTAATTACTGGAACTGCAGCTGCACATGAAAGGAAAACAGCGACTGTTTGACAGGTGAAAGGCCCACGAAATAGTGTAGGAGGATACATACGCACACACTATTTGAACACAGAATAGCTACAACCAAGACCGGACTGACTAATCATGAAACGCACCATCTGCTCAGCTTTTGAAAAGGTATTGACAGAAGAAAAAGAAGTCTCCACAAAGAGAAGTGAGGGCTAAAATCGACCATGGCGATGACGCTGCAAACGCAGTTCCAAGATTTTCAAAATCATTGAAGCATGAAAAGTAATCTAAAATTAACAGATGAAAACATACATAAATATTGATTTCAACCCCCCCCGGTGTGAAGTGTCGTAAGTAATAGCAGTTTTAGTACGCAAGAGTGTAAACCTCGTTTTTGTGTTTAAAGCTCAATAAAACACAACAGTAGAATGGTCTACTCCAGAGTACTTCTTCTGCATCTGACCCGGAAAGGTCCGCCAAAAGCACTAGCTAGGTACTGAAAAAAAAAATAGTTGGCTATACAAGGACTGCATTCACATTGCTTTATGCATACCAAGAAACAATAATAGTAGTCTATGCGGTACCTGGTGGTACTAGTAGTAGTAGAGACTACAAGTGCAACGGAGTAAACTAGTAGTAGTCTTCTCAAACAGCAGTAGAAAAGGACGAAATTCACATCTTCCTTGGTCTGTTATTACTACTACTAGAGGTAGCTAGCTAGTACTCTAGCTACTGTAGTAGCTACTGTAGTAGCTACCAGGTACTACTACTAGTAGTATTACGGTAGGAACCGTGACGGTGACGTTGCGTTCGGTTCCACGAGTCGCAGCATTCGTGAGAGATGACTTTTTTTTGCAAGGCCAAGCAAGCAAAGATGAAGAAGGATTTTTACGAAAGGCACTGTCTTCTTCTCACAGGAAGCAAATGTGCGTACGGTATCTTGCTTCCTTCAAATCGCTTTCTGCAATTTATGGCGATGGTCGGATCAACGAATCCGGCGGGCGTTTTCTTCTGGATCCGTTTTTTTATCTCATTGTCCTAATCTTTTCTTCAAGCTGAATTATCTACTGCTGTTGATACTACTGAATAAATAGCTCCTCTACTAGTCTAGTAGCTAGCTAGCTAGTGTAGTAGCTACTGTAACTGATAAACATGTCAACATCATCAACAAGAGAAGAACAGCAAATTACACTGAAGCGACACGACAACGATGTATGCGTGATAACTTTGACTGGGACGCCGCACAAAGCCAATGTCTTCGACCTCCCGTTACTTCAGCATTTGGATCGGTTGTTGACTCTCGTGGAACAAGAGTACATGCCTTGCACTCTTATCATTAGGGGTCAAGGAAACAAATTTTTCAGTGCCGGATTTGACTTGCAAGCCTTGACAGGATCTGGTCATCGTAGCTCCAAAAATAATCAGAAGAACAGCAATACCAACAACAACAACAACAACAGCAGCACCAACAACAACAGCAGCAGCAAGGCTACTCCGAAGTCAGTTCAAGGAGATGCCTTGATTAATTTTAGTTGGCAAGTCTTGAATCGACTATTGGTCTTTCCTGCTCCTACCATTTGTCTTTTGAATGGGCACGCGTTTGGATTGGGACTGTTCTTGGCCTTGGCGTGCGATTATCGCATCATGATGATGACAGCAGGTCAGAAAGGTGGAACATTGTTGTGTTTGCCCGAAATTACTATCGGATTGCCACTGGGGTCCGGATTTGCGGCCTTGGCGAAATGTAAATTGACGCCGCAAACCTTGCGAACGGCAGCATTAACGGGAAAGCAATTTACTGCCAATGAAGCATTCAAGGCTGGTATCGTCGATGGTACTGTACCCTTTTCCGACCAAGAAATTTCTCCTTACGTATTAAAACTGGCGAAACAATTGGTAACGACGGCTACCAAAGGAAATTTATCCCTCATCAAACAAGAATTGTATCATGAAACACAAGCCGTGTTACTGTCAGGACAACAGCGAAGCGTGTCTTCCTCAACGGCTAGCAGATCCAGATTGTAATAGATCACTACGAAACGTTGTTCCACCATGCAGGATCTACAGACACAGGTGCTCTATTGACAAACACGATCGAATTTTTTAATTGATACAGTACACTTCTATTTTCCTTCGTACTGTGCCCAGAGCCACGCTGCGCTAAGCAGAGCAAACGGTACGAGATCAAAAATATAGTGCCAGACAACGTCCACTTGTATCTGCAAACCAATTTTCTTTCCTGATGCTTGGTTTGCCTTGCTTTTTTTGCTACTTTAGCAAGAGCACACGGGACGATGAAAGGCTGTACCCATTTCCGACCACCACTAGACTGGATTACTGGCCGCTATTCGAAAGCTACTAGACTACTACTACTCTAGTGGTTTACCGCCGAACTAGGATGAAGATATCCATATCCTAGTTCTCAGGTTAGTCCAAATTAGCAGTCGCTTGCAAGCTAAAGAAAACTGAATTCAAAACTAATGACAATGACCTCCATATAACTCTGTTAATGTATTAGTTAAGCTATCTGGCAAGCTAATAGAAAGAGAGATAGGTTTATTTGTTAAGTTGTTGTGGTCGGTCGTGCTGTACAGGCTTTTGGCTAAAAAAATAGACACGGTGGCTTACTGCATTTTTGCGAAACATACACCATTGTACTATTTGACAATGGCAGAGCCTCCTCCTGTTAACGACGCAACAATGAGGGGCGGTTCTCCTGTTTGTTGTCCTTCCCCTGATCAAACAACGCTTCTTGCTGACAACCTTGCCATGGATACATCCGGATCTTCACAGCCCACTCCAGTCCAACTCAATGAAAGTCGATTTGGTGGTGGATCATCTTTGCGTTCATCTCCAACCACAAGTGAGATTGAAGCTGCCACTGCTGCTGCTGCTGCTGTCGTTGCTAATAATACTCCCCTGCAACAAGAACGACGACAACAAGATGACGACGATCCTCTTGGAAGGGGCAAAAGGAAGTCTCCTGTTGGCACAACCACTGCAAGAAACAAGAAAACAAAGAAGACACAAACCAAAATAAAGCTTGGTTGTCGCATCTACTCAACAAGAAAGACTCTCTTTCTTTGTGGCCTACTCAATGAGAACCAACAGAATGCCATCCGGTCGTTTCCACAGAACTTTCGCCTACACGGAACAGTGAAGAGTGGGAAGGGAACGAGTGGATACAATGTTGAGTATGATCTGTTCCCAGCTGGAGACAAGTTGTGTCGTGGAGTACTGCGAAACAGGATGGTGACTTTGAAAGAGGGAGAGGAGGAGATCGATCAGCCCGACAGTGTAGAAGCAATGGCAGAGATACAAGAAGAGGAGGAAGAGAAGAAGAAGAGACAATCGGTGTATCATCAATCCATTGATGGCTTTGGCAGTCTCTCCAAAGAGGAAATGGAAACTGCCAAACTTTTTGAAATGAAGTATGGCAATGGAGACAACGAGGTCATTGAATGGGAGATATTGCCTGACAATGTGCACATTACGGAAGATAACGATCATATGGAGTGGCCAGACGACTTGGAGCTGAAGAAAGACATCAATTTTGATGACAACAATGCGCTTGCAGATATATTCTTCAATGATTTCTTCCCCTGTATTACTGGACACGCAAAGCTTATTGACGAGTTCCATACAGACATGAGATCTCCAATGTTTCAGACCGTACAGGATGAAAAGATTGCATTCCATCAGGAGAGAGACGAGGACCCAGACTGGGTGGTAAAGCAGTGCTATTTGCTTATGATTGCAGCCGTAACAGAAGCAGAGATTGGTGTGGACAACTTGTGGAAAAGGGGCGAGTCCGGAGGACGACACAAACACCCCGACTTTGGACAGTATGTACCCAAGAACGTCTTTAAAGCCTTCACTTGCGCAGCTGCTTTTGTCTTCACTGATAGGAAATGGTGGTATGCAGACAAGAGAGATAGAGATTGGGACATCTTCATTCCAGTACTTGAAAGCTTCAATGAAAAGAGACGTGCGCTCTTCCACAGTGTACTCTTGATGCTTGATGAATCAATGAGTGCCTGGAAACCAAAGACATCAAAGACAGGTGGTCTCCCCAACCTAACAAATGAACCAAGGAAGCCTGTCGATCTAGGATCACAATTGAGGAATGGGGTTGAGTGCTTTACCGGTGTCTTAGCTTTTCAAGATGTTGTTATGGGTCCTGAAAAGCAAAGAAAGAAGAAGTATTATTACTCTGATGTCGATGCAATGCTAAGGGAGCCAACAAGTCTACCGAAGAAAGAAGACATGTCAGCACACACATCGGAAGTCCTCCGGCAAGTGGAAGGAGCCGGTCTTCCAGTTGGTGGGTGGGTTGGGGGAGATGCTTGGTTTGGAAGTGTGATGACTGTTGTGGAACTCAAAAAGAGGCTTGGCGTCCACTCCACATTCATTGTAAAGAATAATAAGAACTACTTTCCAATGGAAGTACTCTACAATGTCCTCAAAGCTCGCCACGGATCGCATCCGGCTGGACACTGGGTTGTGATGAGAGCAGTGATAAGTCATGTCCCAGTGATTGCAATTGCCTACGCTTGGAGTCAAAAGGGTGTTTCTTATTTTATATCTACTTGTGGGAAGACGACTCCATCTCCACACAAGTATGAAGCCAAATTTGAAGACGACTGGGGTAACACCAGCTTCCGGGAGATTCCACGGCCGGATATCCTCCATGTCTTGTATGAATATGTACCACTGATTGATGAACACAACAAGTCCCGACAAAGTATACTTGCAATGGAGAAGCGTTGGCAGACCCGGAATCCTTGGTTTCGTCTCATCACTACAATTGTTGGCATGTCAATTGTGGACATGTATCGTTTGTATCGACATCACAAGATCAAAGTGGATGGGTGGACCCCACAACAAGTTGATGCTCTTCGCATAATTAGATTCACCGATCTCATTTGTGGCAACCTCCGATCGTGGAAATACCAGCACAGGAGGAAGACTATACAGGGAAGGGAGAAGCCAGTCCTCGATCGCATTCGCGATAAAGAGGGTAACACGACAACTGAGCCTACTTCATGGCAAAAAGACAACCGGAATAATACTGTGGGGAACCCAATAACTCATCACTGCTTTATTTGTCGAAGATATCTCACGGATAACAAAGGAACTACAGTGTACAGAAAGACGTCTCACTGGTGCAAGGACTGTCATATGCCTCT